>Ga0233434_1004497_pt1 | contig 10695 bp, 10 predicted proteins | sample SI_122_August201_4_FD_182738 | JGI IMG/M metagenome (GOLD analysis project Ga0233434, IMG submission 182738) | Seawater microbial communities from Saanich Inlet, British Columbia, Canada - SI_122_August2016_120_MG | ecosystem: Environmental > Aquatic > Marine > Inlet | place: Canada: British... | reverse complement strand
ATGGAATCGACCTGAAACGGTTGATGATCACCGTCGCAGTGGGGTTGATTCCGTGCATCTTCATGGCCATGTGGAACACGGGGTATCAGGCGAATCTGGCGATGGCCCATCTGGGTATGGAGTCTGCCGACGGTTGGCGAGGCGTCATCATCGACATCTTCGGCATCGGCTACGATCCCACGAGCCTGCTGGCAAATCTTATCCACGGTTCGTTGTTCTTCGTGCCTGTTTTCCTCGTCTGCAATATGGTCGGTGGCTTCTGGGAAGCCATCTTTGCCAGTGTTCGCGGCCACGAGGTCAATGAGGGATTCCTCGTCACTGGGATTCTGTTCCCTCTGACGCTGCCGCCGACGATTCCTCTGTGGCAGGTTGCTGTGGGTATCAGTTTCGGTGTGGTCATCGGCAAGGAGATCTTCGGCGGCACTGGGAAGAATTTCCTCAATCCGGCGCTGACAGCGCGAGCCTTCCTCTACTTTGCCTATCCAGCACAGATCAGTGGAGACAAGGTCTGGGTCGCCATCGATGGGTACTCAAAGGCGACGCCTCTCGGCATGGTTCCTGCAGATGGCATTGCCGCCCTGACCGGTTCGATGACGAAGATGCAGGCTTTTCTCGGCACGATTCCTGGTTCCATGGGCGAAACGTCGGTGTTAGCCTGTCTCATCGGTGCGGCGGTTCTGATTGGCTCCGGCATCGGTTCGTGGCGGATCATGTTGAGTATGACCATTGCCACAGTGGGCCTCGGAGCGCTGCTGCACATGGTCGACAGCACGACGAACAGCATGTTCGCTATGGATCCCATGTGGCACCTGTTGCTGGGTGGTTATGCCTTCGGCTGTGTCTTCATGGCCACTGACCCCGTCTCAGCATCGTTCACCAATCTTGGCAAGTGGCTCTACGGTGGTCTCATCGGGGTCATGACGATCTTGATCCGTGTCGTGAATCCGGCGTTTCCTGAAGGTGTGATGCTCGCCATCCTCTTCGGTAACGTGTTCGCCCCCGTCTTCGACTATCTCGTCGTGCAAGCCAACGTGCGTCGTCGCGCGTTGCGGACGGCCCTTTAGGCCGCAATGACGTTTAGGAATATCTGATGGCCAAAGAAACAATGGGCAAGACCTTCTTCGTCGCCTTTGCCCTGTGCGTTGTGTGCTCTGTGCTGGTGTCCGGTGCGGCTGTGGTTCTTAAGCCGACGCAGGTTGCTAACAAGCTTGAGGACAAGAAGAAGAATATCCTGAGTGCGGCGGGACTGTATGAAGAGGGCGCCGATGTGGCGGCTCTGTTTGAACAAATTGAGGCGCGTGTTGTCGATCTGCAGTCCGGTCAATACATGGATGACATGGATCCGGGAACTTTCGACTTCGTCCGCGCTGCCAAGGATGACGAGCTCGGTGCCGCCATCGACGCGGCGCAGGATCGGGCAGGCATCAAACGGCGCTCGCGTTTCATCCCCGTCTATCTGGTACGGAAACACGGACAGGTCGACAAGATCGTACTACCCCTATATGGCAAAGGCCTCTGGTCGACACTGTATGGGTTTCTTGCGCTCGACCGAGACGACCTGACGACGATTCGCTCCCTCGTCTACTATCAGCACGGGGAGACACCCGGTCTGGGTGGTGAGGTCGATAATCCGGCGTGGAAAGCGCTGTGGAATGGCAAGCAGGCCTTCGATGCGAAGGGGAACATCAGCATCCAGGTCATGCGTGGTGCCGTTGATCCATCGTCGCAGACGGCCAGTTCACAGGTCGATGGACTGTCTGGTGCGACCATTACTTCACGCGGCGTACACGACATGCTGCACTATTGGCTGAGCGATGAGGCCTACGGTCCTTATCTGAAGCGTCTACGCTCCGAGAGGGGAATGAGCTAGTCATGGGTAAGGCCCGCGACACATTACTGAGACCGGTGTTCGATGAGAACCCGATCGCCCTGCAGATCCTCGGGATCTGTTCGGCCCTGGCTGTGACCAGTAAAATGGAGACGGCAGTGGTTATGTCGTTGGCGGTCATCTTTGTGACCACTTTCTCCAACGGCGCCGTCAGCCTCATTCGCAAACACATCCCGACAAACATCCGCATCATCGTGCAGATGACGATCATTGCCTCCCTGGTGATCATCGTCGATCAGGGGCTGCGTGCCTACGCCTTCGATATCAGCAAGCAATTGTCGGTCTTCGTCGGTCTGATTATTACCAACTGCATCGTCATGGGACGGGCTGAGGCCTTCGCCATGAAGGAGAGTGTCGGCGCCAGCATGCTGGACGGAATCGGCAATGGGATTGGCTACGGCCTGATCCTGCTCGTTGTCGCTGTGCTGCGAGAATTGTTCGGTTCAGGCAAATTCTTCGGTGTGGAGATCTTCAGACTGGCGAATGTCGGTGGTTGGTACGAACCAAATGGCCTCATGCTACTGCCGCCGAGTGCCTTCTTCATCATCGGTGGGTTCATCTGGGTTCTGCGGTCATTCAAGACCGAGCAGATCGAGGAGGCTTAGACGATGGAAGCTTATTTAAGTCTCTTCGTTAAGGCCGTCTTCGTCGAGAATATTGCCCTCGCATTTTTCCTCGGCATGTGCACCTTCCTGGCTGTATCAAAGAAGGTGACCACGGCCTTTGGCCTGGGCGTTGCCGTTATCGTTGTGCAAGTGATTACCGTGCCATTGAATAATCTGGTCTACCGTCACTTGTTGCGCGAAGAGGCGCTGGCTGCGATCGGCCTCGGCGGTGTGGATCTCACGTTTGTTGGTTTGATCAGCTATATCGGTGTCATTGCGGCGAGTGTGCAGATCCTGGAGATGTTCCTCGATAAGTATGTGCCCTCCCTTTACAACGCTCTGGGCATTTTCCTGCCGCTGATTACCGTGAACTGCGCCATCCTGGGTGGGTCACTATTTATGGTTGAGCGGGATTACGGCTTCGGTGAGAGCGTCGTATACGGTTTGGGATCCGGTCTGGGCTGGGCCCTGGCCATTGTCGCCCTCGCCGGTATTCGTGAGAAAATGCGTTACAGCGATGTGCCTCATGGTCTGCGTGGCCTGGGGATCACCTTCATGACCGTCGGTCTCATGGCTATGGCATTCATGGCCTTCTCCGGCATCCAGCTCTAAGCGAGATCAAGATCCATGACTGAAGTCATTGGCGGCGTGGGGATGTTCACCGGGGTGGTGCTGATTCTGGTCGCCGTGATCCTCGCCGCTCGCTCCCGACTCGTCGCTTCCGGCGACGTGAATATCAATATCAATGGCGAGCGCACGATCACGACCGAAGCAGGCGGTAAGCTGCTCAATGTACTGGCTGATCAGGGCATCTTCGTCTCCTCCGCTTGCGGCGGTGGTGGCACGTGCGCCCAGTGCCGGGTCAAGATTCATGACGGCGGTGGTGATATTCTGCCCACTGAGCAAGAGCATATCAGCCGCAAAGAAGAGAAGGAGGGCGAGCGCCTCTCCTGTCAGGTTGCGGTCAAGCAGGATATGCAAGTCGAAGTGCCGCCCGAGGTCTTCTCGGTGAAGAAGATGGAATGCGAAGTCGTCTCTAACGACAATGTGGCGACCTTCATCAAGGAATTCATCGTCAAGCTGCCGGAAGGCCAGACCCTCGACTTCGAGTCCGGTGGATTCATTCAGATCGAAGTGCCGCCCTTCGAGTGTGACTTCAAGGACTTTGATATCGATGAGCGCTTCCACGGTGACTGGGATCGCTTCAACTGTTGGGATCTGAAGACGAAGAACACGGACACCGCGATCCGTGCCTATTCGATGGGCAATCATCCCGCCGAGGGTGACATCGTAATGCTGAACATCCGCATCGCCATGCCGCCGCCCGATCGCGAGAAGGGTGGCTGGATGAATGTGCCACCGGGTCTCGCCTCGTCCTACGTGTTCAGCCGCAAGCCTGGAGACATGGTCACGATCTCCGGCCCTTACGGTGAGTTCTACATCCAGGAAACAGAGCGGGAGATGTGCTACATCGGTGGCGGCGCCGGTATGGCGCCCCTGCGCTCACATCTGTTTCACCTGTTCCATACCGAGGGCACAAAGCGCAAGGTCTCCTACTGGTATGGCGCTCGCTCCTCCATAGAGATGTTCTACGAGGATCACTTCCGTGACATCGAGGAGAAGTTTCCGAATTTCTCCTTCAATGTTGCCATGTCCGATCCTCTTCCCGGTGACGGATGGACGGGCTCGACGGGCTTCATCCACCAGGTCGTGCTCGAGGAATACCTGAGCAAGCACCCTGCGCCGGAGGATATCGAGTACTACCTCTGCGGCCCACCGATGATGCTGTCGGCTGTGATGAAAATGCTGGATGATCTCGGCGTTGAAGAAGAGATGATCCGCTTCGACGACTTCGGTTGATGATCATGGATCCCACCGTTTTTCTCGCAGCATTGGTGGCGTTTGGTCTGGTCATGACAGGCATGGCGATTGGTGTCATCGTCAGCGATCGCCGTATCGCCGGGTCCTGCGGCGGTCTGGCCAATATGCAGGATGACTTTGGCGAGCCCATGTGTGAGTGTGGTGCCAAGCCCGGTGAATCGTGCGGACGGGACGACGATGATTTCGATGACGATCGTACTTTCGTGCCTGAGCTGATGGAGACGAATTCGCCGGCCACTCCGGCCCGCGAGTCTGCCGTCGTGTAGCAGTACGCGAGGAGCGGTGCAGTGAACGTTTCCTCCTTCTTTCTTACCGTTGTCGTCTTCTGGGCGGTGATCTGCCTCATCATCGCTCTAGGCGCGCGTTTGCTCGCCAACAAGAACGTGTCGCCCTCCCATGACTCTGCCACTTCTTCAGCGGCAACCGCCGCGCCCGCCGCGCGACGCGTGTCTGCCGCCTCTGGTGAATCCCTGTCTGCGGCGCGTTTGACGGTTGTTCTGATCGGCATTGGGGCACCTCTGAGTGCGCTCTGGCTGCACACGCACGACGCGACATCACGGACTCATCTGCTCGCTGGGGCCGCCCTCGCCTGCGCTTTTCTCATCAGTCTGTGTCATGGCTGGCGTCGCCAGGTCCTCAATGCGGATACACGTGGCGAGCAATGACACCCGTTGCTGAGGATTCTGCCGAGGAACTGGCCCAGTCGCAGCGGATCGAGTCGTCACAACTGCCTGCAGTCCTGGCCGCTCGTTATCCTGGTGAGGTGCGGCTCGTCGATCTGGTACACCCCGTAGACGACGATTCGGCGATTCTTATTCTGGCCAGCGATAGGGGCTATGATCTGCTCGCAATCAACGGAGATCCACGGCCTCTGCTACAGAATCGGTGGCCTTCTGTGCAGCCGGTGGCAGCGCAATCTTCGGCGCACCTGCCAGGGGAACCGACACGCTTCGATGACCTGCCTGGATTCCTGTCCCTCGGTGACGGGGGCACGACGACCCGGCGTCGTCTGCAACTGGCTGTTGTCGTTGATGGTGATCGTATCGTCGACATCGCCACGAGAGCTGGATTACTGACTTGTGGTCTGGCACAACTAGCGAGGCACCACACATACCTGCAGTTGCCGGTCCTGGCAGAAGGCCTCAATGAGCAGTCCCCGAATACCTGTGCACTGGCGACCGTGCTGGGCATTGAGGCTCTTGCACAGATCGACCCACCGGAGGCGATACAGCACGCGCGAGTTTTCATGGCCGAATTGGAGCGTGTGCAAGCACACTGCGGCTGGCTCGTTCTGCAGGCATCGGCTTGTGCCGACGAGGCCCTGGTCAATGAGGCTCGTCACGCCCGCGAGCGACTGGCACAACTCTTTGTTGATGTGTGCGGTCGGCGGCGGCCGACTGGAATTCACCTGCCCGGCAGGATCCTCATCGATCGAGACCCCGCCGAATCAGCCCTGACGGAGGTGACGAATCATCTAACGTGTCTAATCCGGACGGCCAGGCAGTCTCTGGCAGGTCGAGGAGGTTGGCGTCGTCGTCTGACCGGCGTTGGTGTCGTAGGAGCGGAAGAGGTTGTCGAGCGCATGCTCAGTGGACCGATGGCGCGTGCATCGGGCGTGGCCATCGACGTGCGAAGACATACTCCGTATCTGACATACAACCAACTCGATTTCGATCTGGCCGTGCGCACCGGGGGCGATGTCGTCGATCGGTGTGAGGTCCGCCTCGATGAAATGGCGCAGAGTCTGCTGCTGGCGCAGCGCGCACTGGCCTCATCTCAGGGACCTCTGCAGATCGATGATCTACGCATCGCACCCCCCGAATCTCCTGCCTCGACGGCGCAGATGATCCACCATTTTGAGATGTGGATGGAGGGGCATGGGCTGCAGCCAAAACCCGGAGCTGAGGCCTTCGTTGCCGTCGAAGCTCCTGAGGGAGAGTTTGGGATCTTGCTGCAAAGTGATGGTAGTAGCAAGCCCTCAATCGTTCACTGGCGATCCCCATCACACTACCACTATCAATTGCTACCACGATTGCTGATGGGGCAGTACTTAGACGATGCGTTCGATCTGCTTGCGAGTGTCAACCTGAATGCCGCCGAGATGGATCAATGAGTCGCCCCGCCATCGCCGAGCGCCTGCGAGCCACGATTGGGGAGAGTCGGCTACGCGAAGTGCTGCAGGCCTACAAGGAGCCGCGCGGTGCCATTCTGCCACTGGTGATTCTATTGCGCGATGAGGGTGTCGACATCGACGCCGACGTCACGGCCTGGATCGCGCACACGTGCGAGGTGTCAGCGGCCATCGTTCTGGGGGCGCTGTCAGGATTTTCTGAACTGAGTCGCGACCTCGACAGCATCGCTGTCTGTGAAGGGCTCACCTGCCGCCTCATGGGCGCCAGTTCCGTCCGCGCTCTGTTGCAGGAACGCCTGGGCGAGGACAGGGTCTGCACCTCTGTCTGTCAGAACGCCTGTTCTTCGGCGCCAACTCTGCAGGTCCATGGTGTGCTCTACGGTGGGCTGCATGAGGACTCTCTCAATGCTCTGGCAAGACGCCTCGAGCGCCCTGCGAGTAGAGACTAATGCAGGAACGCCGATGGCTTCTCGAGGGCGTCGAACGACCCGATGCGGACGCGCTGGACGTGTATCGTCGCAATGGCGGGTATGGAGGCGCCTGGCGGGCATTCGATGAGATCGACGCGCGTGCCGTGATCGATGAAGTAGAGAAGGCGGGACTACGCGGGGCTGGCGGCGGCTGGCGTCATGTGGGCACCCGTTGGCGTCAGGCTGCGGGGCAGGATGTGCGTGCCCTCGTTGTGGATGTGACGGAGTCGGAGGCGGGCCGCTTCCGCGACCGCAAGCTGGCCGAGCGCTTGCCCCACCGCCTCATTGAAGGCGCGCTGATCGCAGCACATGCGCTGGCGGCTGATGAAGTCTATCTGTGCATTCGTGCTGATTGGCGTCGGGCCCGAAGCGTGCTGGGGCATGCTCTTGCCGAGGCAGAGGCAGCCGGTTGGATCGGGCGTCCCCTTGGGCGCTCCGGACACGCAGTGAAGTTCCAGGTCCACCCTGTTCCAGGACCTCTTCCGGCACGCGGTGGAGATCATCTTCTGCCGAATCTCATCGAGTGCTCCAGGCCAGAGCCGCGGGCTGCCGACGGCGTGGACGCCTTGCCGACGCTGTTTGGTGCCTCTGTTTTCGTGCATTGTGCCGCGACGCTTGGTTACCTGCCATCCATCCTGAGCCGTGGTGCCGATGCTTTTCGTGCCCTCGGCGGCAAGGACTTTCCTGGAACAGTTGCCGTCAGTGTCAGTGGCCACGTGCGGCGACCCGGGTTGTTTGAGATCGAGATCGGCAGCGGGAGCTTCGGCGATGTGATAGATGATCTCGCAGGAGGCACAGTCGCAGACGGTGAATCGCTTGCCATCTTCTGCGATGGTGCGCCCGCTCTCAGGGGTGAGGCGATTTGGTCTGCTCCTGTCGATCCGGCTGCATGGTCTCATCCTGGTGGCGGACCCCAGATGGGATCATTCGGCAGTGGTACGATCGTCGTCGCAGACGAATCGGTGGCGCCCATCGAACTTGCGGCCAATTGGCTCAGAGATGCCGCCGAGTTAGGTTGCGGTCAATGCCCCGGATGCCGCGAGGGCTCCGCTTGGTTGGCAAAGCAGTTGCAGCGATTGCGGGAGGGAGGGGTCGCAGGAGTGGACCTGCCTGCTTTCGAGGCACGCCTTCAGGAACTGGCCACATCCGAGGCAGATGGGCTGTCGATCTGTGGCCATCCCACGGTTGCGGCGCTGATTACCCAGGGCCTGTTGCAGATCGCCCCGGAGGACCTCAGCCAGCAGGCGAAGCCCGGGGTCGAGCCGTGCACGAATGATGGCCCACTGCGCACGGCAGACAGTATCCACCTGAGATTCTGATGACGCAGATATGCAAAATAGAGATCGATGGTCGTGCGTACGACGCAACGTCGGGTGAGAGCCTGCTCACGACATTGCATCGCCACGGTATCGTCGTACCTGCTTTGTGCCATCACCCCGGCTTGAGTTGTCCCGCAACCTGTCGCAGCTGCGTCGTGCACGTCGAAGATGCTCAAGCCGAGCGACATGTGGTGACTGCCTGCAATCACAGCGTGTCCGCCGGGCTGATACTGCATGTGCTCGATGAAGACAGCCAGCAACTCAGATCACGTGCGCTGGCACAACTGCTGCAGCGCCATCAGATGGATTGTCCAATATGCGAGGCGGCTGGCGAATGTGAGTTTCAGGAAGCGGTGGCAGGTCACGGGCCGCAGAAACAACCTCATGAGTTACACGGGGCGACGGCTCGTCTGCAGCTTGGCACGCGCCTCATCTTTGACGCGGGACGCTGCATCCAGTGTGGGCGCTGTGCCCGTTTCGAGGACGAGGTGAGTGGTACGCAGCAACTGTCCATGCAGGGCCGTGGTGGCGACATCGATGTTGTTGTAGCCGCTGCAGGTGTCGATCACGCCTTGGGGGGGAATCTCGTCGACTTGTGTCCAGCAGGTGCGTTGGTTGATCCCGAATCGACATCTCTACCGCCGACCTGGACGCGTCGCAGTGTCGACACGGTGTGTGGTGGTTGCGGCACAGGCTGCGCCATTCGTGCGGACATCGACGATGGGGGACGTGTTGTCAGTCTGCGGCCAAGAAACGACGAGCAGGTCAATGGCTGGTGGATGTGTGATCACGGCCGCTACGAATCTGACGCCGACCACGAGGATCGTCTCGCTCTTCCCGAGCCGCCTTCGCCTGACCCTGAAACCGCCTGGCAGGTCAGCATAGACAGACTCAAAAGGCGCCTGATGCAGCCACGGTCCGCGGTCTGGCTCAGTCCCTTCCTGACCCTCGAAGAGGCATTTCTCCTGATCGAGGCGGCGCAGGGCTGGGGCGCGCGGCTATTCCAGTGGGCGCCACCTGAGGCACGGGAGCAATCGTTCCCGGGTGGCTTCAAGATCAGCGCTTGTGCAGCACCGAATGCGACAGGTCTTCAGCGCCTTCTGGCGGAATCGAACATTCAGGCTGGGTCGACGGCTGATCTGCAGGGGGCGATCGCTGACAAGCAGGTGGGACAACTGTTGATGTGCGGTGGTGGTCCGGCCGGCGGGCGTCCACCCATCAAACGTGATGATATCGTCTTTGTTGCCGCCCACGATCTGACGGGAGCCAGCACAGCGGACCTGCTCATTCCAGCCAGCCATTGGCTCGAGAAAGACGGCACCTTTCTCAATCAGACCCAGCAGCTTCGCCGCGTGCGCCCCGCCCGTCGCACCGCGAGTGGACACACGGATCTTGAATTGATGCTGGCCCTCGCTGGCCGTGCGGACACAACGGCCGGTCAGGTCTTTGCGGAACTTGTCGAACGCTTCGCCTGGCTCGAGGGAAACAGCTACGCACAGTTGGATGCAGACGCTCGCACACAGCCATCTGGTGTCGCCGCCGGTGGGGCGTGGATGGATTCGCTGCAGCGTCAGCGCCTGCTGGTGATTGAGGATCCGGCGCGATGACGCACTGGCTGAATCCACCGACGCTGCTGCTTTCCATGTGGAGCCAGGCGGCTGGTATGGTGACGATGGCTTTCGTGCTGGCCTGGTTCGTCTCGTGGTTTGACGGGCGTGTGTTGGCTCGCATAGAAGGGCGGCGTCGACGTAGAAACGGTCTGTTAGGATCCCTGGCGAGAGCTGTCGCCGATATGGTTCGGGTGCGGTCGCCAACGCTTTGGCCAACGATGGTCGCCGCCTTGAGTGTGTTACCCGCGTTGCTGCTGGTCGCCGGGATGCTGCACGTAGTATTCGCACTTGCCTTTGGTGCGCAGATGCTGGCGACGACGGTTCCAGGGCTGCTGTGGTGGCTCGCGGCCCTGCTGGGAGCTGCCGCCGCCAATCGCTGGATCCTGACCTGCGTATGGGTTGGGTCCCGTGATTTGGGACGTCGGCGATTGCTGAGTGGTCTGACTCCATGGTTCGGACTTTGGGTGGCACTGTTCATCACCCTGGTAGGCGTTGGTCTGGTGCCGGCGACGTTTCATCCCGTTGCCACCCTCGTGCTGATTGCCATGGCCGGGCTCTGGCGTCGGCTCGAAGCCCAAATGCATCCACCGGGGATCTCTGTTGATGCGGGGGCCGCCGCCCAGATCCTGGCTGCTATGGCATCTCATCTGGTGGTGACCGCACTGATTCTCGCCGCTGCCGCTGTCTCTGGCTTGTCGCAGCTGTTACCAACCGAGCCAATGCCATTGACGCCCGGATCCCTGGCAGCGGCTCTGCTACTGGTGGTTGCGGCGGGGGTCTTCCTTTCCCGT
>Ga0233434_1004496_pt1 | contig 10695 bp, 10 predicted proteins | sample SI_122_August201_4_FD_182738 | JGI IMG/M metagenome (GOLD analysis project Ga0233434, IMG submission 182738) | Seawater microbial communities from Saanich Inlet, British Columbia, Canada - SI_122_August2016_120_MG | ecosystem: Environmental > Aquatic > Marine > Inlet | place: Canada: British... | reverse complement strand
TTTGCTTCATTTTTCATGCTTTGCACTTCAAACGTATAAAATAGTTAAATTGATTTTACATTAATTAGGGTTGGTTAGAGATTTATGAAATTAGCACTCGGTGTTGAGTACTTAGGCACAGACTTCCATGGTTGGCAGTTGCAAAAATCTGGCATTCGAACGGTTCAGCAAGTGGTTGAAGAATCATTGTCGAGTATTGCTGATGAACCTATTCGTGTATTTTGCTCTGGCAGAACTGATGCTGGGGTTCATGCTTTAGAGCAAGTCATTCATTTCGAAACCAATGTGGTTCGAGAAGATAAGGCCTGGCTGTTTGGTGGCAATGTTAACCTGCCTTACGATGTCAATTTTAAATGGGTTAAGCGAGTGGATAATGATTTTCATGCGCGTTTCAACGCCCACGCTAGACAATACCACTACAAAATACACAATACACCAGTACGCTCTGCATTAGTGTCTGCATATACACTGTGGGAGCCGAGATCGTTGGATATAGCCGCCATGAAACAAGCTGCTGAATACTTGTTGGGCGAACATGATTTTTCTAGCTTTAGAGGGAGTTTGTGTCAGGCAAAATCCCCCATAAAAACCATTGAATTCATTCGCTTAACCCAGACCGGAAATGAAATATTGTTAGATATTAAAGCCAACGCCTTTTTACACCACATGGTGCGCAACCTTGTTGGCACGCTACTCAAGGTTGGTAGAGGCGAAAAACTGGTTGAATGGGTTAAAGAAGTGCTAGATGCAAAAGACAGAAAACGCGCAGGCGCTACTGCTGAACCACAAGGGTTGTACTTTGTAAAAGCCTTTTACAAAAACCTGTAAATACTAGACTAAAGCAACTATCACAACAACAATTTGCAAGTACTTTTCTTTTTTACGAGGAAGGTCTTGTAAATATTAAGAAAATATAGACAAACTATATGACCGAAATATTTGCAAGGCTCGACAAATTAAAAATGGAAAAGACGAAGTAAATTTATGAGATCAAGTGCTTCAAAGGACTATGAGAAGCCGCCTCTTCATCGCCTAACTCTTTCCAAGCAAAACGAAGGGCATCAGTACGACGTTCGTAAAAACGATTTTCGCCATATTTATCCATAAACCCTGAACGAACCAAAACTCTTTCGATGCCTTCCATACGGGCAAATAAGATTTCCACACCACCAGCAGAACAGCGATCTAAAAGACCTGATAAGGTGTCTTCTCCAGATGCATCAATTTGGTTAATACCCGCCATATCAACAATAATATACTTCAAACACTCGTGTTTATCAGCGATAAGCTGTAAGATTTTATCTTCAAAATAACCTGCGTTAGCAAAGTAAAGTGAACCAGAATATTTAACAATTGAAACCACTTCACAACGGTCTAGTTTGTTGTCTAGTGCGTTAACAAACATTGATGATCCATCATGTGCAGATAGCTCAGTAAATCTTGGCTCCATCGTGCGATACAAGAATAGCACCAATGACAAAATCACGCCGATTACAATGCCATTTTCAAGATGCGGTGCAAATAATAGCGTCAATACAAATGATGCAACTGCGACAATCGCATCATGCTTTTCAACTTTCCAGGCGTGAACAATCGGTGCAAATTTAATTAAATTAATAACGGCCATAATAATAACAGCTGCCAAAGTTGCTTGAGGCAAGTGATACAACAAAGGTGTTAACCACAATAAAGTAATACCGACAATAACTGCAGTGACCACAGAAGAGAAGCCTGTAACTGCACCTGCTGAGATATTAACTGCCGAACGCGAGAATGAGCCTGACACTGCGTAACCTTGGAAAAAGCTAGAAACAACATTTGCTAAGCCTTGGCCCATTAATTCTTGGTCCGCATCAAGACGTTGTTTGGTTTGCGCCGCCATAGCCTTAGCAATAGAGATAGCTTCCATAAAACCAATAAGGCCAATGGTAATAGCCGTAATAACCATTTGGTTGATAATAGAGAAGTCAAAATTTGGCATAATCATTGCTGGCAAGCCTTCTGGAATAGAACCAACAATCGCACCGCCAAGACCACCATCTGCTACAGGAGAGCCAAAACTCATTGCCCAAGAGATTATTGTTGTCACCACTACCGCTAATAAAACACCTGGTAATTTTGGTGCATATTTTTTAACACCGATCATAATGGCGAAAGCAACAATTGCAGCAAATAAAGTCCAGCTATTTGTAAATTGAGTAGCATTAACTAATGTACCCCATACTTGCTCGTAAGTATGCTCGCCCAAACCCTTGTCAACACCAAACACTTTGTTTAGTTGTGATGTTCCAATAATAATCGCAGCTGCGTTGGTAAAGCCAACTACCACAGGATGCGACAAAAAGTTAATCACCATACCAAGCTTTAGTGCACCTAAAGCAAACTGAAATATACCCACTAAAAATGCCAATAATGAGGCGTAAGCTGCGTAAGTCACCATGTCAGCGCCTGCTGGAATAATGGTTGGAATTGCTGCTGCTGTTAATAAAGATACAACGGCAACAGGGCCTGTGCCTAACTGACGAGACGAACCCATCAATGCTGCAATCATTACCGGCAAGAATGAAGCGTATAAACCATATTGTGGTGCAAGGCCTGCCAATTGCGCATAAGCCATTGATTGTGGCACTAATACCAGTGCAACGGTTAAGCCCGCAACCAAATCTGCTTTTAATATTTCTTTGTCTTTAATTTCATGAATCCAAGCTAAAAAAGGCAGAAACTTTGCAATCTTATCCATTTGTACTTCCAGTTAATTTAAAAGATCCAACTACAGACGAGTTAGAAGAATATAAGCGATATATTATATAATAATACCCCCATTTAATGGGTGTTATTTTGTATAATACTTCACTTGCCTTTTTCGGCAAAATTCTTAACTACAGCTCTTAATCATCAACAAGGATGCACCATGAAATTAATTGAAAATCTACACTTTAACAATGTCCGTGGCGATATTACCGGCGGTATTACAGCAGGTGTAGTAGCACTACCATTTGCTATTGCCATGGGTTTAGCTTCGGGTGCAGGTGCAATTGCAGGCTTATACGGTGCAATCATTACCGGCTTCTTTGCGGCTTTATTTGGTGGCACAGGTGCTCAAGTTTCTGGCCCGACTGGCCCGATGACAGTGGTCATGGCACTGATTGTAACTAAATACATCGCCATGTTTCCGGAGACGGGTTTAGCTATTGCCTTTACCACTGTAGTTTTGGGTGGTTTGTTCCAGATTGGCTTTGGTGTTTTAAGACTTGGCCGCTTCATCAATCTAATGCCTCACCCAGTAACCTCTGGCTTTATGACCGGCATTGGCGTCATTATTATTATTTTACAAATTCCACAAGTGCTGGGCTTGTACGAAATCAAAGGCTCAACCATGGGGATTTTTTCTCAATTAAGTAATGTTGAAAGCTATTTTGCAAATACCGGCGCTATAACCATTGCACTTATTACGTTAGCAGTTGTTTATTTACTACCTAAGAAAATTGGTAAATTTATCCCTTCACCCTTGTTTGCATTGATTACAGGTACTTTAATCCTATTCTTCTTTCCTGAGTTTTTCTCATCTGAAGCAGAGCCGTTAAATAACATGATTCTGGGTGAGATCCCAACAGGGTTGCCTTCATTCCAAATGCCAGTTTGGGAGGCGAGTATTATTTTTGACATGGCTGCCTCGGGCATGATGCTAGCTATCTTGGGTTCAATTGACTCACTGTTGACTTCTTTAGTGTCTGATGAAATCACCCGTACACACCATAAATCAGATCGTGAATTAATTGGCCAAGGTATTGGTAATACTGTATCAGGTTTATTTGGTGGTTTGCCAGGCGCAGGCGCAACCATGCGCACTATGACCAATGTTAAAGCTGGTGGTTTAACGCCAATTTCTGGTGCGTTGCATGCTGTTTTACTGCTTGCAATCGTCTTGGGTGGTGCGCAATATGCGCAAGCAATTCCATTAGCAGTATTAGGCGCAATCTTAGTGAAAGTTGGTACTGATATTATTGACTGGGAATACTTAAAAAGCTTGGTTTCAGCGCCAAAGTCTGGTGCGCTTATTATGATTGTTGTACTGGGTATTACTGTACTTTACAATCTAATGGCTGCCGTAGGTGTTGGCCTGGTAATGGCAAGCTTAATCTTCTTACAAAGAATGACAGACGTACAATTAGCCAGTATTGTTTCTGTGCAAACCATTGAAGATGCTTCGCATTTGGATGAAGCACATCAAGAGTTAATTCGTGCTGGTAACACCTTGTTTTACCAGCTTAATGGCCCAATGAGTTTTGGCTCAGCCAAAGGCATTGTTAGAGATTTTTCAACCAAGACTAACTATGATAGAGCAATCTTAGATTTATCAAACGTACCGGTGATTGATTACACTACTTCGCGTGGTATTGCTGAAATTTGTAATATTTGTATTGAAAAATCAGCTGACATTACTATTGTTGGCGCCAACATCAAAGTTAGGCATTTCTTAGAGAATGTTGGCATTGACAAATCTTTGTTAAGTTAGGCAGCTCGTTATTAATAAAAAACCCGCAGTTGCGGGTTTTTTATTGTATGCTATTCTACAATCTTTAAAAATCTTCATCCCAATCAACAAGAATTTGTTGTTTATCAATATCAACTGAAATTAAAAATGGCTCGATATACGGCACCCAATGTTCTTTTTTGCCGTTAACCACCAAGACATTATTAGCGCCTGTATCTACTAAATTCAAAACCTTTCCAAGAACAACGTTGTTTTGGTTGATGACTTCCAGCCCAATCAAATCTTCCCAATAATGCTTACCTTTAGGTAATTTTGGTAGTTGTGATTTTTCAATGTACAAATCAATACCAATCATTGACTTGGCCTGATCACGATCATTAATATCTTTAAGCTGGGCAACAATAGTTTTGCCCTGCTCTCGCCCCTTAACAATATTTAGCGTTTGCCACTGGCCATCTACCTTGATATGCCAAGGTTGATAAGATAGGATATTTTTTCTAGGATGGGTGTGTGAAAATATTTTCACCCAGCCCTGAACGCCAAAAAGGCCATTGATCTTACCGACCAACAGCCTTTTAGGACTAGAAGTGGTTGCTGTTGAATTACTCAGCAGCTTTTTCCTCTTCTGTTGACTCTTCAGCCGCGTCTTCTGCTTCTGCCTCAACAGCTGCAGAAGCAGCTTCGGCTTCGGCTGCTGCCTTAGCTTCTGCTGCTTCTGCCGCTTTTGCCTCAGCTTCAGCTTTTGCTTCTTCGTCTGCTTTTGCTTTTGCTTCAGCTGCTAATTTAGCCGCTATTGCTGCTGCTCTAGCATCTTGCGCTGCAACACGTTTTTCACGAATTGAAGGGTCTTTAAACTCTTTAACAAGTTGCTTAACACGATCAGAGATTTGTGCACCTTTTGATGTCCAGTAATCTAATCTATCTTCTTCGATAGTAAGCCTAACTTCTTGTCCACGAGCCACTGGATTAAAATATCCAATACGCTCAATGTAACCACTGTCTCTACGTTTTCTAGAGTCTGTTGCTACAATTGAATAAAAAGGTTTTTTCTTGGCTCCACCTCGGGCTAGTCTAATTTTAACCATGGGTTTTTTGCTCCTTTTATATTAATAACTCTCATACCGAAAAGGTATAAGACGCGAAATTATATCAGTTTTTCGATATCGCGTGCTAATTTCTCAGCATCGCCGATGTAAGTCATTGGGGTTAAGTCTGCCAAAGCTTGCTTAGCCTCTTCTGGCATATCAAGATCTTTTACAAATTCTGCCAACACCTGCGCGTCAATCGTGTTGCCGCGAGTGAGTGCTTTTAACTTTTCATACGGATTTTCAATACCATAACGACGCATCACTGTTTGAATCGGCTCGGCCAACACTTCCCACGAACTATCTAGGTCTTCCAATAGTCTTGCCTCGTTAGTTTCTAGTTTGCTAATGCCTTTGGCGATTGACGCATAAGCGACCAAACAATGTGCACAACTCACACCAAGGTTTCTAAGTACAGTTGAATCTGATAAATCACGCTGCCAGCGTGAAATGGCTAACTTGTCTGCTAAGTGAGTGTTGATGGCATTAGCAATACCTAAATTACCCTCGCCATTTTCAAAATCGATTGGGTTGACTTTGTGTGGCATAGTTGATGAACCCACTTCGCCAGCAATGGTTTTTTGCTTAAAATAACCTAAAGAAATATAACCCCAAACATCGCGACAATAATCAATCAAAATTGTATTAAAGCGATTCATAGAATGAAAGTATTCTGCCATATAATCGTGCGTTTCAATTTGCGCTGTATACATAGCGTAATTAACACCTAAACTCTCAATAAAATCTTTTGAGATATTTTGCCAGTCAAGATCTGGATAAGCTGAAATGTGTGCATTAAAATTGCCTACAGCACCATTAAACTTGCCCATAATTTTGACCGATTTTAGCTGTTCAATTTGTCGTTTTAGACGGAATGCAAAGTTAGCCATTTCCTTGCCTACCGTTGTTGGTGAAGCGGTTTGACCATGCGTGCGAGACAACATCGGGATCGCCGCATTGTCTTTAGCCAAAGCGCCAATCAAAGACAAGATGTTTTGCATTTCAGCAAGCATCACCTCACGGCCATCAATCAGCATTAATGCATGAGAAAGGTTATTAATGTCTTCAGATGTACATGCAAAGTGAAAAAACTCACTCACGGCATTGAGCTCAGTATTGTTTTTAATTTTGTCTTTTAAAAAGTACTCGACTGCCTTTACATCATGATTGGTGGTGCGCTCAATGTCTTTTACTGCTTGTGCATCTTCAAGCGAAAAATTAGTAGCAATATCAGCCAAAAACTGACTGGCTTCAGCGCTGAATGCTGGCACTTCAGAAATGCCGTCATTGTCTGCCATGGCTTGCAACCATTTAACTTCAATTAATACACGATATTTAATCAGTCCAAACTCGCTAAAAATTGGGCTTAAAGTGTTAGTTTTATCAAAATAACGCCCATCAACAGGGGAAATAGCGGTTAGCGCATTGAGTTCCATAATTCGTTTAGTCAAATCAAATAAATGGTAAAATTATACGCCTTATACGATTCACTTATTACACAGATGAAAACAGCCTATTTAGCTCATACTGATGAGCGCGCCCAAGACAATTTACCACCACTAGCACTCAATGCAGAACAAACAAAATCTGTTGTTGAAAATCTAATCAATGGCAACGATGAGACTTTCTATCTCGACTTGTTAACACATCGCGTACCACCGGGTGTGGATGAAGCTGCCTACGTTAAGGCTGGCTTTTTGGCCAGTGTTGCTAAGAGCGAACAATCTTGCAACGCTATAGATCAAAAACAAGCTACATTTTTATTAGGCACAATGATGGGTGGTTACAACATTGATCCATTAATTGAACTGCTAGAGTTAGATGCCACAGCCGAAACTGCTAAAGATGCATTATCAAAAACTTTACTCATTTACGAAGCCTACCAAACAGTCATGGAAAAATCAGCCGGCAATACTTTTGCCAAACAAGTGATTGATGCTTGGGCAGATGCCGATTGGTTTACTTCTAAAAAGAAATTATCAAAAGAGATTAAGCTAACGGTTTTCCGCGTCGAAGGTGAAATCAATACGGACGATCTATCGCCCGCCACCGAAGCCTGGTCACGCCCTGATATTCCATTACACGCGCAATCGATGCTGGTAAAAAAAATGGATAGCCCGCTAGAAACCATTGAAAAACTTAAGAAAAAAGGCCTACCACTAGCTTTTGTTGGCGATGTGGTTGGCACTGGTTCTTCACGTAAATCAGCTATTAATTCTGTACTGTGGCATATGGGTAATGATATTGACTATATCCCCAACAAGCGTGGCGGTGGTGTCGTACTCGGTGGAAATATTGCCCCAATCTTCTTTAACACAGCAGAAGATTCAGGCGCACTACCCATTGAATGCGACGTAACTCAATTAAACATGGGTGATGAAATTACCATTTACCCTTATGAAGGAAAAATTACTAACGCCAATGGCGATACTGTTTCTACCTTTAAATTATCACCAACCACTATGCCAGACGAAGTGCGTGCTGGCGGTCGTATCCCTTTAATTATTGGCCGCGGTCTAACAGACAAAACTCGTCAAGATTTAGACTTGCCAGTAAGCGACCTTTTCTTACGTCCACAAGATGCTAGCGATAGCGATGCAGGCTACACCTTAGCGCAAAAAATTGTCGGTAAAGCTTGTGGCGTTACGGGCGTACGCCCTGGCACTTATTGTGAACCACGCATGGCCACGGTTGGCTCACAAGACACCACCGGCGCCATGACTCGTGACGAATTAAAAGAGTTGGCTTGTTTGGGTTTCTCGGCAGATTTAGTCATGCAAAGTTTTTGTCATACAGCGGCTTACCCAAAACCAGTTGATTTAGAATTACAGCACTCATTACCCGACTTTATGCAATCTCGTGGCGGTGTGGCACTTAAGCCAGGTGATGGTATTATTCACTCGTGGTTAAACCGTATGCTGCTGCCTGATACGGTTGGCACGGGTGGTGACTCGCACACGCGTTTTCCAATTGGTATTAGTTTCCCAGCTGGTTCCGGCTTAGTGGCATTTGGCGCATCCATTGGCGTGTTGCCATTAGATATGCCAGAATCAGTTTTGGTGCGTTTTTCTGGCACTATGCAAGAAGGCATTACTCTACGTGATTTAGTAAATGCCATTCCATATGTGGCCATTCAACAAGGCTTATTAACTGTTGAAAAAGCCAATAAGAAAAACATTTTTTCAGGTCGTATTTTAGAAATTGAAGGCTTAGGCAATCTTAAAATTGAACAAGCCTTTGAGTTAACTGATGCCTCTGCTGAGCGCTCAGCAAATGGTTGCACCATCAAGCTTAACAAAAAACCAGTAGCCGAATACTTACAGTCTAACATCGCCTTACTGTCGTCAATGATAGAGGCTGGATACGAAGATAAGAAGACCATTGCGCGTCGTATTCAAGCCATGCAAAAATGGCTGGATGCGCCTGAGTTGCTAGAAGCTGACTCAAATTGTGAATATGCAGCTACTATCGAAATTAATCTTGATGAAATTAAAGAGCCGATTCTGGCTTGTCCAAACGACCCTGATGATGTTAAAACACTATCAGACGTTGCCAACACTAAAATTGACGAAGTCTTTGTTGGCTCTTGTATGACTAATATTGGCCACTTTAGAGCGGTTGCACAACTACTGAAAGACCAAGATCGTTCAGAATTGCCAACCGAACTATGGATTGCCCCGCCCACACGTATGGATGAGGCACAACTTAAAAAAGAAGGCACTTATCAAATTTTTGAATCGCTGACCGAACACACTGAAATCCCAGGCTGTTCATTATGTATGGGAAACCAAGCGCGTGTTAAAGACAATGCAACTGTGGTTTCAACGTCAACGCGCAATTTCCCAAATCGCTTAGGTGATGATGCTGATGTTTATTTATCTTCAGCTGAAGTTGCAGCCATTGCCGCAAAACTAGGGTATATCCCCACAACTGAGGAATACCTAAATGCCATGAGATCTATCGAGCCATTAGCTGACGATATTTACCAATACTTAAACTTTGATCAAATCTCACAATACCAAGAGACTGTTGATCATATCGCATTAGACACCATTCTAGAAGAGTAATCAAAAACACCTGACGATAAAAAAAGCCGCTATCAACGATAAGCGGCTTTTTTATTAGAATTTTTTTTAAAGAAGCTTATTTAATCTTAGCTTCTTTGTACATAACGTGCTTTCTAACAACAGGATCAAACTTTTTAACTTCTACCTTCTCTGGGTGAAGACGCTTGTTCTTAGTTGCAGTATAAAAATGGCCAGTTTTAGCCGATGATACTAATTTGATTTTTTCTCTCATATCTTACTCCTAAACCTTTTCGCCACGTGCGCGGATTTCCGCTAACACAGTGTCGATGCCTTTCTTATCAACAACGCGCAAACCTTTTGCTGTTAACTTCAATTTCACAAAACGATTTTCACTCTCTACCCAAAAACGGTGTGTGTGAAGATTTGGATAAAAACGACGACGCGTTCTGTTGTTCGCGTGTGATACATTATTACCACTAATTGGACGCTTACCGGTGACTTGACATACCTTTGCCATAACTAAACTCATCTAAAATCTAAAAGAAAGGAATTATACTTAAAAAATTAACCAATTTCAAAGCGAATTTATATAAATATCCTATTTACTATTGGTTCAACAGACTGTATGATATCTCCACAATGGAGGGATGGCAGAGCGGCTGAATGCACTGGTCTTGAAAACCAGCAAGGGTTAATACCCTTCTAGGGTTCAAATCCCTATCCCTCCACCATTATTCTTATAGAAAAAACCATGCCAATAACCCGCTATACCATTTCAGGTATTACCGAAGACGGACAAAAATTCAGACCTAGTGATTGGACTGAAAGACTGGTATGCATCCAACCCGAGCAATTAAAACGCTATAACGGCCACCTGAAAATCAGCAAAATTGATGGTATTAAATCTATTGTTTTTGACGATGACCTTAAATACGCTTGTGAATTTACTCATGAACGCATTCTTTCTTTTGCCAAAACTAATCACTTAAACGTTACTCAAGAAATAATTGAAGACGATAAATAGCTCGTACTAATCAACATAAGGGCCGTGCTGATAGATCGGCTGATGATGCGGCAAACCGCAACA
>Ga0233434_1004493_pt1 | contig 10702 bp, 9 predicted proteins | sample SI_122_August201_4_FD_182738 | JGI IMG/M metagenome (GOLD analysis project Ga0233434, IMG submission 182738) | Seawater microbial communities from Saanich Inlet, British Columbia, Canada - SI_122_August2016_120_MG | ecosystem: Environmental > Aquatic > Marine > Inlet | place: Canada: British... | reverse complement strand
TTCATAATGCCGGGGTCGGTGGTTCAAGTCCACCTATAACCACCATCTATTTCAATACCCCTTTTTAGGGGTATTTTTTTTGCCCTATTTATTTATCATTCTTTCCAAAATGGACTACAATATTATCATGTCTAGTCTTTATAAGAGGTAGCGTCCCCTTTATTGTTTCTTTCAGGTGCTAGAGGAATTTACGCTCTATTTTTTCGATTTTGTTAGAGATCCAGCTGTATGGCAAAGTTGCAATAATGGCTGCAGGTACGAGTGACAATTTAATTTCTCTAATTCGGTTTACTAAGTTTACGTATTTGATCTTATCCATGATTTTCTTCCTATTGTTAAGTTATTTCTTATTTTTTAAGTCTTAAATACAAGTTATGAAACTTTAAAAATATAATTAATTTTTATTTTTTTCAAAGTGAACCCTATTGTATAAATTCTTAAAAAATAACCCTCATGTTTAGTCAGTTATTGTTCATTGTACTACGATTTATTTTAAATAAGTTGTTTTAAATCAATATTTTACAGAATATTATAATATTCTTATATATAAGGAAATTTCATAGTATGAATAAACTTAGAAATACACGTAAATTAATGGCTTGAGTAAAAATAGTTTTTAATGTTAAAACAAAGGCTTATGCCAGCCTTGAAATTTTTTCAGTTTCTGAGTATAATTGCTCCTTTTTGCATTCAAGGAAATTCAATATGCCATCACGCAGAGATCTCGCAAACGCAATTCGTGCTTTAAGCATGGACGCAGTCCAAAAAGCAAATTCAGGCCACCCGGGCGCACCAATGGGTATGGCAGATATTGCTGAAGTACTTTGGAACGATCACATGAAATACAATCCAACTAGCTCTAATTGGGCTGATCGCGATCGTTTTGTTTTGTCAAATGGCCATGGTTCAATGTTGATGTACTCATTGTTACATTTAACAGGCTTCGAGTTAAGCATGGACGATATTAAAGATTTCCGTCAATTACACGCTAAAACTGCTGGTCACCCTGAGTATGGTTATGCAGAGGGTATTGAAACAACAACGGGTCCATTAGGACAAGGTATCACTAACGCTGTTGGTATGGCAATTGCTGAGCGCACATTAGGCGCACAATTCAACAAGCCGGGCCACACAATTGTTGATCACAACACTTACGTATTTATGGGTGATGGTTGTTTAATGGAAGGCTTGTCACATGAATCATGTGCAATGGCTGGTACATTAGGCCTAGGTAAATTAATCGCATTTTGGGATGACAATGATATTTCAATTGACGGCCATATTGGTGATTGGATGGAAAAAGGCGTTCCAGGACGTTTCAATTCATACGATTGGCATGTTGTTGCAGTTGATGGCCATGATGCAGATGCAATCAGTAAGGCGATTACAGAAGCTAAAGCGATTACAGATAAGCCTTCATTAATCTGTTGTAAGACAGTTATCGGTTTTGGTTCTCCAAACTTATGTGGCACACATGATTGTCACGGCGCACCATTAGGTGATGAAGAAATTGCAGCGACTCGTAAAGAATTAGGCTGGACTTCAGCTCCGTTCGAGATTCCTGCTGACATCTACGAAGGTTGGGATCATAAAGCTCAAGGCGCTACAGATGAAGCGGCTTGGAATGATGCTTTCGCAGCATATAAGGCTGAGTTCCCTGCAGACGCAACAGAATTTGAACGTCGTATGGCAGGCACATTGCCAGCGAACTTTGAAATGGAAATGGATAAGTTTATTGCTAAGACTCAAGAAGAAATGCCAAAAATTGCATCTCGTCAAGCGTCACAAAAAGCAATCGAAGCAATGGGTCCATTATTACCAGAGATGTTTGGTGGTTCTGCTGACTTAACTGGTTCTAACCTAACGAATTGGTCAGGCACAGTTAAAGTAAATGCAGACAATGCTGAGGGTAACTACATCTCTTGGGGTGTACGTGAATTTGGTATGGCACACATGATGAACGGAATGGTTCTACATGGTGGTTTTAAAGTTTATGGCGCAACATTCTTCATGTTTATGGAGTTCATGCGTAATGCGTTACGCATGTCTGCATTGATGAAAATTGGTACGATTTATGTTTACACGCATGACTCAATCGGTTTGGGTGAAGACGGTCCAACGCATCAGCCAGTTGAGCAATTAGCAACAATGCGTGTTATTCCTAATTTTGAAACATGGAGAGGTTGTGATGCAACTGAATCTGCTGTTTCATGGAAGGAGGCAATTGTACGAGCAGATGGCCCGACTGCATTAGTATTCTCACGTCAAGCGCTAGCGCCAAACGAGAGAACGGCTGAGCAAGTGGCTAACATTGCAAAAGGTGGTTACGTATTAAAAGACTGCGCTGGCACGCCAGACGTTGTGTTGATTGCAACAGGATCTGAAGTGGGCTTAGCAGTTGAATCCGCAGCGGCATCAGGCAAAAATGTTCGTGTGGTTTCAATGCCTTGTCCTGAAAGATTTGACAAGCAAAGCGATGAGTACAGAGAAAGCGTTCTTCCAACAAGTGTTAAGCGTGTTGCAATTGAAGCGAGTATTGACAACGGTTGGTATAAGTATGTTGGCTTAGAAGGCGCTATCGTTGGCATGAAATCATTTGGTGAATCTGCACCAGCAGATCAATTATTTAAAGAATTTGGCTTCACAGTAGAGAATGTTGTAAACACTATTGATGGGCTTTTTAAAGACGGCTGTTGTGGCAGTTGTTCTTAATTTATTAAACAAGTAAAAGGAGTAGAAAGATGGCAATAAAAGTAGGTATTAACGGTTTTGGTCGTATTGGTCGCATGGCATTTCGTGCAATTAAAAAGGACTTCCCAGAATTAGAAGTAGTCGGTATTAACGACTTATTGGAAAATGATTACTTAGCATACATGCTTAAGTACGATACAGCACAAGGTCGTTTTGACGGTGAAGTAGCGGTTGAAGGCGATAACTTTATTATTGATGGCAAGAAAGTACGTCTTTCTGCTGAGCGCAACCCTGCAGACCTTAAGTGGGACGAAGTTGGTGCAGAAATCGTTATCGATTGTACTGGTTTCTTCTTAACTGAAGAATCTTGTCAAGCTCACATTGATGCTGGCGCTAAGAAAGTTGTTCAATCAGCACCTTCTAAAGACGGTACACCTATGTTTGTATACGGTGTTAACCACTCTGAGTACGCTGGTCAAGCAATCGTTTCTGCTGCATCATGTACAACTAACTGTCTTGCACCAATTGCGAAAGTTATCGATGATAACTGGGGCTTAAAGCGTGGCCTTATGACGACGGTTCACGCATCTACTGCAACTCAGAAAACTGTTGACGGTCCTTCAATGAAAGACTGGAGAGGTGGACGTGCAGTGTTTGAAAACATTATTCCTTCATCAACGGGTGCTGCTAAGGCAGTAGGCGTTGTATTACCAGAGCTTAACGGCAAACTAACTGGTATGGCTTTCCGTATTCCTTCAGTTGACGTTTCAGTAGTTGACTTAACATGTGAGCTTGATAAGCCTGCAACATACGAAGAAATTTGTGCAGCAATGAAAGAAGCTTCTGAAGGTGCAATGAAAGGTACATTAGGCTACACAGAAGAGTCTGTAGTATCTTCTGACTTCCGTGGTATTAGCCAATCTTCAATCTTTGATGCTGGCGCTGGTATTGCACTTGACGATACATTTGTTAAGGTAGTATCTTGGTACGATAACGAGTATGGTTACACATGTAACATGCTTCGTTTAGTTGAGCACATCGCTTAATAATTAAAAATGATGGCTCCGTTTATCGAGCCGTCTTTTTAACTATGCCAGATTTAATTATCAAAGACTCTCAGCTTAGTGTTGAAGAAGTTATTGAAAAATTGAAAGAAGCCGTTCCAAACAATAAGTTTGGAATTTTGCATTCTTACGATATTAAACAAACACTAGCCGGAAAAGGCCAGACATTAGAAGAAGAATGTCACGTGTTTGAAATTTGCAACCCTGTGGTAGCAAAAAATATCCTCGAGAAGGATATGAATTTGGCAAGTGTTTTACCTTGTCGAATTTCGGTATATACACTGGATGGCGCCACCAAAGTTGGAATGGCGTCACCCTCTAAACATATTGCTCAACTAACCAGTGAAGATGTATCTTCATTGATAGAACCTGTTGAGCAAGCACTGATCAATATTATTGATCAGTCAATTGCATAAACAAGTAGGAGAAAATAATGTCAGTTATCAATTTATCAGATCTAGATCTTAGCTCTAAAAAAGTTTTAATTCGTCAAGACTTAAACGTACCAATCAAAGATGGCGTTGTAACGAGTGATAAGCGTATTAAAGCTTCTGTTCCGACCATTGAAATGGCCATGAAACAAGGCGCTAAAGTATTGCTTATGTCGCATCGTGGTCGCCCAACTGAAGGTGAGTACAGTGATGAATTTACATTACAACCTGTTGCAGATCGTTTAACGGAAATTCTAGGTGTAACAGTGCGCTTAGAAAAGAACTGGTTAGACGGTGTTGAAATGGCTGATGGCGAAGTTGTACTTTGCGAGAATGTACGTTTTAACGAAGGTGAAATGGCCAATGACGACGCTTTATCAAAACGTATGGCGGCGATGTGTGACATCTTTGCTATGGATGCTTTTGGTACGGCACACCGTGCACAAGCCTCTACACATGGCGTGGCTAAGTATGCACCAGTTGCATGTTCTGGTCCATTGCTATCAGGTGAGCTTGAAGCATTAGGAAAGGCACTAGACAATCCTAAGCGTCCAATGGTTGCGATCGTTGGTGGTTCAAAAGTATCAACAAAATTAACTGTTTTAGAATCATTGTCTAAGATTGTTGATCAGTTGGTTGTTGGTGGTGGTATTGCTAATACTTTCATTGCAGCACAAGGCCACAATGTGGGCAAATCACTCTGTGAGGATGACCTTATCCCAACGGCGCAAAAATTAATGCAAGATTGTGAAATCCCCGTGCCAACAGATGTGGTATGTGGCAAAGAATTTTCTGAAACAGCAGCTGCCGAAACTAAAGCTTCAGGTGCAGTAGTTGACGACGACATGATTTTTGATATCGGTCCAGATTCTGCTCAAGAATTAGCAGATATTATGAAAAACGCAGGCACAATTGTATGGAATGGCCCAGTGGGTGTATTTGAGTTTGATCAATTTGAAGGTGGAACAAAAACAATTGCAATGGCGATTGCTGAGTCGGATGCATTTTCAATTGCAGGTGGTGGTGATACACTAGCAGCGGTAGATAAATATGACATTGAAGACAAGGTTAGCTATATCTCAACAGGCGGCGGCGCTTTCTTAGAATTCCTTGAAGGTAAAAAATTACCAGCAGTAGAAATTCTAGAGCAAAGAGCGGCGGAGTAATACTTGATTAGAAGAACTAAAATCTTAGCAACACTGGGTCCGGCAACGGATAGACCTGGTGTATTAGAAAGTATCTTAGAAGCAGGTGTTAATGTTGTCCGTGTTAACTTTTCTCATGGCTCTGAAGCAGAGCATTTGGGCAGAGTTAAGGCGGTTCGTGAATGGGCGCATTCAAACAATACCTATGTTGGTATATTGATGGATCTTCAGGGTCCAAAAATTAGAATCGCTTCTTTTAAAGACGGCATTAAAATTACTCTAAATAATGGTGACAGCTTCGCTCTAGATGCTGATCAGGATGAGTTATCTGGCGATCAAGCGTCAGTTGGTATTGCTTATAAAACACTGCCCCAGGAAGTTAAGCCGGGTAATATTTTAATTCTTGATGATGGCAAGATTGTCTTAGAAGTGAGCAATATCGAGGGCAACAAGATCAACACGATCGTAACCCAAGGTGGTATTTTATCCGACAAGAAAGGCATTAATTTACGTGGCGGTGGTTTGTCTGCGAATGCGCTGACTGAAAAAGATAAAAAAGATATCTTAATTGCGGCCAAAGCTAAAGCTGACTACGTTGCCTTGTCTTTTCCAATTAGCGGTGATGATGTGCGTGAAACTAAAGCTTTGCTGATTCAAGCAGGCTGTGAAGCGGGTGTTATCTCAAAAATTGAACGTGCTGAATCTTTAGTAGAAGAAACTATTGTTGATATCATTAAAGAGTCTGCCGGTATTATGGTTGCTCGTGGTGATTTGGGTGTTGAAATTGGCGATGCGCAATTACCAGCACAGCAAAAACGCTTGATTAAATTAGCACGATCTAACGACCGAATTGTTGTAACTGCTACGCAAATGCTAGAGTCAATGATTGAAAACCCAATTCCAACACGAGCTGAAGTGTTTGACGTGGCGAACGCGGTACTTGATGGTACTGATGCGGTAATGCTTTCAGCAGAAACTGCAGCAGGTGACTATCCTAAAAATTCTGTGGAGACGATGGCAGAGGTTTGTCTTGAGGCTGAAAAAAATCCAATTGCCAAGATGTCACATCATCGATTGAATGAATCATTTGAGTATGTTGATGAAACCATTGCCATGAGTGCTATGTATGCGGCTAATCATTTAGGTGCAACTGTTGTAGCCTCGTTGACAGAGACAGGAAAGACAGCCATGTGGATGTCAAGAATTAGTTCTAATGTTTCAATTTATGCAATGTCTGATAACGTTCAGACCCTGCGCAAAGTTACTTTATATCGTGGCGTATACCCTTGCGGCATTGATAAAGATACCAACACAGAGTGGTCAGAAGTTAATCGAAAAGTTGTCGATACACTGACAAATCGTGGTGTTGTTGAGAGTGGAGATTTGGTAGTATTAACCAAGGGAATGTATAAAGATAAATCAGGCGGAACCAACATGATGAAGATTCTTCGTGTGGGTGATGCTAACTATTAAAAAGCAATAAGAAAAGGAGAAAATATGATAATTTCATTAAGAGAATTACTAGACCACGCTGCAGAGAATAACTACGGTATGCCAGCGTTTAATGTCAACAACATGGAGCAAGTTCATGCAATCATGGAAGCGGCTGATAGAACTAATTCACCCGTTATCATGCAGGGTTCTGCAGGTGCACGAGGTTATGCAGGCGAACCGTTCTTGCGTCATTTAATTATTGCAGCAACAGAGATGTACCCACATATTCCAGTGGTAATGCATCAGGACCACGGTTCAGAGCCAGCAGTATGTTTACGTTCAATCCAATCAGGTTTTTCATCAGTAATGATGGATGGCTCATTAGAAGCAGATTGTAAAACACCATCATCATTTGAGTACAATGTAGATGTGACTAAAAATGTCGTTGCAATGGCACATGCTGGTGGTGTATCAGTTGAAGGCGAGTTAGGTTGTCTAGGTTCATTAGAAACGGGTGAAATGGGTGAAGAAGACGGCCATGGCGCTGAAGGTAAATTAGACCTTGATATGCTGTTAACGGGTGTTGAAGAGGCGGCTGATTTTGTTAAAGCAACGAATGTTGATGCACTAGCAATTGCTATTGGTACTTCTCATGGTGCTTACAAATTTACTCAAGAGCCTACAGGCGAAATCTTGCGTATTGATCGCATTAAAGAAATCCATGAGCGTATTCCAGATACTCATTTAGTGATGCATGGTTCATCTTCAGTGCCACAAGATTGGTTGAAGATTATTAACGACTTCGGTGGTGACATGGGTCAAACTTACGGTGTTCCGGTAAGTGAAATTCAAGAAGGTATTAAGAATGGTGTGCGTAAAGTAAACATCGATACTGATTTACGTATGGCATCTACGGGTTCAATTCGTAGGCATTTGGCTGAAAACACAGCTAACTTCGATCCACGTAAATTCTACAGAGAAGCGACTAATGCAATGAGTGATATTGTAGCAGCACGTTTTGAAGCATTTGGTGCTGCAGGTCAAGCTGATAAGATTACAGTGACTTCTTTAGATGAAATGAGTCAAAAGTATGCATCAGGTGAATTAGACGCGCAAATTAAGTAAGCAGTCTAAAGAGCAAGTATCAGAAGGGCTCGTTTATGACGAGCCTTTTTTATTGGCAAGGAAATAGATGAATCAAGAACCACATTATTCAGTCATTGTTATTGGTGGCGGTCATGCAGGCACGGAAGCAGCGCTTGCTTCAGCTCGTATGGGTGTTAACACCTTGTTGATTTCTCATAATATTGAAACGCTGGGGCAAATGAGTTGTAACCCAGCTATTGGTGGCATTGGCAAAGGGCACTTGGTTAAAGAGATTGATGCTATGGGTGGTGCAATGGCTAAGGCAATTGATCAGGCGGGCATTCAATTCCGAACACTTAATGCCTCAAAAGGTCCTGCGGTTCGAGCAACGCGTGCTCAAGCTGATCGAGTATTGTATAAAGCCGCGATTCGTTACGCACTTGAAAATCAAGAAAACTTATCTTTATTTCAACAAGCAGTTGATGATTTGGTGATTGAAAATGATGTGGTCACTGGTGTGGTCACACAAATGGGGCTCACCTTTAAAGCTGATAAAGTTATTCTAACTTCAGGTACTTTTTTGGGCGGTGTTATTCATATTGGTCAGAAAAATTTTCAAGGAGGTCGAGCAGGTGATGCACCTTCTAACCCTTTGTCTAGAAAGTTACGCGAATATGATTTGGGTGTTGGACGTTTAAAAACAGGCACACCTCCAAGGCTAGACGGACGTACGCTGGATTATTCACTTATGCAGGAGCAGCCAGGAGATAGCCCATTGCCAAGCTTCTCTTTTATGGGTAAACCTTCTGATCATCCAGAGCAAATCTCGTGTTTTATTACTCATACAAATGAGCGGGCACATGATTTTATCCGTGCAGGTCTAAAAGACTCGCCAATGTATACAGGCAATATTGAAGGTATTGGACCGCGTTATTGTCCTTCTATTGAAGACAAAGTGGTGAGATTTGAAGAACGTAATTCTCATCAAATTTTTGTTGAACCAGAAGGTTTAACCACGAATGAGGTTTACCCTAATGGCATCTCAACCTCATTACCCTATGAGGTTCAAGTGGATTTTATTCACTCAATCAAAGGCTTTGAAAATGCCCAAATTGTGCGCCCTGGCTATGCCATCGAATATGACTTTTTTGATCCGCGCGGCTTAAAGCAAACCCTTGAAGTTAAGCGTATTGCTAATTTGTATTTTGCTGGTCAAATCAATGGCACCACGGGCTATGAAGAAGCGGCTGCCCAGGGCATGTTGGCTGGTATTAATGCAGCCTGTGCCGTTCAAGGTAAAGAGGCTTGGCTACCAAAGCGTGATGAAAGCTATATTGGTGTGATGGTAGATGATCTTATCACCAAAGGTACGAATGAGCCGTATCGTATGTTTACTTCTCGTGCAGAGTATCGACTGCTTTTGCGAGAGGATAATGCAGATGAGCGCCTTACCCCTGTGGCTAAAAAGTTAGGGTTAATTGGTGAGGATAGATATCAGGCATTCGAGCAGAAATATGAGGCGATTGCTCAAGAAAAACAACGTCTAGAAAGCACCTGGATCCAAGCGAGTGATACACAAGCAGGTGAAGTGCTAGGTCAGAGGCTTAACCATGAATATTCGTTATTAGAGCTACTTAAGCGTCCAAAAGTTAATTACAAAATTTTGAGTCAAATTGATTCTGGCAAGCCTTATTTGGTTGATAAAACTTTAATTGGCGTGGTGGAGAATCAGATTAAATACGCAGGCTATATTAAACGCCAGATGGACGAGATTGAGAAATACCGTAAAAATGAAAATACCATCTTACCAGCTGAGATGGATTACCAGAGTATTCAAGCCTTGTCTGCGGAGGTGCGCCAAAAGCTCACACAGCACCAACCAGAAACTATTGGTCAGGCGAGTCGAATACAAGGGGTTACCCCTGCCTCCATCTCAATTTTATTGGTTTATCTTAAAACTTATAAAAGATCATGACTGATGAAAGCTTGCTCATCGAGGGTGCAAAACAAATGGATATTGATCTTAGCCAGGAGCAAGTATCAAAATTATTAAAATATCTGGCACTCATTATTAAGTGGAATAAAACTTATAATTTGAGCGCTATTCGTCACACTGAAGATGGAATTAAAAAGCATTTGTTAGACAGCCTTTCGGTGGTTTCCTATATCCAGCAAACGCCATTATTGGACGTAGGTTCTGGTGCTGGTTTGCCCGGTATTGTGATTAGTATTATGAAGCCGGAGTTGAGCGTGACCGTATTAGATACGGTTGGCAAAAAATGCCGTTTTATGCAATTTGCCAAAGTTCAGCTGGGTTTAAATAATTTAACGGTGATCAACCAACGTGTTGAGAATTTTCAACCAGAGCAGTGCTTTGGGCAGATTACCTCTAGAGCATTTGCAGAGGTTGAAAAAACCTTAAGTCTAACGCAGCACTTATTGTGTGATAATGGTCATTACTTACTCATGAAGGGAAATCGTTTTGCAGAGGAGGCGCTTGAAAACTTTACAATTCAAGCCCACCAAGTGAGTGTTCCATATGTGTCTGACCATCGATATTTTTTAGAAATACAACCTAATTAAACATGAAAAAAATCTTTTATTATTTATTGGCGTTAATACTTGTTGCGATTATCTCTTTAGCAATCTGGTTTGATACCATTGCTAAAAATGCAGTGGAATCTTATGCGCAAAAATCAGTCGGATCTTCTGTTACGGTTGGTGAATTTAGAAGTGACTGGGATCAATTCCAGGTTAACATTGATTTTATTGAAGTGGCAAACCCGCCCAACTTTGCCAATAAAAACGCCTTTGTTTTAAATCATTTGAGCGCTGCTCTTTCTGAGCAGAG
>Ga0233434_1004490_pt1 | contig 10706 bp, 6 predicted proteins | sample SI_122_August201_4_FD_182738 | JGI IMG/M metagenome (GOLD analysis project Ga0233434, IMG submission 182738) | Seawater microbial communities from Saanich Inlet, British Columbia, Canada - SI_122_August2016_120_MG | ecosystem: Environmental > Aquatic > Marine > Inlet | place: Canada: British... | reverse complement strand
GTCGTTGAACGGCATGGAGGTCAATGCCAACCTGACAACCACAGCTGGAGCTCTGACTTTGGACGGGGATTCCAATAACGTTGCTGAGAGTGTGGTGCCAAATGACAGTATGACTATTGCCAGTGGAGTTACATTGACCAGTGCGAGCAATATCTCACTGAGTGCTACCACTGGTGGAATATCCGCTGCCGGTGCTTTGACTCTGAACGCGCCCTCCAGCATAACCCTGACCGGAAACTTGACTGCGACCGGAGCTGTTGATCTGTCAGCAAATTCCGGTATTACATTGAATAATAACATCACCTCTTCATCTAGCTTAAACATCAACGCAAATTCTTCAACCTTGTCACTCGCAAGTGGAGTTGTTTTAAGCTCGGCAGGCGCTTTAACTCTTGCGGCAAGTGATGCCAGCTCTTTAGGAAGCCTGACTCTTACTTCCACTGGTTCTACTATAAATATTAACAATTCCCTGACTTCTACAGGGGCGGTAGATATCACAGCAAACAGTGGCCTGTTCTTGAATAACAGTACACTAACGGGAGCTGGCAATATCACCCTTCAAGGCGGCAGTGGGCTCACGCTCGTCAGTAGCATGGGCATCACCTCTTCAGCAGGGAATATTACCTTGGGCGCATCGGGAGGCTCAATCACCGCAAACGGGGCGTTCACGCTTTCATCAAATGGCAGTATCACAGTTAGCGATGCACTGACTTCAGCCGGGGCAGCAACCCTCAATGCTAACTCGGGAATAACTTTGGGAAACAATTTCACCGCAAATGGAACAGTGAGTCTGGACGCAGACCTCGATAACAATGGTGCGGGTGATTTCACAATTTCCTCAGGCACTTTATCGACCACCAATAATGCTTTGACGGTGACCGCAAATGACCTGATTTTAACGGGAATACTTGATAGCGGTACCGGCTCGACCACCATTAGTGTTTCAGATGGAGATTCTTTGAGTGTAGGATTTACCGGAACAGGGATGAGTCTTGATGATGCTACTGAGCTGGCCAAAATTCAGGGTACTGGAGATATCAATCTGTTAAACGGCAACATCGTGGTCGCATCGGGAACAACGTTGAGTTCTTCCGGAAAGCTAACCCTGGGTCAAAGCGGAGGAACCATTACTGGGCAGGGCGCCCTGACATTAACCGGGGCCAATGGCTTGGTCATTAATAGCAGCACTGTCTCAGCAACTGGAGCTCTTTCCTTGAATGCGACCACCGGTGGTATATCGACTCTAGGCGCAATAACGTTAAACGCAACTGATGGCATTACCATAAGTGATACTTTTACATCGGCGGGAGCTACGACTATTGATGCTGATACTGATGATACGGGCACAGGAACTTTCACCCTTTCCTCGGGTTTGAGTACTGGGAACAATGCTCTTTCCATCACAGCGGTAGACTTGGTCTTGAATGGCACTCTTGACAGTGGTAATGCTGGCACAACCATTCTGGCTTCTCAGTCGACAAACACTATTGGATTGGGAGTCGCGACTGGTAACAAAATGACTCTGGATAACACGGACCTGGGAAATATCATCGCCAACAGTCTCACCATCGGTGATGGAACAAATGGGAATATCATAGTTGATGGAGTAACCACCACCAGCAGTGACCAGTTTGGATCGCTCACTTTGAACGCGACAGATTCTGCGTCTTCAGTAACATTTGGAGCGGGGGATTCAACCTTCCAAGGTCTAACGGTGAACGCTGGAGATGGAATAGCACTTTCCTCTAACCTGACCACAAATGGAACAACAACTTTTAATTCGGATTCTAACGGGACTGGCACTGGAAGCTTTACGATAAATTCTCTTAAAACGCTCAATACAAATAATAATGCGTTGACCATCACTTCAAAAAGTATGTCTCTAAACTCAGATGGAGCGATCAACTCTGGTAACGCAGGAACTACCCTACAGGTTTCTCAATCAGGTGATACGATTGGGTTGGGAGGTGGTGCAGGAACTTTTTCTCTCAGCAGCAACGACTTGGCTCAGATCACCGCCAGTGGATTGACGATAGGGAATGCGACAAATGGGACGATTACAGTTGATGGAGTGACTTCTACCTCGACACCTCTGACTTTGATCGCAAATTCAGGTACAAGTGCGGTGAACTTTTCATCCAACGCATCTTCATTCAATAACCTAACTCTGGACGCGGGAACGGGAGGAGTAAGCTTTGGCAGTAATTTATCCGCGGCAGATTTTAGTGTTACTTCAGGCGGAACCATCACAGATACGGGAATTTTGACCATAGGGGGAACATCCAGTTTCACGACCGATGTTGCCAATCAGGCGATCACTCTGGATAATACATCTAACTCATTCACCGGCGCAGTGAGCTTGAACACCACGGGAACGGGTGATGCCACGTTGACGAGTAATAATGCAGTGACCCTGTCTACCTCCACAGTGGGCAATAACCTTGATGTAACAGTGAGAGGAGATAATTCTCTGAACGTTACGGGCAAGGCTACAGCCGGTGGTCCTATCACCCTTAGCGCAGATGATGACATTATCTTCACCGCCGCTGGCGACTTGTCCGCCAATGGAAACATCACCGTTAAAGCCGATAACGATCTCGATAAAAATGGATCAGGCGGAGCTTTGACTATGGTTGATGGAACGGTGTTTAATGCGGGTTCGGGAACCATAGAGCTTTCTGCTGATGAAGATATTACTCTTGGTCGGGTTGAGACTAGCAGCTCTTCCGATGCGGCGGTGACACTGACCTCAACCAGTAGCGGCGCAGTCGATGGCGATACTGCAGTACCCCCGGAATTTACCGCTCTAGGGGGTGATTCCACTCCGTGGCTTGATATTGATGCCGCAAACGGCAGACTGGTCGCAGAAGTGGCGACGGGTTTCGGCGCAGAAAATGCTATTGAGACGAAGGTTCAATCCCTGGATATAGATAACTCTACATCCGGTAAAGTTGACATCTTTGAGTTTGATGAGCTGGATATTTTTAAGATCAACAATGCTGGAGGGAGTGTTGAGGTTTCTTTTGAAGGGGATCTTACAGGACAAGCAAATTGTGTGGGAACGTGTTTGTTCGTGCGCCGTGATATCAGGAATGCACTTATAGGAAGCAAAAGTCTGGGGCAGCTTGCTAATGCGAGTAACGAACAGCTTAGTTTTGCAGTCTTCGAATTATTGGGGCCTAACTTTCTTGAAAAAACACCTGTAGGCCAAATTTCCGGTTCTCCAAATGGACCTTTCACGGCTGATCTCTTTAGTGAAAAATTTGAACTGGTTGAGTTGGCCGCAGGAACCGATGGAAAATTTGATGGCATGGAAGTGAGCCAGTCTTTCTGGGGAGGGGCGAAGCCACCCACTTTGGAAGTGGCTGAATGGAAATCCTCGGATAAAAAGAATCGTTCTAGGCAAAGGTCGGCTAAGAGAAAGAAACGGATTGGGAAAAAAGTGGATGATACAGCTTCGATTACTCTGAACAAACCGGTCAGGAAAACTCCAAAACCTCGCATTCAAAAGAGTGAATCGGGTTATCTTGGGTTTGCTCCCTAGACACTTATGAAGCGGGTGCCTCCGCTTTCAAGTACTCAGAATTTTTAATGTATTCTGCATCAATAACACTCAGCTTGCCGTGTTGAGGGTCTTCGATATATTCTTTATAGATGCTGTCAAACTCGCTGCCGGTATCAGGAGCCCCTTTTAATTCGAGAAACCGGGTTTCTACCGGGTCCCGCCTGAGAAGTTTGAGCGTGTAGGAATCGAGTTTGAAAGGAGGTTGCAGTTTTTCAAGTGCGACCAGAGGCTCTACTCCTTCAGACATGATGTCCTTGATTTCTTCTTCCAGTAAAATTTTTCTTTCCTGATGATGAGCGTGAGGATAATCGGCCTGGGAAAAAGTCATAAAATCCAGATCAGGCCAATAGTTGTTGATGAAGTCGTCGAAGTTAACTTCCACTGCATTACTCAAATGAATGTCGCGGGAATTACCAGGGTCGTTGCGAATCAGGTCATTATAAACTTGAATAATATTGTGGGCGGAATCATAGAGCACGGCCCAATGATAGGCGTTGACCTGTTCATGAGTGCCGAAGGAATCCATCGCTTTGATGAGAACGACCAGCGCGAAATGCATTTCCTCCATTTTTAAGAAGGCCGATGACCAGGGGAACCGGCTTTTATACCATTGGTTGACATCGGTCGGATATTCCCGCCTCGAAGAATCTTCAGGGGGACGGTAGCCGTTTTCGATGAAGTCCAGAATGTCATCGAGTTCTTTGTAGGCCAGGTCAAGCCCTGCTCGCACCACCGTGTATGGAAACAGTTTGCGTTGGTACTCCATATATTGTTTTAGTTCGGGCAGCTTGTCTTCCAGTGCGTGTTTGTGGTCTCTTGTGCCGATATCTTTAGCGAAGATCAACATGGTATTTTATAGTGTCCTGGTTTTATTATTTTCCGGAATCAAAGCGCTGGGTGAACATTTTAAGGATGTCCATTTTTTCCTGATCGCTCATGTCTTCGATCATTTTACGTGCTTCCGTCATTTGTTCGGGAGTCATCTTCCCCATAGCATCCTTGGCGGCATTTTGAAATCCGTCCATATTGGCGGCACCCTTAAGCCAGGAAAACTCGTCAGAAGGTTTATTTTCGACGGGGGCTTTGAAATCGATTTTCTCCCGTGAACGAAACTCCACATGATTGCCAATGATCTTGCCAAAAATCTGTTCGTCCTGAAGTTTGTCCAGCACATCTGCCAGTGAAGAGCCGTGTTTTTTGCAGGCGTCATAAACAGGCTTGAAGGGCAGACGGACAATCTTCTCAGGAAACCCATTCTTGCGAATGGAATGTTTGATGCTTTCTTCAGCGGGATTAGATTCAGCTTCGCTCATAGGGACTTCGATAATGCCTCAGGATTGGATTTATTTAGGAGTATAGTATACGATACTCATCCGATTGTTTTCCTCAAAATTTATGATCATGACCACAAAAAAAGTTTCGAAAGCGAAAAAGGGCCAGACTTCCGTTTCCCGAGAGGGAATTCCGCTGCGTCTTGCGCTGGCACAGGTCAATGGCCTGGTAGGTGGGTTCAAAGCCAATGCCGAGAAGGTGAAATCGGTTTGTACTAAAGCCCGAAATATGGGGGCCGATGTGGTGCTGTTCCCCGAACTGATGGTCACGGGCTACCCGCCGGAAGACTTGCTGCTGAAAAAAAGTTTTATTGAAGATTGCCGAAAAACTCTGGAAAAACTCGCACCCGCTACACGTGGCCTGACAGCCGTTATCGGATTCGCCGAACAGCAAGGCAAACACCTTTATAATTCCGCCGCCTTGATGTGTGATGGAAAACATGTGGCAACCGCTCGCAAAATGCTCCTGCCCAATTATGGTGTGTTCGACGAAAAACGTTATTTTGATGAAGGCGATGAACCTCTGCGCTTTTCTTTAAAAGGACTGCAAATCGGACTCACCATTTGCGAAGACATCTGGGAAGAATCGGGGCCGGGAAAAAGTTTAAGTAAGCATATAGACCTTCTGCTCAACATTTCATCCTCACCTTATCACAAAGGTAAGGCGCAGGAACGCAGGCAGATGATCAGCCAACGCGCCAAAAGTTATAAATGCCCCATTGCTTACGTCAACCTGGTCGGGGGGCAAGACGAACTGGTGTTCGACGGTCACAGTCTGTTGATGGGAGCAGATGGAAAAGTCATCGCCCAAGGCAACTCGTTTGCAGAAGAAATAATTTATACAGATATCGCTTTGTCACCAAAGTCCAGTAAGACGAAACCTTCGAGGATTCTAAGTGCCAAGGCACCAGCCTCCTTGTCAAAATTTAAAAAGTTTGTCCAATTGCCGGCCTGTGTTTACAGCGAGAAATCTGGGGAGGAAGAAGTCTATTCGGCTCTGGTGCTGGGTACCCGTGACTACATCCGTAAAAACGGATTCTCCAAAGTGGTTCTGGGCTTAAGCGGCGGCATCGACTCGTCTCTCACTGCGGCAGTCGCGGTCGATGCATTGGGGCCGCAAAATGTGGTCGGTGTGCTGATGCCGTCCCCGCACTCCTCCAAAGGCAGCATCGATGATTCCCTGGCGCTGGCGAAGAATCTGAATATCAAAACCTTCACTTTTCCCATCGTGCCGGCTATGAAGGCTTATGAAGATATTCTGAATGAAGTATTCAAGGATACAGAATCGGGTCTGGCAGAAGAGAACCTGCAAGCCCGAATTCGCGGCAATCTGCTCATGGCCCTGTCCAACAAATTCGGCTGGATGGTTTTAACCACTGGCAACAAAAGTGAAATCAGCATGGGTTATTGCACACTCTATGGGGATATGGCAGGTGGATTCGCAGTGATCAAAGATGTACCCAAAGTTTTAGTTTATGAATTATGCGAGTGGCTTAATCGGGATAAAATAATCATCCCGAAAAATGTTCTCACCAAAGAACCCTCGGCGGAACTGCGTCCCGACCAGTTAGACACCGACTCATTGCCTCCCTACGACCTGCTTGATCCGGTATTGTTGCGTTATATCGAAGAAGACGCATCCACTGACGAGATCAAAGTGAAAGGGTTGTCTAAAGCCGAAATCCAGCGCATTGCCCGACTGGTGGACCTGAACGAATACAAACGCCGCCAAGGTCCACCGGGCGTGAGAATCACTCCTAAAGCCTTGGGCAAAGACCGGCGGTTGCCGATTTCAAGAGGGGCAAAATAAAGCTCTCACATAGTCGTCGTTGCGAGCGAAGCGAAGCAATCCAGAAAGGCTATCTATAAAGCCGGGATGCCACGCCATTTTCAGCAACTCGAGATTTTGACCATGCTGAATTCGGATATTAGATTTTTAGTATAAGGAATGAAAGTGTTATGAGGCCTTAATTTTTGTGGGATTTAAAAACCATTGAAATAGCGTTATATGCGTTTAAGTAATATCGACCATTGTTATTTACCTCTTCCTTGAGAGGGTGTAAAATTATTAAAAATTCAAAACTAAACTCTGTTCTTAATTTTTCAGGGGGGAAATAGTATGAAAAAAATTGGTGTGGTGCTTTCGGGTTGCGGGGTATTTGACGGTGCGGAGATTCATGAGTCGGTCATCACTCTTTTGGCGATTGATCGGGCGGGTGCCCAGGCGGTGTGCATGGCGCCCAGTATAGATCAGATGCATGTAGTCAATCATCTCACTGGTGAAGAGGCGGCGGGTGAAAAACGTAATGTTCTGGTCGAAGCGGCGCGCATTGCTCGTGGTGAGATTAAGGATATCGCTACAGTCAAAGCGGACGATATTGATGCATTGGTTTTCCCCGGTGGATTCGGTGCGGCAAAGAATCTATCCAGCTTCGCGGTCAAGGGCGAAAACTGTGATGTTCACCCGGAAGTGCTTCGGCTGGTGAAAGAGTTCGCCGCCAAAAAGAAACCGCAGGCGGCGTTATGCATCGCCCCGGCCATGATGGCGAAAATTTATGAAGACGCACCCAACAAACCCACATTAACCATCGGCAATGACAAGGATTGCAGTAGCAAGATGGAAACGATGGGGAGCACACATCAGGATTGCTCTGCGCGGGATTTTGTCTTCGACGAGAAGAATAATATCGTCTCCACACCGGCCTACATGTTGGGCCAGAGCATCTCAGAAGTGGCCGAAGGCATTGAAAAAACCATCAAAAAGCTAGTGGAGATGACTTCTTAATTCTTTGAAACGCTAACACCTCGATAGGTCAATCACCCCAGCCCCTCTTTGACAAAGAGGGGTCAATTTGCCCCTTTGTGCCGAGATAACCTGTTGTCAGGAGTAAAAAGTCATTGCCAGTGCCCGCAAAGGCTCTTTGCTCAAGGATTTAGGCTATTTTTCCGTAAAGAATGACTGGACCCTTATATATAATGGTACGGAACCGGAATTTTTTGTGGTCAGGGAGACTATGAGCGAAAAGAACGGAAAAACTTTATTGGTCACAGGTGGGGCGGGATTCATTGGAAGCAACTTCATCAATTTTATCCATAAACGCTACCCGAACTATAAAATCCTTTTGCTGGATGCTTTGACCTATGCCGGCAACCTCGACAATATACCCACGAGTCTAAAGTCCAACGGACACTTTCAATTTCATCACGGCAACATCACGCATCCTGACATTGTCAATAAACTGGTTTCAGAATCGGATATCGTGGTGCATTTCGCGGCGGAGTCCCATGTGACTCGCTCGATTTATGACAATGCTATTTTTTTTGAGACGGATGTCATTGGCACGCAGGTAGTGGCCAACGCCATTGTGAATAACCCGGTCGAATTGTTTGTGCATATTTCTTCTTCCGAAGTGTACGGCACGGCTTTGACTGATCCCATGGATGAGGAGCATCCGTTGAATCCCATGAGCCCCTATGCGGCGGCTAAGGCGGGAGCGGATCGGTTAATTTATTCTTATGTGAAAACTTACGATCTGCCAGCGATCATCATTCGTCCGTTTAATAATTATGGACCGTGCCAGCATCTGGAGAAAGCCATCCCAAATTTCATTGTCAGTGCCTTGCAGGATCAGCCGTTGACCATTCATGGCAATGGCGAGAGTTCTCGCGACTGGATGTTTGTGGAAGATACATGTGAAGCGTTGGATAGGGTTCTGCATGTGGAGCGTGACCGGGTGATTGGTCAGACGATCAACCTGGGAACAGGGACTGACACCTCGGTGGTAGAAATCGCCCGTAGAATTTTAAAGTTAATGAATAAACCTGAGAGTTTGTTGCAATTTATTGAAGACCGCCCCGGTCAAGTGACCCGGCATATTTCTTCAGTAGATAAGTCGCATGAATATCTGGATTGGCAATCCAAGGTGGGTCTGGATGAAGGGCTGAAACGTACCATTGAGTTTTATCAAAATAATCCCAAGTGGTGGGAACGTATTATGTGGATGAAAGAGCTCTGGGCTCCAAAAGGATAATGGTTATGCGGGTTACCATACTTCAACCTTCTTATTTGCCGTGGCTGGGTTTTTTTGAGCAAATGAGCCGGTCTGATAAATTCGTTTTGCTGGACGATGTGCAGTACACCCGGCGGGACTGGAGAAACAGAAACCGGGTGCGAGTGAATGAGGGTTGGGCCTGGTTGACAGTGCCGGTTTTACAAAAAAACAAATTCTCGCAAAACCTTCTAGAAACTCGCATCGATAATTCTGTGCCCTGGCGGAAAAAACATTTGCAGACTTTGCGCCAGCATTATTCTAAAGCGCCATATTTTGAAAAATATTTTCCCCGATGCCAGAAAATTTATGAAAAGGACTGGGAATTTTTATTCGACCTTTGTTTGGAATCGATTATTCTTCTGAAAGAGGAATTTGGTGTTGAGACGCCACTCCTACGTTCATCTCAGATGAAAACGTCGGGAGAAAAAACCGAACGTCTCCTTTCGATTTGCCGTGAACTAGGCGCGACCCATTATTTGAGCGGTGAGGCAGCGAGTGATTATATTTTGGAAGAAGATTTTTCCAGTCAAAACATTGAGCTGGAATATCAGAAGTACGAGCATCCGGTATACCCGCAGAGGTATCCCGGCTTTGTTCCGCAATTATCCGCGATTGATTTGTTGTTCAACTGCGGTGAGAAAAGTCTGGACATCTTGAGGCAAGTGGAGCCGATCCGGTGTTCATAGGATATCTATTATGATAGATTTTAAATTCCTACAAAAAATATTGCCCCGTCTTTATTCGTTTCTGCCGTTTTATCTGGCACCGAGGTTTTCCTTGCCACCGGTTCAGGCTTTTTTCGAGGTGACCTATCGTTGCAACCTGCGTTGTGACATGTGCCACTATCTGGAAATTATTGAGGAAACCGAGTCGAAGAAAACTTATAAAAATGAATTGTCGAGCGAGGAAGTAAAAAAAGCTATTGCGAAACTTCCTCGATTTTCTTTGATCACTTTCACGGGCGGTGAGGCGTTCATGAAAAGTGATTTCATGGACATCCTTGAGTTCGCGACTAAACGTCACAAGGTTCATATCATCACAAACGGAACGACTTTAAGCGACAAGGTTGTGGAAGACCTTATGCGGCTGAGGCTGAAATCTACCTGGGGTTCGGGATTATTTTATATGGGGGTTTCGCTCGAAGGTGGGGAAGAACTGCACGACACCATCACTACAATTCCCGGTTCTTTTAAAAAGACAACTCAAGGGCTGGAACGGTTGGTGGCTAGGCGGAAAGAAATGAAATCCCGCTTCCCGCTCATTCACGTTACTTGCGTTATCAACCGGGGTAATGTGCGTGAACTAGTCCCCTTGTATGAATATTCCAGTAAGTTGGGAGTCAATGTTGCAAATTATGTTTTGAGCAGCCCGGCCACTTACTGGCATGGCAAAGACTATGATCAGGATGTGCATTTGCAAAGGCCCACGCAACCCGTCGAAGAAATAGAGCCGATCCTTTTGCGGGAACAGTTGGAGTTGTTGCAGAGTAAAAGTGAAGAGAACAAGACTCAGCTGAGATTTTCGCCGAACTATATTACGGTGGATGAGATTGTCCGCTACTACAGCAATAAAAGTTCGCACGAGGATTACCGTTGCTACATCCCTTGGACGAAGGTGGCTTTTTCAGCTTATGGGGATGTTTTCAGTTGTCCGCATTACAGGGTTGGAAATGTTAACGATGGAGATAGCTCTCCGGCTTGGCAGTCGGATCGCATTCAAGGTTTCCGTGAAAAGTTGAAAGCAGAAGGAGTTTTTCCG
>Ga0233434_1004485_pt1 | contig 10717 bp, 9 predicted proteins | sample SI_122_August201_4_FD_182738 | JGI IMG/M metagenome (GOLD analysis project Ga0233434, IMG submission 182738) | Seawater microbial communities from Saanich Inlet, British Columbia, Canada - SI_122_August2016_120_MG | ecosystem: Environmental > Aquatic > Marine > Inlet | place: Canada: British... | reverse complement strand
TTTATAACTTGGACGATGTTGCCTACGTTCGTTTTGCCTCCGTTTACCGCTCCTTCAAAGATGTGAATGAATTTATGGTCGAATTAAAAGAAGTTCTCAAAAGTAAAGAAGGTAGTAAATCCCCCGGCGACCACCTGCAGTAAGTGGGGCGACCCCACAGTAGTTAAAGCACCTCCGACCACACACCTTCTTAAATCAGTGTGGAATATGGCAAAGTACTAACCACACCCCAATCCAGATGATAACAAATGAAGACTTGGATCAAACCCTACCGTTCTAGAACAACATTTCTAATAGTTTTAATGAGCCTGTATCTTACCACCCGTTTAATTAGACTGACACAGATACCAGTCTTTATAGATGAGGCGATATTTATCCATCTTGCCCAAATTATTGATAGTAACTGGGGCAATCTTTTCTTAACCAAATTGCACGCAGTCCAACCTCTATATGTCTGGATCGTGGCGATAACTCAAAATTTTTTCAAAGACCCTGTTCTTGCCGGAAGGCTCGTCTCCGTTGCCGCTGGTGTAGTATCACTGTCTGGAGTTTACTTAATAGGAAGAGATTTTTATTCAGAACGAGTAGGGCAAGTTTCGGCGGTACTTTATTTGTTCTGTCCATATTTTATTTTTCATGAACGTCTGGCCTTAGTGGATAGCCTTATTAATGCATTAGGAGTCTGGGTTGTATGGGTATCTTTGGATATCACAAAAAATAATACACTGAGCAAAAAAAGCTTTTTCCTTCTAGGAGTCCTCTTGGGCTTAGCACTTTTTACAAAAACCAGAGGGCTAGTACTTTTTCCTGCCCCAATCATTATTTTTTTAGTATGGAAAACTTATGCTAAAACAAATTTCCTGAATTACTTGGGATTAATTACCTCAATTATTCTGTTAATAAATTTACCCTATATCTTATCTGATCAAATTGTTGGCTATAGCGATAGGAATTCTTTTTATTCAAATAGTAAGAGTTTCATTCCCCTCAAAATACTGCTTAATCTCCCATTCGATACCTGGTGGTATAACATAAAAATGGCTATGGTTTATTTTTTGAGCTACCTAACCTTGCCAGTAATTTTACTAGCAACGTTTGGAACATTCTATGCGTTTGCAATTAAGGATAAGAAGGGGATCACCCTTGCACTTATATCCATAATCCCTTTTCTCATAGTTTTGCTTATTGGAAATATGATTTTCGCCCGGTATTATCTGGCCATTGTCCCTCCTCTTATAGTTTTGTCAGGCTGGTCACTTGTTCAGTTGGCTAACTTTATTTCTGAAAAGATTGTAGTACTAAAATTATCAATGCCTGGCACCTCTCTTTTAATATTAATTATTTTTGTGGTTTTGGAAGGAATTCTATTTTCAATAAATTTGACCCTGAATCCTTCAATTGTCAATATCCCAAAAATTGAGCGCAGCGGGTATTTAGAGCCTAATCCGCGTTCTGGATATGGAGTAAAAGAGGCCGCTGAATTCATTATTTCACAAGGAAACAAGGAACCCGCCAATGTTCTAACTCACTGGAGCCAGGGAAACCCACAGGATGGGGTAATGCTTTATCTTTGGGAGAACCCGAGAATAAATATTGTTCCTGCCCTTTGGTGGCCCCAGTCTAAAAAACTGTTCCCCCAAACCAAAACCTTCCCCATTTATCCCTCCAAATACCAAACGTCGGCTACCGGGGTTGGTAGGACGGAGTCCCTTAAGAATGTGTTTTTTGTTAGGCCCGTATATACCCACCTAAGAAAACACTTCCTGAAAAATAATCCTGAGTGGAAAGTTATCTGGAGATATTCCACACCTTACAGAGCGGATCATATCGAGATATATAAATTAATGAATTCGGCCAACGATTCAAAATAGTTTATTTTAATGCTAATTTTCCTTCATGCCGAGTGGCGGCGAGTGGTTGAATCCGTTAAAACAAAATGTTACGATACATGCTAAGCTTCTATAATTCCGATTTTTTGTGTTATTGGCCGGTCATGGATAAAATTTCGTTCAATTTGTCGTTATTCAGTTATCTCATGGCTTCGTTGGGCTATTTTGTATATCTGGCATATCGTCGGCCCATGGTCTCGACCTTTGCGGGATGGATGGTCGCATTTGGTTTGGTTTGCCAAACGGTCACTATCGGGATTCGGTCCAGTCAGACGGGACACGGTCCATACACCACTTCCTTTGAGGTGGCTCTGTTTCTGGCGTGGTTGATGGTGGTGGTTTATTTTTTAACCGAATGGAAATATAAAATTAAGGACCTGGGGGCTTTTGTCATTCCCCTGGTCTTTGTGGTTCTGTTATTTTCAGCCTTTCTTTCAAAAGAAACGGCTTTGGTTCCCGAATCGGAGGTGCGCTTCTGGTTGACCATGCATCGGACCCTGTCAATCATGGGCTATGCGGCGTTTTCGATCGCATTTGCCGCCGGAATCATGTATCTAATTCAGGAGCATCAGGTTAAATCGAAAAAGCTGGGTATGATGTATTTTAGAATGCCCTCCCTTGAAGTTCTGGACGATTTAAATTTCAAGGTAATAATGATAGGGTTTCCGTTATTCACTCTGGGGTTTATGACCGGGTCCATTTGGAACACACAAATGGACCTGCCATTTTTTTCATGGGACCTGACGCGAACCTTGCCATTAGTCGCAACCTGGTTGATTTATTGCCTGGTTTTTTTTGGCAGGATGATAGTGGGGATGCGGGGTAAAAAAGCCGCCCAAGGGGCCATTCTCGGGTTTATAACAGTAATAGGGACTTATTTTTTACACATAATATGATCTCAAACGAAGCAAATCTTGTTCTGGTGGGCGTCAACCATAAGGCCACCCCTGTGGAAATCATGGAAAAGCTTGCCTTCAATCAGGTGAAGCTGGAAGCCTCTCTGGAACATTTGGTTTCCTGCCCGGAAATAACCGAAAACATCATTCTCTCGACCTGTAACCGGGTAGAAATTTATGCCCGGGTTGATAATACCGATCTGGGCATTCAACTGCTGAAAGATTTCATTTGTGATTACCACGGCCTTACGCGGGGCAGTCTGGATCAATATTTTTATAGTTATCAGGATGATCAGGCCATTGAGCACCTTTTCAGGGTTTCGGCGAGTCTGGACTCGATGATATTGGGAGAGGCTCAAATTCTAGGCCAGGTAAAAGATGCCTACAGTACGGCCAGAGCTTTAAGTTCAACCGGCCTGGTCTTGAATCAGCTTTTTGAGAAAGCGTTTAATGTCGCAAAAAAAGTAAGGGAAGAGACGGGAATTTCGGAGCGTGGAGTTTCTATCAGTTCAGCCGCTGTTGAACTGGCAAAAAAAATCTTTGAGGATTTGGAAAATCACTCGGTAATGCTGGTGGGCACGGGTGAAATGGCGGAACTGGCGGCAAAGCATCTGATTTCTTATGGTGTGAAAACGGTATATGTAGCGAGCAGAACCTATGAGCGGGCCGCTTCTCTGGCCGAGACGTTGAATGGTTGTGCATTGGACTTTGATGCTTTCAAAGAAGAATTGTATCGGGCAGATATTGTTATCACTTCAACTTCTGCACCGAAATTTATTATTTCTAAGGAAATGATAGAGCAGGCGATACACAAAAGAAAAAATAAGCCGATATTCCTCATTGATATTGCGGTGCCCAGGGATATTGCACCCGAAGTAAACGATTTGGAAAACGTTTATTTGTATGACATCGATGACCTTCAAAATGTGGTAAATGCAAACATGGAGGAACGGCAAAAAGAAGCGGAAAACGCTATGGAGATCATCAAAGAAGAAGTTACTAAATTCAACAATTGGTTCTCCACCTTGGATGCGGTGCCAACGATCGTTGAAATGCGTAACCGGGCAGAGGAGATGCGAAAAATTGAAGTGGATAAAACACTCAAAACCCTCTCTCATATTTCTGACGACGATCAGCAAGCTATTCATCAATTGACCCAATCTCTGGTCAATAAAATTCTGCATAAGCCCACCATCAATTTGAAAAAGAAAACCCAGTCTCAGGATGGCCACGTATACTTGAAGGCCATTCGTCACTTATTCCATTTGGACGATTGATGGAACCCAGAAAAATAAAAATTGGTAGTAGGGGAAGTCCATTAGCATTATGGCAGGCTAATTGGATTAAAGGCCAGTTAGAAGCGCAGAACCCGGATCTTCCTGTAGAAATTGTCATCATTAAAACTTCAGGAGACAGGATCCAGGATGTCCCGTTAGCAAAAATAGGTGGCAAGGGATTATTTGTTAAAGAAATCGAAGAAGCTCTGCTGAGCAAAGATGTCGATTTTGCAGTTCATAGTATGAAAGACATGCCTATCAAATTCCCCTATGCCCTATGTATCGCTTCGGTGACAAAAAGGGAGAATCCATTTGACGCCTTAATTTCAAAAAATAATATTAAGCTGGATGATCTTCCTAAAGGAGCAAAGGTAGGAACTGGTAGTTTGCGAAGGATTTCACAATTGCTTCATTATCGTCCTGATCTTGATTTGGTTCCGCTACGTGGAAATTTGGATACAAGAATCAAAAAACTGGATACGGAAGGACTGGATGCGATCATTTTAGCTGCGGCAGGACTCATTCGTATGGGGTGGGAGGAACAAATTTCAGAAATCATCAGCCCAGAAATATTGTTACCCGCGATGGGGCAGGGTGCTGTGGGAATTGAAGCCCGTAAAAATGATGTGGACAACCAGATTCTTCTAGCCGATATGGATGATGAAAACACCCACCTTGCTCTGGATGCCGAAAGAGCTATCGTAACTCAGCTTGAAGGGGGGTGCAATGTTCCAATCGGTGCCTTTGCAACCATAGAAGAGGATGAAATGATGGTAAAAGGATTAGTAGCCAGCCTTGATGGAAAAACCATTTACAAGAAAGAAGTCAGAGGGAATAAGGTCCATGCCATTGCTCTGGGAAAATCGTTGGGAAACGAGCTGTTAGACATGGGTGGTGATAAGATTATGCAAGAGATTCATTCCAACTGAGGGTCCTCCTCATATAAGAAATTCCGTGTTTGTTTCATTCATAGATGAATGTCTGCAATAGCAATGTGTTTCTAAAATCTGTTAAAATACAATAGATTGAAGAATGATATCCCTTTTAGCCATGCGGGTGTATTGCTGATGCGCATAAACAGGATCCTTTTTACCTTTGTCAGCTTTTTAATTGTCTTGCCAGGTATTGTCGAGGCAAACCATTTAAGTGGAAAAGTTGAAGTGGAAGGTGGAAAAAAATTAAAGAACTTAATTGTGTATTTGGAACCAGCAGAATCATTGCAAAAAAAAGCTGACCCCAGGGTACATAAAGTATTGCAAAAAGGCAGACGGTATAATCCCGACCTGATTGTGGTGAGTCCAGGAGATAAAATTCAATTTTTAAATGATGAAGATAGAGAAATTGATCACAATATTTATTCGCTGAGTAAATTTAAAAATTTTGACTTGGGGTTAGGTGAAAGAGGCTCTGTTCTGGAGGTAGAAATAGATAAGATTGGCTCTGGAAATTTTTATTGTTCTGTGCACAGATTAATGGAAGGCCGAATTGTTTCATTAAACACAAGATATTTTGCAGTATTAGAGAGTCCCGGGAATTTTATATTACCAAACATTCCACCGGGTAATTGGGTTGCAAAAGTCATTGTTTTTCACAAACGTTACAAATCTATCCCAATCAATATTTCATTGAGTGATACGACTCACAAGAATATTGAATTAAAGGTAGTAAAGAAATGATTAAAACATCAACATTGCTTTTGATTATTACTTGCATGACCGCCTGTTCTTCGGCTCCAGAAATTACTCCCGGCAAAGGGGCTATTTATGGAACCATCTCTGCTGAAAGTCACAAAGCTATTTTGGCAAAAGCTTCAAAGAAAAAAAATGGTATTTATGGAAGTGTGGGGGGATTGATTTTCACAAATCAAATGGTTAATTATCCCAAACTGAAAGAACTATTTGTTTGCCTGCTGGACCCTTCGTCCAAAGGTGGGAATGAACACTTGCTCATTGCGACCAATGATAATATGTCCCTAAGCTCACTTGCAGTTGGGACAGGAGACCGGTTAACCATTCAAAATGATTCATCCGAAACACTTACCTTTTTTCTCGCTGGCAAAGAGGAGGACATTCAAATTTATTCTCCTGTAAAGCCAGGTGAACGTTCTTCATTGGTCTTGGAGTTGGAGGGTGATCTGGAGTTGGGAAGCGATGAGAATGAATCACTACAAACAATTTTACTTTCAAGAAGAGGTTTGATTGGACAACAGCATTCATCAGGCGATCAATATGTATTTGAGAATCTCCATCCCGGTCAATATAAATTTTTATTCTGGTATTGGAGATTGGGTTTGGTGGAGAAAAACCTTATTATCAAGGCTGGGGAGAATATTGAGTTGAACCAGGTTCTATCTGTCGATAAAATTCTGGAAAGCAAAAATGAACCTTAGCGCCAAGATATTTCTGTCTTTCTTTATTTTTTTCACTCTCCTGTTAGGGTTGACTATTTATATCGCTAATAGTCAGACTGAGCAATTTGAAATTAAAAATCTCTCCTTAAAATTAAGAGCGGCACATATGAGGTTTGACCGACAGTTGAACCGGGAATTGCTTCACACTTTAAAACTTGCCAAAACACTCATACTAGATCAAAAATTCAGATCTTTTTTGTCCCAGATTAAAGATAATTTTTACTCCTTTTCCGAAGAAATCGCACACGATGCCAATGCGGATTCAGTATTTATGGTCGATGACGCATTTCAAGTTCGCGGTATTTATCCCCCCGATGATAAATTCAAAGATTGGGTTGTTGCCAATATGGATCAATTCGCAATTAAAGAAATTTTGGATACCGGTAAAGATACAAAAGGAATTATTTCTGGTGGCGGAATGCTGATAAGTTCAGTAGCTTTGCCCCTCAAAGAATCGTTAGGGGATGACTATGCATTGGGGGTAATGGTCATTATAAAGTTTATTGATGATCAATGGGTGGAAGAATTGATGGGTGAACAAATTGAACAAAATTTCCTTCAAGTTTTGTTTTTCAGTGATTCAAAAATTGTGGCGGATAACGTATCTGATGATATGGGTCAGACATTGATCAAAAATTTAGAACAAATCCCAAATGGATCGGGAATGTTCATAAGTGAAGGTGATAGGTATATTTCTCAGAAGGGTTATTACGATAATAATGATAATGCTGGTTATTTATATGCCACCAACCTGGATTCTTCATTGATACCCTTTAAAATAATTCAGAATAAAATTTTGATGACAGGAATAGCTGTATTGTTTATAGGCATTCTTTTTTCCATACTTTTGTCAAAAAGAATAGCCATGCCGTTAAGAGCCTTGTTGAAAGGTACAAAGGGGGTTATTGATGGTGATTATGATTTTGAAATAAAGCATACCTCCAGCGATGAAGTAGGGCAATTGTCGAAAGCTTTTAATCACATGTTAAAAGGCCTTAGGGAAAAAAAGTATATTCAGGATACTTTTGGTAAATACGTTCATCCGACAATTGTTGCCGACATACTTTCCAATCCAGACAAAATTCAACCTGGTGGGACAAGAAGTTATCAGACCGTTTTATTCTGTGATGTTGCAAACTTTACCAGTTTCAGTGAGACCATGGCTCCTGAATCATTAATCAAACTACTTAATGAATATTTGGGTGCCATGACCGAAGAAATATCCAACCATCAAGGTGTGTTAGATAAATATATTGGAGACGCCATTATGGCTTTCTGGGGTCCGCCCTTTACGCCAGGCAATCATTCCTTGTTTGCGTGCCAAGCCGCTCTAAATATGCAGACTATTCTCCAAACTTTAAGACCAAAATGGTTATCTCAAGGTTTTCCTGAAATTAAGATGCGAGTTGGAATCGCTACGGGTCATATGATCGTGGGCAATATTGGATCAGAAAAGAACCTTGAGTACACTTGTATTGGAGATACTGTTAATTACAGCTCTAGATTAGAGGGAATCAATAAGATATATGGAACAGACATCATAATTGATATTTTCACTAAAAAAAATGTGGAGCATGACCTACTTCTTAGAGAATTAGATACGATTCAGGTAAAGGGCAGAGCCCAGGGTTCTCAAATTTTTGAAGTCATGGCTGAAATGAAAAATGCACCGCAAGAACAGGTTCGATTAAAGTCAGGCTATGAGGCCGCGTTGGCCTTATATCGTGACGGGGAGTTCGCCGAGGCAAATGAGGCATTTTCTTCTTTGTTTACAGCTAGCAATGATATTCCAAGTAAAATAATGTCCGAGCGGTGTCAGGAATATATTGATTCTCCACCTGAAGGCTGGCTTGGGATAACTATTATGAAAGAGAAATAAATTAAAGCCATATCTCCTTTGAAACTAATCTTTCCATGGCTAAATCTGTGGCGGCATCACGAAAAATATAACCTTTGCAATCATTCATTCGAGTATGGTTTTCGAGAACATTTTTCGTAATTGTATTACTTATTAAATTTTCTACATAAGTCCTGACTCCTATTTGTTTTGCTTTGTCTGCATAAGAGTCATCAACAATCATATTTCTTTCTACCGCGCATCCAATCACCCCTCCGGCATTAACAATGAAATCTGTGAGCGATAAAATATTGTGGCGGTGATGCAAATAATATTCGATGGGTTTGCTACTGGGAGTATTTGCTCCTTGAAGGATATATCGACATTGAACTCGGTCGACATTTTTTGCCGTGATGGCATCAGGTCGGGCACAGGGAATCAGGACATCACAGGGTGCTTCCAGGAGCCAGTCCAGTTTGTCAGGTGAAAATCTTTTTTCCACTGCTAATGGATAGTTACGCAGGCCTCCAGGTTCATTTCGTAATTTATTCATTACATGAACATCCAATCCATTAGGATTCCATATGGCCATGTTTATATCAGATGCCCCAATAAGGGTGGCACCTGCTTCTTGTAATTTGAGGGCCATTGGGGCTCCTACATTTCCAAATCCCTGGACAATAAAATTTGTTTTAGATAGATCTAAGGATTCATCAACAGACTCAATAGCTTTAATAGCGGAAAATAAACCGTGGGCAGTGAGTTCCCAGTCATCGATGGGGATTCCGCCCTTATCAATGGGTCTACCCGCACCCCCTCGTGAGTGCTTTTCGGTTCCAAGTTTGAGTGAATGGTTATTGTGAATAATTTGAATATCTTTTTCATTAGTCCCCATATCCGGGGCTGGGACATAGTCTTCCAATTCAAATAACGCATCAGCAAATTTTCCCATTAGTATTGCTCTATTTTTGGGATCACTAAAGGGAGCAAGGTCATTGAGGACCAAGCCCGCTTTTCCACCTCCATAAGGAATACAGGCGGCGCTATTTTTAAGTGTCATTACTCGGGCTAAACGTCTCACTTCGTTTAGGGATAGGTTTTGAGCCATCCGGATTCCACCCAAACCTGGTCCCCGCTGAGTATTGTCAATAGATACCCAACCCCATACACTTTCAGTTTCTGGTTCAATAATTTTATAGCAGGCCTCCTGACTGTTCAGAGAAGACCTAGAGAAACGATCGAAGTCCTCCTCTTCCAGCAGAAGTTGTGCGGTTAAATTTTTTGGTGGCTGAGGCATAGTCGGATCAAGTCATCTTGAACATCGGTGTTTCATCTTATCGTAGAGGTTGGTAGAATAATCGGTGTGTCATATAGATTAAGTTGAAAACAGACTCCAATAAGATTGTTATATACCATTGAATTCCATAAATGACGATGCCTAATAAAACGCTCCTGAGTACAGATATTGAATCTCTTATCAATATAACCCTAAAAGAAGATATTCATAACGGTGATATCACAACCCGAAATATATTGTCTCCGGGAAAACTTTGCGAGTCGGAACTGATTGCCAAAGAGGATTTAGTTTTATCTGGAATTGAAATTTTCAAGACCCTATTTATGAAACTTGATTCGCAGACGGTATTTCTGTCGGCTCCTTTTCATGATGGAGATTCCGTTGCAATGGGTTCCGTTCTTCTTAAATTCCAGTGTGACAGCATTAAAGCCCTTGAAGGGGAGCGCTCGGGGTTAAACATCCTTCAGTGGTTGAGCGGCATAGCTACACTGACTCGCAAGTTTGTAGATAAAGCTAGCCCTGTCAGAGTTTTGGATACACGTAAAACTACTCCCGGTCTGAGGGTTTTTGAGAAATATGCAGTGGCATGTGGTGGAGGTACTAATCATCGATTTGGACTGTATGACGCAGTAATGATTAAGGACAATCATATCAAATCTGCTGGAAGTATTTTCCGAGCCGTGGAAAAAGTACGTGAAGGTTTGGGTCTTAAAAGTAAGATTGAAGTCGAAACTCAGAACCTTGACGAGGTTAAGGAGGCTTTGGAGAACCATGTCCACATCATTATGCTGGACAATATGGATATTGACATGATCCACGAATCTATCAAGTTAATCAATGGTCAGGCAAAAGTGGAAATCAGTGGTTGTGTTACACTGGAAAGACTGGAAGAACTTTCTAGAACCGGAGCAGATTTTGTTTCTGTAGGGGCATTAACACATTCCGCTCCCTCGGTGGATATAAGTATGAATATTGTTTCTCCCAAGACCACATCACCATAAGTATAAATTATGCCTTGTAAAGATACGACATCCCAGATAACTGTTACCTTGGACGAGAGCGATTGCCTGCTCAGTTTTGACTTTTCCAAACTGACTTGTCAGAAACCTGT
>Ga0233434_1004484_pt1 | contig 10719 bp, 6 predicted proteins | sample SI_122_August201_4_FD_182738 | JGI IMG/M metagenome (GOLD analysis project Ga0233434, IMG submission 182738) | Seawater microbial communities from Saanich Inlet, British Columbia, Canada - SI_122_August2016_120_MG | ecosystem: Environmental > Aquatic > Marine > Inlet | place: Canada: British... | reverse complement strand
CCTCTTGCCTTTATCTCTTCGTCAATCTTTTCTGCAGATTCTTTGATTAGTCTATTTTTCCATCCAAGATCATTTTTTATCTTTACATATAATTCTGGATTGTATGATTCCATTTTTTCCAATTTTTTTTCAAACTCACCAGAATAATTTCCAAATTGTATAATTGATTCTGCAGTGTTGCCTGGATTTCTAAATTCAGACATTATTGATTCATCATACAAAATACTTTTTACAAAATTCTCCATACAAACTGATTCAGCATCAGTTCTAACTTTTTTGGAGCTTTGCTCATTTATTTTTAGTAATAATTCAGAAAGTGAAACTATTATGCTTGGTCGTTTACCAGTACCAACAGAAACGACTCCACTTAGTTCTCCTTGTTTTTCTTGTAGTTTTATGGAGCCCTCAAAGGTCTTTTTGAGATTCACATACCTAACTGCAACATCATCTTTTAGTGGCTGCGGAATGATGTGTGCTGCATCAGGTAGCCGAGTTAGCAGTTTTCTTCCAAATCTGAATAGTTTTTCTAAATTCTCAGTCTCATAGTCATTTACCTGAGTAAGATAGGAGAAATTTTCAACAAATTTAACTAAAATCTGCTTGAAACTGCCCTGTACTAGTTCATCTGATTGAATATATCGATGAGTAGCATCACTAGTAGATGCTACCAACTCCTCATTAGTTCCAGGATCACCTGAGGCAGGTTTTAGCAAATCCCAAAAAGTTTCAATATCATCATCAGTGATTATGCCATAATTCATCACTTCTTGATAAAATTTGTACAATAGTTTAGGGTCGGGGTTATCTGATAGTATAACACCAGTATAATATTTGGAGTATGCCTCTTTAATTTCCTCAGCAGTATTTGCAAAATCAATTACACAAACATCATCTTTTCCCTTTATTGTTCTGTTTAATCTAGATAAGGTCTGAACTGCATTTACGTTTTTTAATTTTTTATCAACATACATTGTGTGTAGTTTTGGTTGATTAAATCCAACTCGAAACTTGTCAGCTACAATCAAAATTTTGTATGCATCCTCAGAGAATTTGTCTGCAATATCAAAATCTTTTTCTCTTTCAGGATTATTCATAGAATCTTCAGTGTAATTTTTTCCATCAAGGGTAACAGTTCCAGAAAATGCTACTAGTGTTTTAAAATTCAATTTATTGTGTTCAAGATAATCATCAATTGTTATTTTGAATAGTACTGCTTGTTTTCTTTTCTCTGTTACTACCATAGATTTTGCATTTCCTCCAATCTTGTGCATAGAGTGATTTTTAAAATGCTCAACTATGAAATTTGATTTTTTTGAAATATTTTTAGGATCTTCATTAACTAACTGCATAATTTCTCGTAGTGCTTTTTTTGCATCAACTTGTTTGTCAGTTCCCTTTTGTACTACAGTAAATAATCTCTGAATTGTTGTATAGTTTTTTAAAACATCTAAAATGAATCCTTCTTCAATTGCTTGTTTCATTGTATATTTGTGAAATGGTACTTTGGTTTTTCCATCTGCTGCAAGTGTTCCAAATACAGATAGTGTTTTTTCTTTAGGGGTACCACTAAATGCAAAATAACTGATATTTTCTTTGCCTGAAGTTATTCGGGTTCCAAATGAATCAAGGTCTACTAGTGCATCTCTGACTTTATCTGATGCATCTCCTCCCTGAGAGCTTTGAGCCTCATCGACAATGACTGCATAGTGTTTTCCTCCCAATTTACCAATTCTGTCTTTTACAGCAAAGAATTTCTGCTGTGTACTGACAATTATCTTGTTTGAGTGCTCTAATTCGTCACCTAATTGACTAGAATCTTCAATATTTGGCACTAATCCTTCAGTATCCTCAAACTGCTTGATTTCATCACGTAATTGATCAACTATGATAGTTCTATCTGAAATTACAATCACTCCATCAAAAATTGAATTACCATCATAATCCCTTACTGAGTGAAGTGAATAAGATAGCCATGCAATTGAAAAACTCTTGCCACTTCCAGTAGAGTGCTCAACAAGATACTTGTTTCCAGGTCCTTTTTGTTTTGTGTCAAGAATTATTTTGTTTACGGCATCCCACTGATGGAATCTAGGAAATATTATAGACTCTGAAAGTATTTTTGATGAATCAATCTTTGATTTTTCTACTTGTAGATGAACAAAGTTGTGAAGAATGTTTAGTAGATTATCTTTGCTCCAAATATCTTTCCACAAATATGATGTAGGGTATGATTTTTTATCATCTGCATCTGGATTGTTAAATGGTAAAAATAGTGTGTCTTTGTTTTCTAATTTTGTTGTCATGAAAATATTATCATAGTCTACTGCAAAGTGAACGATTGCACCATTTTTGAATGAGAATATTTTCTCAATTGTGTTTCTATTCATGTATTGTTTTTTTGCATCCTCTGCTGTTTGTTTTGAGAACTGATCTTTTAGCTCAGCAGTTGCAATTGGAAAGCCATTAAGAAAAATTGCCAAATCAATTGATTCGGAAGTTGTTTGACTGAATCTTAATTGTCGAATTACAGTAAAGATATTTTTTTGATATAGTTCACTTAGAGTTTTGTTTTTTTGTGATTGTGGTTTTCTATATGAGAATAGTAAAGACGTGTCATTAATTTTAATTCCATTTCTGATAACATCAATTACTCCCCGCTGAGTAATTTCAGAGTTTATCGTATCTGTAATCTTTTCTTTTGATTTTGCTCCAAAATTGTGCTCAATTTTTGAGATTTCATCAGGTTGAGAGTCATTAAGAAATTGAAATAAGATTTCTGAATCTAATCCCAATGCAGAGTCATAGTTTTCTGATACCCTAACGGCATACCCTGATTGAACTAGACTGTTTACAATGTCGTCTTCAAAGTTTTTTTCTACCATTTTACATCCCATTCCTAGAAATAATATTTAGATTAGCTAAATTCGGTATAATACAAGAAAATTTTGTAACAATCATGCTTGTGTCACCATAATTTTTCCAGTAACTGCTGATGAGATTAGGGATTCTCTAAAATCTTGTAGGTTACTAATTTGTAATTGTATTTTTGAGATTAGCGAATCAATTTTTGTAGTTTTTTCATCAAGGTATGATACAATTTGTTTTTGTTCAGAAATGTTTTGAGGATATACTAGAGAGATATTATTTAGTTCTCCTAAATATATACCAGGTTTCACTGATCCATGATTTTTTGAGATTAGATTTTCTTGAAAATATTTTGAATGTAGAAAATAGAACAGAAATTTATGTGAAATTATTGATTTAGATCTTAGAACTGCAATACTTCTTTGCATTGAGAATGGTAAATCTTTTTGTTCAACTATTGCAACATTACCCAACGTAGCAACAATTGTTAATAAAATATCTTTGTCCTTTAATTGATATCTTTTATGAAGTTCTACATAATCATCCTTAGAAATAAATGAACATTTATCAAATAAAATTTTTGAATTTTTTATGTCCGTAGCACCTGAAAGAAATTTAATTCCATCATCTACTCTAGGTGGAGGATTATGACTGCCATCTTTTAATAATGAAAGAATGAATTTCAATTTTGTATTAACCCACTCTTCAGGAATTTTTCCAATCCACTCAATTCCTGAATCCTTCATTTCAACTGAATCATCTAATCCCTTAGTTACTGCATGATTAATTTCTGATTGTCTCTTTTCTTGTAGTAATTTAATTAAATTTTGGTTTTTTGTGATTTCATCATCAATTTTTGCAGTTTTTTTATCAAGGTAGGATACAATTTGTTTTTGTTCTTTAGGAGAAGGGAATAAAATATGATGACTTAATATTTCTCCTTGAGATGTTGTAGGAGTAGATCCTCCAGCTATTGAAGCATAAAGTTGGTCTTTGAATACATTAGAAACCATAAAAAATAATAGGAAATTTGAATTAATTTTTAGTGACTTTAATACAACTAATTGTGGATTGATGGTCATTTTTTCAGTTGCATTAGTAATCATGCAAACCTTTCCAACAGTAGATCCAGTTTTAACTAACAATATGTCATTATCAAAGATCTGAATTTCAGGAGATTCTTCATATTTCATCCAAGACAAATAGATTTTCTTATTCAGATCAAATTTATCATCAATAATGTTTGAAGGACTGAGTGTAATTGCTCCCTCACCTTCCTCAACAATATCATTAATTGTATATCCTCTATATCCAATCCTTCCAAACATGTTACATACAGTTCTTAATTTTCTAGATTCCCAACCTTCGGGAATTTTTCCAATCGACTCAATTCCAGATTCTTTCATTTGTGAATATTGTTTCAATCCATCAAATCCTCCAAGTCCTTGGAAATTTCTTTTTGGAGATTCTTAATCTCTGAATCGATTTCTTCTAAAGATCTTAGAGGTTTGTATTCATAAAATACTCGAGTAACTGGAATTTCATATCCAATTTTAGTACGTGTATCATCATCAATTACTGCATCAGAAACAAATGGTTGTACTTCACGCTCAAAATACTTGTCAATATCTTCAATTAATGGAACTTTTTCAGTATCCCTTAACTCCGAATCAAAGACAGGTTTAGTTCCCTTCATGCAAGGTTTTGCACCATCATCATGCTCAGACAAAGCATTTTGAATTCCCTTGAGTATTCCTTTTGAAACCTCTACTTTTGATTTATCAAATAAATCAGTTAATGCATCTTCAATTTCCTTGCAGTCCTTGTAGATCTTGGATTTATTTGCAGATTTTAATACAGAAATTATCTCATCTTGTTTTTTACGACCTTCTTCTTCTTCTTTGTCTTTGGCTGTTCCTTTCTTTTTTGACTCAGATAATTTAGCAAATGTAGATTGTGCTTTTACCAACTCAATTCGTTCAGATGCAAATGAGTAATTTCTTTTCAGTGGGCGATTAATTGTAATTTGAGCATATCCAAAGTATTCATTATCAAACACTTTAGAAATTTTAGATTCTTTTGGAAAAGAGTTGTATTCAGATTTTATCTGTTCAATGTGAGAATCTTCAATTTCATTTCTTTTACTTGATAGCCCTCTACGTAATCTAGTACACAAGTCAACTGCATTAATTAATTGAACTTTACCTTTTCTTGCTTTACTTTTGTGATTTGTTAAAATCCAAATGTATGTTGAAATTCCTGTATTGTAAAACAAGTCTTTTGGTAAGGCAATAATAGTCTCAAGATAATCTAATTCTTCTAATAACCACTTTCGGATATTACTCTCACCGCTTCCTGCATCTCCAGTAAATAATGGAGAGCCATTAAAGACAATTGCAACTCTACTTGTCTTATCAGAATCTGCAGGATACATTTTAGATACAATATGTTGCAAAAACAACATAGCACTGTCACTTGTTCGTGGCAATCCTGCTACATATCGACTATCAGATTTCTTTTTTTCTTTTTCAATTTCATCTGCAAAGTCTTTCCAATCACGACCATAAGGCGGATTAGATAAGATATAATCAAATTTTGAGCCTGGGAATTTATCCTCATCAGCCAAACTGTTTCCAAACTGAATGTGTTTAGGATCAACACCACGAATCATCATATCAGATTTACAAACTGCATATGCTTCATCATTGATATCCTGACCTACAAGTCCCAAATTCACATCTTTGTTAACATTTTCTTCTATGAATTTTTGAGATTCTGAAAGCATACCACCAGTTCCAGATGCAGGATCGTAAATGGTTCGAATTGTTTTAGGATCTTTTAAAATGGATTTAATGTCGGGTGAAAAAGTAATCTCAACTAGAGTTTTAATTACATCTCTGGGGGTAAAGTGATCACCTGCAGTTTCATGAGATGCCTCATTTGCTTTTCTAATTAATTCCTCATAAACAGTACCCATGTCATGGTTATCAAGTTTGGATAACATGTCTTCATATTTTGCAAAGTGCTCAACTGCTTTCCATAAAATCTTCTTTTCTTCAAGTTCTCCAATTACATCTTTGAATTTGAATTTTACAAAAATATCTTGAATATTTTCAGAAAATCCGTTAATGTAATCTTGTAGATTTGATTTAACGTCTTTAGCATCATCACCTAGTACATCATGTAGGTTCTCAAATTCAGATTTATTGTTAAAATTTTTCTTGGTAATTCTGTTAAGATCATTGTCCATTGCAGGACCACGCTTTATCTTCTTTTTTTCTAGTTCTACAATTTTTTCAAGAACTTTAGTTTTTGTGTCCTTTAATTCAATATCTAATCTAGTTAAGACCACAAGTGGCAAAATTACATCTTTGTACTTGTTTTTCTTATAATGACTACGAAGAAATTCTTGTTTCTCCCATAGAAATGAAACAATTTCTGAGACATTCATAGGATTTTGTTTTCTTTCAGAGTTATAGGCTTTTTTATGATTATTTTTTTCATCGATTTTGTGCTCATTTGTATTTGGTTTTGTAGGTATATCCATGAATAAAATTCCAGGAACAGTAATTAAAGAATTAATTTGTATAATACAAATAATATTTGTATAAATCAATAAATATTAGAATTAGATTATATATTTATGATTCAAATTGCATTATTTGGAAAATACTATGACATAGTTATTAGAAAAGGGGTAGAATGGAAGGTTCCTGATAAATTACATTTGTTGTATACTGATATGAAGTATACAGACGAAAACAAAAAAGAAAAGCATTTTTCAAAACAAGCAAAAAAATTTGGTGCTGAGATGGAAAAAGAATTTCAATTAAAAGTCAAACTTCACAAAGTTGATGGGTTTGATATTAACAATGTACTGACCACAATACTTGAAATTTTAAGTGATGAAAAAAAGTCAAATTCTCCAGTTGAAGCATATGTCAACATTACCGATGGAACAAAACCAATGGCAGCAGCTGCAACTACTGCAGTATACATCTCTAAAGGAATAATGGATGTAGATGCAATTTATCTAAATGATACACGATTTTCTAAAAATAAAGAAATTGTCACAGTACTTCCAATTCCTAAAAGACCTGTAAATGATGCTAAAGGGAATACTTCAAAAACAACATCAATTGTTTTAGAAAAAATAAAGAAATTAGAAAAATGTACACATCAAATGTTACGTGATGAGGTACGAAAAGATAGGAGAATTAAAAATAAAAATCAGAGAATAGAGCACAGCTTAAAAATATTATCTAGTAGAGATTTGATTTCAGTTGAATCTGGATGGATTGCACCTGGTGCAAAAAAGGATCCATATTCTGGAAAATACAAAAAAGATACAAGAAGCGTAACCATACAATTAACAAAACAAGGTGAATATTATGCTAATTTTCCAGATCTTGTGGGTAATTTAGAGTGAATTACACAAATTTTATTTGTAATATACAAAAATTAAGATTAGTATCTAAAGAGGATAGATAAGATATGAAAAAAGAGAATTCAAAAATAGAAAAACAAAGAGAAGAACTTGGACATACCATAAGAGAAGCAGCCAAATTACATTTAATCAAAAATGGTTATGATAAAAATTTAATAAAATTTGAATTCAGTGTAAAAGATACAAAAGGAAAAGAATCATACAAAATAGATCTTGCTGTATTAGATAAAAAAACAAAAGAGCCAATAATTATTGTAAATATAGATCATCCTCAATTCTATGATGATGATGATGACTACGATGTAGTTAATCTTCAAGCAATAAAATTTGATTGGCAAGATAATCATGTATTAAGTTATGATGGAAAAAAATTTGAAATCATACACAGAATTTTACGACCACATAACAATACTTATGATTTCATTAACCAATTAGATGAAAATGAAATTAAGGAATTAAAGAATCTCACATCTCAAGAATTATTTAAAATTCATCGAGGAAAATATAATCACAGTTATCCAATTCACGCAACTGATTTTGATGAAAAGCAGTTGAGTATGGAGGGGATTTATCCGTCTGATTTGGTGAACATGTTAGTAATTAAATACATGGATGAAACAAAAAATGATGGAAAATTATTTAGAGGATCACATAAAATTGATGATGAATTAATTACTTGGTATTATGAAAACCATGAAAGTATTAAAAAATTTGGAATAGAAAACTATGCTCAGATTGAATCTTGTGTGAAATATTTCGATACGCCGGTAGGTGAATTATTAAGAAATTGTTCAATTTCAGATTCAAATCCTTTTGAACTAATTAAACTAATTTCATCATTAGATAATAATTTTAGACGAAATGAGGGCATTATATCTAAAGAAATCATCAGTTTTATCTCACAGATACAAGATATTGAGAAAAATGCTACAATAGTATTAGATAATTTGTCTTTCAGTACAGTATTTGAGCATATTTTTGTTATAATAGAAAAATTAGGATGTAAGTTAGATGAACTAGATAAATTTGTAAATTTATTCATAATACACAGAAACTCTGATGAACTCCAAAAAATAAAATTTATTTTTCAAGTATTGGGAATAAATACAGATAACATAAAATTTAATTTTTCAGAATTATATATTGAAACAAAAATAAATTATCATATTTCATTAAAGCCATTTAATCTGCATTTTTCTGGAACTCCAAATGAAGCTAAACTAGTAGGATCACAACAACAATATGGTAATGACTTGTCCAAATATCAGATTATTGATTTCATAAACAATGTAAAATCTGGAACTATAATGTCATTTATTGTTGCACCAAATATGTTATCTCAAGAATCAAAAAGTGCAAAATTATTTCGAAATGAATTATTAGAAAATACAAAAATTTTAGCAATTATTCAGTTGCCTAAAAATTCATTATCGTCAACAAATATGGAGGCAAGTTTAATTGTTTTGAGAAAATCAAGTAGTAAAGTTTCTGATTACAATATCTTTATGTCACATATTGATAAAATTGGTGTTGATTTCCTTTTTACAAAAAAAGAAATTATAAAAAAATATAATGAATTTAAAAATAAAAAATCAATAAAAAATGAAACTGATTTAGGGTTTTCAGTTAACACTAGTGAATTAAAAGAAAACTGGTCATTGTTTGATAAAAAACCGTCTCAAAAAGCAATCACTAAATCATTGAAATTTTCAAATCCTGTTCCTCTTCAAGACGTTGCAGAGATAATCAGACCTTCAAGTAAGTATTCCAAATTAGAGGATATTATTAGAATTAGAGATTTAGATCATCTTTTTGATCTTAAAATGATTGTTGAACGGATAAAATCAGAAGAAAAATCAAAAAATATTTTAAATTCTTCCCTTTTTGAGCCTGGAGATATTTTATTTTCAATTAGTGGCACCATTGGGAAAACTGCTACAATACTTTCAAAAATACCAAATGTAGGCTTAAGTTCAGGCCTAGTAATCATCCGACCGGATCAGTCAAAAATTCATTCTGATTATCTTAAACATGTTTTAGATTCAAAAAATACACATCTTCAATTAGTCCCAAAAGGTACTGCTATTCAATTTTTGAGTACAAAGCAAATATCAAATATTAAAATTGAATTAGTAAAACTTGAAAAACAAAAAGTTATTGTAAAAAAAATAGTAAATTTAAAAGCTAAAATTATTGATTTACAAATTAAGATTTTAGAATATCAAAAAGACATCGACAATATAACTACAAAGAAAACATGAATGAACAAGAAATTGAAAATTTCATTCGTGTAAGAAACTATTCCATTGAAACTATAGAGTATACTTGGGCTAGTTCAAAAGAAAAAATACTATCATTAATTAATCAAATGAATCCCTCAGATCCAGATAAAATAAAAAATTTACTTACTACTGTTGATGATTTTGAAGAAATCATTAATGAAATGATTTATGAAAAAGAATATGGTGTTGATGAAATTCCAAATGAAAAAACTTTATTGACTCATGAGAAGGACTTATTTTTATCTAAACTAAACAGCTTAAAAGAATGGTATGTAGATTTTTTATCTCTCTTAATTTCTGCTGATTCAGAATATGATGAAGTTGAAGCACCATCAAAACTATGGAAAGAGTATGAAGAATTAAACTACAGTTTTAGATATTCAAATGATCCTAATTACAAACTTGCTAAACAAGAGTTTAAAATTTATGAATGGAAAGTAGTAAATCATTTCCCTATAATTTTTTCATACACAAATATTTTTACAGAAATGTCTCGAATGAGAGATCAGGTGATACATAATACAGGTGCTAAAGCAGGTAGAAGTGGAATCCCCATCAAAACAGATCATATTTTGAATAATAAAATGCCTGGAAATTCAATTATAATTTCAAATACCATTACATTGTTCATTTATGGTTATGTAGAATTACTTGAGACGTTGGAAAATTCCATGATTATTCATAGTAATGGAGCCTCCATAACCTCCAAGAGTCATAAATTATTCAAAGTAAGATATTAAATCTAAAAAAAATAGTGATAAATTGATCAAATTATACAAATATTATTTGTATTATACAAATTATTACTAACATCATACAGTACATAAAAAATGGTATGAAGCAAATAGTTTCAAACCAAATGGGTGACGACCATAACGTCCAGCAATTAGCTGAAAATGTACCATTGAGTATCATTCAAGCAATTTTTTATGCATGTCTTGGAGGATTTTCAATACAAGAAGTTTTGGAGGTTCAAAAATAATGAGCACCATTGAACTTGAAAAACAAACACAAGAAATTGATACTCCAGAAGGAATAATGAATTTTTTGCAAAAAAGAAATGGACAGTTTACAAAAAACTACAAGTCTAGATATTCTGTAACTGAACTTGTTGGATGTCAGAGA
>Ga0233434_1004479_pt1 | contig 10722 bp, 12 predicted proteins | sample SI_122_August201_4_FD_182738 | JGI IMG/M metagenome (GOLD analysis project Ga0233434, IMG submission 182738) | Seawater microbial communities from Saanich Inlet, British Columbia, Canada - SI_122_August2016_120_MG | ecosystem: Environmental > Aquatic > Marine > Inlet | place: Canada: British... | reverse complement strand
AAAATCCTCAATGGGAAAATAGAGATCGCTTAGTTTTATCAAAAGGACATGCTGCACCTGGTTTATTTTCAAACATGGCAGTAGCAGGATATTTTCCAGAATCTGAACTTGAAACTTTACGAAAATTTGGCAGTAAATTACAAGGACACCCTGATCTAAAATGCCCTGGTGTAGAGTTTTGTGGAGGCTCTTTGGGTACTGGACTTTCATATTCTGTGGGAATTGCACTTGCTGGAAAAATTGATTCAAAAGATTATCATGTTTATACGATTATTGGGGATGGCGAATCTGATGAAGGCCAAGTTTGGGAGGCTGCTATGACTGCTGCAAAATACAAAGTTGATAATCTTACTGCTTTTCTTGACAGAAATTTCATACAACAAGATTCCTATACTGAACTAATTATGCCACTTGATGAAAAGTTGGAAGGTGATGATCTTTCTGAAATGTGGAAAGATGCATCACGATGGAAAACTGGTGACAAGTGGAGATCATTTGGTTGGAATGTTATTGAAATTGATGGACATAGAGTTGAACAAATTGATACTGCAATTACCAAAGCAAATGCAACTAAAGGTGTGCCCACCATAATCATTTCAAGAACAATAAAGGGCAAAGCTGTAGAACATATGGAAGATAATCCGCAATGGCATGGAAAAGCTCCTGATTCCGATGTAGTTCCTATTATCAACCTTGAACTGGATTCACAATTCATGATTGCACCATCTATAATTGCAGGTGATATGACAAATCTGGAAAACGAAATTAAACGATGCGTTTCTGGCAGAGCAGATTACATTCATCTTGATGTAATGGATGGCCAATTTGTTCCAAACAAAACTTTTGATCATACCAAAATCAAAGAACTAAGACCTTTGACTGTAATTCCATTTGATTCACATTTGATGATAAATGAACCTGTAAAACATATTCGAGATTATATCGATGCAGGTAGTGATATTATTACAGTTCATGCTGAAGTAACTAATGAATCTAGTTTTGGAGAAATCCATGATTTACTAAAACAAAATCAAATTGGTGTAGGATTTGCAATAAATCCTAATACTGAATTACCTGAATGGTCTTACAAATTCCTGTCTTCCCTTGATCAACTAATTGTAATGTCTGTAGTTCCTGGAAAATCTGGCCAAAAATATATTGAAGAAACACACACTAAGATGACCAGACTAAATTCTATTTTGCAAGAACATAATTTTTCGGGCTATATTGAGGCTGATGGGGGAGTAAATCTTGAAAATATTGGTTCAATATTTACAGATGGTGCTAGGGCATTTGTAGGTGGTGGCGCAATAATTGGCCAACAAGATGTTCGAGTGGCAATTAAGGAATTTAGAAATGTGGTCTTAAAATCTAGACGACACATCTTGCTTGATAAAGCAAATGAGTTGGGAGGTTCAGATTTAGTAAACAAATGGATTGGCTTGCATGTGATTGGCGAAAAACAAGAACAAATTAAAAAAATTGCACAGGAGGCTGGATACATTTGAATGAACCAATAATGACTGATATGCGTTCGGAATATTCCAAATCTTTGATTCAAGTTGGAAAAGAAAATCCAAATGTTGTAGTATTGGGTGCAGATACAACTGACTCGCTAAAGACTTCTAGTTTTGGAAAAGAATTCCCTGATAGATTTTTCAATGTTGGTATTGCCGAAGCAAACCTTGTTACTGTTTCTGCTGGATTGGCCATATCTGGAAAAATTCCCTTTGCTAGTACATATGCCATATTTTTGCCGGGAAGAGCTGTTGATCAAATTCGAAATAATATTGCTTATCCTTCACCACCTGGAAAAAAAGGTCTTAATGTAAAATTAGTTACTTCTCACGGTGGTTTATCTGTTGGACCTGATGGTGGTTCACACCAACAGATCGAAGACATTGCAATAATGAGGGTGATTCCTAATTTCCGAGTTTTTATCCCTGCTGACACAATTGCTGTTTCAAAATTAATTCATTTAATGGCAAATGAATATGGTCCATTTTACATGAGAATGGCAAGATCAAAAACTCCTTTAATTCATTCTGAATCTCAGGATTTTCAAATCGGAAAAGGTATTACTCTGAGAGATGGTTCTGATTGTACCATTGCAGCATGTGGAATTACTGTTAGAATGGCTTTAGAGGCAGCTGAATCATTACAAGCAGAAGGGATATCTTGTAGAGTTTTGGATATGTTTTCAATAAAACCCATTGACAATGAACTTTTAGAAAAAGCAGCACGTGAGACTGGATATATTGTTACTACTGAAGAGCACAATATTATTGGTGGAATGGGCTCCGCTATTGCAGAATCTGTTTCTGAATCTTATCCTGTACCAATCAAGAGAATTGGGGCTCAAGATATGTTTGGAGAATCTGCTAGAGACAAAGAAGTTCCTTTACTTTTAGAAAAACATGGAATAACATCTTTTAATATGGCAAAACAAGTCAAAGAAATTAGGAGTAAAAAACTATGAAAATTTTTCTTGATACTGCTAATTTAGAATCTATTAGAAAATTCAATGATATGGGACTGTTAGATGGAATTACAACAAATCCCTCTTTATTATCAAAAGAAGGTGGCAACCCAAAAGATGCAATGGAAGAAATTACAAAAATTATCAAAGGCGATGTAAGCCTAGAAGTTGTTAGCACTGATTATTCTGGAATGATGGAAGAAGGTAAACGTCTTCGTGAATATGGAGATAATGTTGTAGTTAAAGTTCCTATGACTCCTGATGGTCTAAAAGCATGTAAATCACTTTCATCAGAAGGAATTCCTGTTAATGTTACATTGATCTTTTCTCCCAATCAAGCTTTACTTGCTGCTAAATCTGGTGCAAAATATGTCAGTCCATTTATTGGAAGACTGGATGATATCGGTCAAGATGGAATGCACTTGATTAAAGAAATAGAAGAAATTTTTGCCAATTATGATTTTGGAACTGAAATTCTTGTTGCAAGTATTCGTCATCCAATGCATGTAATTGATGCTGCAAAAATTGGAGCAGATGTAGTTACTTTACCTCCTGCAGTATTAGATAAGATGTTACAACACCCATTGACAAAAATTGGATTAGAAAATTTTCTCGCAGATTGGGAAAAACTAAAAGCTGGAAATCCTGATATCAAAATCTAACCAATTTTTGTGTACATCGTCTAAGAATAAAATCTTAAAAATGAAAAATTGATGTTATTTTTACTATGATCCTTTGTTTTTACTTTTTCTTGAACTAGTTCCTCTACCTGTGCTTCTAGTCATTCCTTCTGTTGATGGTCTTGCTTTTGGATCAGGCATATCTCCTAGTCGTCTTGAACCAGTTCCTCTACCTGTGTGAACCATTCTATTTGCTGATGCTTTTTTCCTTGCTGCCTGTACTTTTTTGTATTCGTCACCAGACCATTTTTTTGGATCATCATCAACTTCAATAGTTCCTGTACCCCTACCAGTTCGTATTCTTATTTTACCCATGATTATTGTAAAATTATCTCGTATTTATCTAAGCTTATAATTCAAAATGAAAAGCGATTTTGTAGTAAAAATTGTAAATTTTTATAAAAAAATTACATATTTTCTAGCATCAAATATTAGGATCAAATCGGTATTGATCTTTGTATAGTTTTGATGATAAAATGAGACCAATTTTATATTTTATAATCCCTGTAATTGCATTTGTATTTATTTTATCAAATGCATTTTTTGGACATTTAATTTTTGGTTCACCTTATGATCAAGACATCAACAAATATTCAATCTATGTGCATCTTCAAGAAGAATGGAATAGCTATCCGGGAAATATTCTCTTTGATGTGACAAATGTTTGGTCAAACCCACATGAATCTGATGAAAAAATCTTTTCCAATAACCCTTCAGATATTTCTTCACTTACTAATTACAATTTTAATCAATTACAATACCAAAATCAAAAATCATTTGTAGAATTAAAACACGAATTTAGTAATTGTGAATCAAATTGGAAACCTATGTTATATCGATATGTAGTTGATAACTTTCGTAGTAAAATCAAATCCATTCAGGGAACTCAATTAAATGATGATCCATATATCTCAGTTTTCCCTGATATTCAAAATGAAAGATATACTATTGAAAAACAAAAAGAGCTTGTAACTCAAGGTTATGTTCAATTCATACCGATTTGCACTACTGATGAATTCACTTCATACGAATATTCTATTTCATTAAATGATGAGAATGCAGCATTTGATGTATATTTTGTCCCATCAAAAAATGAAATTACTAGTTATCAAACCTCTGATTCCTTTGAGTTTTATTCTCAAGATGGATGTTATGCTAAGAACTATCACAGCTTTAGTGGTGTTTGTGAGAATGTTGGAAAAGATTCTGGCTTATTGATAGTGTTGCCTGATATCCTTGAATCATCTTTAACAAAAGTCAAAATTAGTATTCATGAAAAATTTTAGAATTTTTTGTTTTAATTACTAATCCAACCTAGTTTTTTGAAATACAAAAACATCATCATTGCTGGAATTGCTGATGCAAGAATAATAATTATGAACATTGTGTGTGGACCTAAAACCATTAAACCCCCTCCTAATCCACCTGGCAAATTAATGTTCATTCCATAAAATGTTCCAATTACAGTTGATGGTATTGCCAATGTAAAGATGATGGTTAATAATCCTAATACTTTATTTGTTTTTTCTGTACTTAACACAAAATCTGTATCTTTGTAAATTTCCATAGTTTCTCTTGATTCTTCTAATGTTTCAATTACTTTGTCAATGTGGTCAATAACATCATCAAAATACAATGTTAACGCATCATCTTCATTTTCTGAAAATCTTTTAACATTTTTTGCAATTTCTAACACAAACCTCTTCAATGGATTAACTATTCTTCTTAACCTGTTAATTTCTCTTCTAAGTAATGCAATACTTCTTGCTACTGGTTTTGTTTCATCAAATACTCTGTCCTCTATCTCATCTAAATTTGCAATTATCTTTCTAGATGTATGTAGTAGATCATCTACTAATACGTCTATAATTTCGTGAAGTAATAACCCTGAAGATTTTCCTAACAACCTATCTTTTCTTTGCTGATCTGAATTTGTTTTACATGTCTCTACCAATTCAACTAGGGGTTTGAGGTCTCCTTGGTGAATTGTAACTATGAAGTTTTTTCCAACAAATATTGATAATTGACTGTTTTTTGAAATCCCAATTTTTTGTGAAAGTGGTGGGAAATGAAGAATTACAAAGAAATGATCATCATAACTGTCTAATTTTGGAAGTTCAAATCTAGTCATACAGTCTTCAATGTTTAATTCATTGAAATTGTATTTTTCAGCTAATTTCTCAATATCACTTCTATCTGGATTTTGTACATCAATCCATTCAAATTTCTCGGCATTTATCGTCTCAATTTTCCTTTCAACAGAATCCTCTATTGATTTTCTTCCTGAACGTAATCTTTTAGAAATGAATCCTTTTCTCAAGTCGAAAAATACCCTGATACTACAAATTTAAAGCGATCGATAATACACAAACAGAAAATTATAACAATACTGTTAACTTTGGGCTTTATTTTAAAACTCTACTTGAATGGCATTAAGTAGGTAGCTCCAGCATATGAAAGTCCAATTGTTATAGCCATTGCAATCCACCATAATCTCATATTAGAAATTCCACCTAGTTGATAATAAATCTACAGTCTATTTTCAGTTAGAAATCAAAGATTATTACAGGATACTCTATTTTTCATTTTTGTGGCCCTCGTAGTACAGTGGTTAGTATAGAGGATTGTGGATCCTCGGACAGGAGTTCGATTCCCCTCGAGGGCCCGCTAATTTTTATGATTTATCGTTATCAAATTAAGATTGATTTTGTTCTTCTTGTTTTTACTGAAATTTATTATTTGAAATTTTTATTGTTATTTAGTATGTCTTTATAGGATCATTTTCTAACAATGCTGAGATATTTTTGATGCTTATGTTGTTGAATTTCTCAACTTCATCATTATTACTATCCATACTGATAAAAAGTAAATGATCCTCATCAATTGGTATTGACATTCTTTTAATTTTTTCATACGATGTAACCGAGTACAAATGTTTTCCAATTTCATCTTTAATTCCACCTCTTGATTTCCATGAGTTTATTGTATTGTTTAGTTGTTCTTTTGTTTCTTCTAAAGAAAATAATGATTTAATATCTTCACGTCGTTTTTGAAACAACATCTCTCCTTCTAAATCATATATGGCTGAAAACCGAACTTTTTGTTTGATATCATTAATACTTCTAAAAATCCCTTGTAATCTTCCACGATTATCTAAATTTTACACTATTACACAAATTGTTTCATCTTTAGAAAATACCAAACTTACTTGATTCCATCTCTTCTTTAATCGCAAATTTGAATCGTGGAGATTTACCATCTATTTTTTGTGTTAACCATACAAGAAATTTTTTCTCTATTCCTCTACCTTTTAATTTCTCAAAATCTGGTCCCATTATTTCCGTTAATTTTTGAACAAGTGATTTATTTACACTTAGAACAAAAAAGTGCCAACCAAATGCAAATTCTGAATCAGTCATAACAAAATCATCTTGACTGTGAACCATTTCTTCCAAAAGAGATAGTTGATGAGTCAATGCTTTACTTGTTTTATCATAATCTACTGCAGAAACATTGATGTTAATTCTGCTTTCCATGCTTAATTTACATTAAAACAAAATAAAAGGCTTACACAAATCATTCCTCTAAAAGATATTCAAAGTCTATATCAAAATTCATTTTCATAATTTTAATATAAGTTTGAATTGATTCTGGAATTTCCTCCCCACACGCAACTCCTAGTTTTTTTGCATTAATCCAAATTATCAGTGTTTGAATAATTGTTAAGAATCTATCATTTTTGATTTCAGGTGTACCAATTGATTTTGTATATCTCTCTGCAAATTCCCATGCTGTTACAAAATCTATACATTTTACACCAAATATTGCTAGTAATTGCTCTTGCATGTTTTGAGCTTTTTTGAATGGCACTTTGTTGAGAATGTATGGGAATTCTACCTTTTCTGGGAGGCAATCTGGAAGTGGTCCCCAAATTGTTATTATTTTTGTTTCTGGTTTTAGATTTTCAAATTTATTTAACATCTGATTTGTAATATTTCCATCTGTAAACCAAAACAAGATCACTGTAGCCTCTGAAATATCTGATTCTACTATATCTTTGCAAATTAACTCTCCTTGAATGTTTTTTTTCTCAAGATTTTTTTTTGCTTGTTTGATCTTTTCAAAATTATTATCTATTCCTACAGCTTTCTTCACTTTGAATCCATTAATTGCAATCTCTACTCCTTTTTCATCTCCACATCCTAAATGATAAAAAATATCACTTTCTCCTAAATCTACAAACTTGAATATTTCTTTAAATGATTTTTCTGGTAATTGAACATCCTCACCACTAAGTAAATTTTCAGGAAGTGTTTCTAAATATTCTTCAATTTTCAATAATACTAGTACTAAAGGCGAGAATTTATTCTCTTATGCTTTCTAATTTTGAAACTGCTTGCCACAACTGAGTTCTCACATATGAAGGCATGTTAGGGTCCTGTGTTACATCATCTAGCAGACTAATTGTATTTGCAGCTCTAACTGATAGTGAGTGTTCTGGATTACTCAAATCTGCAATTAAATCTGTAATTGATTTTTTTATTGTCTTTGGAGTGGAGTTGCTAGATGTAATTTGATTTAAAGTATCAATTGCTTCTTTCATTGATTCCTTATTTTGAGCATCGTCTGCCATTTTTTCCATCTTTTCTTAAAAATTAGAAGTATATAGTTACATCTCTACAAATACACTATCTGATTCTATTACAACATTGTATGATGCCAAATCTCTAATTTTTGCTGGAAATTTAACTAATTTCCCAGTTTTACAATCAAACTTTGCTGCATGCCATCCACATGTAACAATACATCCATCTAATTTTCCTTCAGAAAGACTAGAACCGGAGTGAGTACAAGAATCATCTGTTGCACAATACTGTCCATCAATATTTGCAACCATTATGTCTCTCCCATCAATTGATACTTTGATCATTTTTCCAGGAGGAATATCTGATGTTTTGCCCGCTATAATTTTGCCCATTGTAGTTTTATCTGATCAGTTCTAATATTTTTACGTATACTAATGATCCGCGAAGCAACTGATAGCGACAAATTCTCCATTCTGAAATTTTGTAAAGATACTTTTTCTTGGGGTGATTATATAGAACAAGTCTGGGATTTTTGGATATTTGAAGGGTCTTTGTTTGTCTATGAAAAACAATTTCCTATTGGAATTTGCCATGCATTTTATTCAAAAGATCAGATTTGGATTGAAGGAATCAGAATTGATCCTGATTTTCGTAAACAAAAAATTGCATCACAACTAGTAAAACAGGCTGAATCTTATGGGAAAAAACTCAATACATCATTTTCATATATGTTAGTTGATACTGAAAATTCTATATCTCTTTCTATGGCAAATTCTTTAGATTACCAAATTTATCAAACCTGGAATTTTTACTCTCTTGAGCCTAAAAAGAATTCAAACTTTCGTATTCAGTTTGAAAAATCATTAAATCGTAATATCTATACACACTATGTAAAATCTTGGAGATGGCTTCCAATTGACGATGATACATTATTGGAATTTTATAAACAAAATAAAATTGTTAAATCTAACATAGATGATGAAGATTCAATTGCAATTATTACTAATTCAGAACATTTTGATAAGACGTTAATTATTACATTATTTTCCAGATCAGATAATTCCACATTACAAATAATTTCATTTTTACAAAACTATGCTATTGAAAATGATTATGAGCGAATACAAATTTTAACTAAAGAACAATTACAAACTTTTGATTTATTGGAACATAAACTTTCATTTTATTTAATGAAAAAATTTCTAGTCTGATTTTACAACTTTGATTGTATTGTTTAAAATTCCGAGACCCTCAATTTCCATTTCTACTTTATCACCATCTTTCAAAAATATTGCATTTGGTTTGTTTAACATTACTCCTGCTGGAGTTCCTGTGGATATGATATCTCCTTTTTCCAAAGTCATAACTCTGGAGATTTTTGAAATTATTTCTGGAATTTTGATAAACATATTGTTTGTAGATGAATTTTGTCTCAACTCTCCATTAATCTTAGTTGTTAGTTTTAGATTTTGAACATCTTTGATTTCATCTTTTGTTGTAATCCATGGTCCACATGGAGCAAACGAGTCAAAACTTTTTCCTCTTGTAAACTGTTTATCTTTGAATTGAATATCTCTTGCTGAGACATCATTGAATACCATGTATCCAAATATCGAATTTGATGCATCATTTACACTCACATTTTTACAGTTTTTTCCAATTACCATGGCTAATTCTACTTCATAATCTAACTGTGTAACAAAATCTGGGCATACAATATCTGAATCTGTGCTGTTTAGTGCTGTTCGTGGTTTTATCACAAGAGCAGGATCTTCGGGTGCCTGTAATCCTTGTTCTTTAGCATGATCCACATAGTTGAATGCTAAACAAATTATTTTGTTTGGATTAGGGATTGGTGATAATAATTTATATTTTGAAATATTTTCTCCGTACGGTAAATTATTGATCTTGTTTTTTATTTCATCATACCATCCATCAAAAAGAAAATCTTTTACATTTTGTGGAATTGGAACTCCAGTAAGATAAGTAATTTCATCTTTTGTAGCAACCTTGCCTCCTTTTACAAAACCATATGTTTCATTATTATTGTATGACAGTCGTGCTATTTTCATTATTGATCACTTGTGTGTAAAAATTGCTTGATTTTGTGAATCTTTTCTACAATACCCATATCTAACAAATTGAACTTCATCACCTTCTTTTAATTGTAGATAATATGGTTCTGTATACACATCCAATTCTTCTAAACTATCTTCATTGAATTTCTCTCCATTGAATAATACTTTTGGAACGATCATCTTAATTTGATGTGCAGTTTTTTGCGACACCCATTGAATTTTTGGAATATCCGTTGGACCTCCTTCTACAAACTCTCCTTCAAGTTCTGTGCCTTCTTTTGTAATAGAAATATTTCCTAATCCTAAAAGCCGAATTTGTATTCCTTCTTTGATATTTTGTGCATCTTCTCCAGAAATGTAAAAATTACCATCGACATCGATTTTTCTTTTCCCCATATCATTAATTGGATGATTTGTGATCTCTACTGATGTCATTGGCAAATTTTTTACTGTTAGTTTTTTTGCATTACTTACCATGAATAATCTAATACTGTCTGGATCTACAAATTTTCTGTTAAATGCTTCAAGGGCATCAAATGGCGCTAGTGTGTTTGCTTTGGTTAATCCTAATGACATGATGAATTTTCTAATAGCCTCGGGCTTGATTCCTCTTCTTCTTAGTGCCTCTAGAGTTGGTAATCTGGGGTCATCATACCACGAAACTTTGCCCTCTTCAATTAGAGGCTTGATGACTCTTTTTGAAATTGGCATACCTTTGAATTCTAACCTGGAGAAGAATCCTTGATATGGTTTCCTCATGTTTAATGCATCTAAAATTGCATCAATGAGTTCTTCTCTCAATTCAAATTCTTTTGAACGAAAAGCATGTGTTACTCCATCAATACTGTCTTCCATTGCAACTGCAAAATCATAACTAGGCCAAATTCTATATTTTTCAC
>Ga0233434_1004473_pt1 | contig 10727 bp, 8 predicted proteins | sample SI_122_August201_4_FD_182738 | JGI IMG/M metagenome (GOLD analysis project Ga0233434, IMG submission 182738) | Seawater microbial communities from Saanich Inlet, British Columbia, Canada - SI_122_August2016_120_MG | ecosystem: Environmental > Aquatic > Marine > Inlet | place: Canada: British... | reverse complement strand
CCGAATTGTATTTATTTTGGATGAAATCCACCCGGAAACCCTGGACCCTGGATCGGTTTTGGTTTACAGATTTTATCGCAATGTATTGCACCATCCAGTTTTACTGCATTATTCATGTATTTGCTAAGCCCAGTTCAGGAGCCACGTTGACAGATTGTACAAAATTATTTTTAATCGGATTCGGTATCCGGGTCGATTAGAATTTAAATGAGATTCTGCCCATGCAATTAGAAACCAAAACCGGTAAGGAATAAACGAAAATTATCGGAGAGTGAGGCTTCCGGGGTAGTGTAGAAAAAAACATGGATCAGGGCAAAGTATTGTAATGTGACGTAAGCGGAGAGAACATCCCACCCAATGTATTTATCTGGAGTCCAGGGTCTGCGAGAAGTTTTTTTCTTATGCAGGAGCCAGAACTCGCTGACTGTTATTCCCAGCCCTAATAAAACAAAATAAGGCCATTGTTTTAACGATAACAGAAGGACATTGCTCTCTATATTTGAATAAAACATTGCTTCGGTCATATGACCCCAAATGAGATTACCAAAGCAAGCCGCCGCCATCGTGGCGGTGAAAATTCGCAAATGGGTGTGGCCTTTAAAAAATTTGAAAAACACAGGGTAATAAAAGGCGCGGACCAGAAACTCGCGGTAGTGAAACGTGAACCGCGACCATAAGGTGACCAGATTTGTGGATAGCCAGGGATAATTGAAGTAGGGGGCAATTTTATAACCGCACACACGCCATAAACCCACCTTGAAATGCAATACTCCTCCCCATGAAAAAGTCCATTTCATCAATGCGAGCAAAGTGGTGAGCAAAACTGTGGCGGGTCCTAAGTTGCTACCAAAAACAAAATCGGATGACATATGTTCAATGCGTCCATAGACCAGAATTCCCTGATCGTTAAAAAAATCGAGCAAACCGGCATGAATCCAACTCCCGAATATCAGGTAGCCGAGAGATACCGTCCATAATTGTAATCCGCTCATAACCAACTTATTTTTATCTTCACATAAAAAATTATTCACCGTGTAAGCGTATCCCTGGCCTATGGTGGCGCCCCAGTTCCAGTTGGAAATTTGTCCGGGAGTCAGGAAAACGGAGAGGTAGGTCATCAAGGAAATATTTTTTGGGATTTTGCCATCCTGATAATCAATGTGGTACATGAAGAGCCGTTCCCAATGCCAGAAGAATAAAAGAACTCCAAGTGCCAGTTTCCAGGGGCCGGTGAGCCATCCTTCGATTAAGGCTCCAATGAAAACGGTAATCAAAGCAGATTGAACAACAACGACCCTTAATATTTTTGCGGCAGGCGAAAAGGCGAGAAGTCGCAGAATCCCATAACGATAAATCAATACAGAAATACTTCCTGCCAGAAGAGATTGAATTAGAACGTTGGAACCCAAAAGCATATAAGGATCAAAAGTCCAGAATCCAAAGAACCCAGGAAGGAAGGCTATCCACAAGCGAAAACTGGAAACAGGGTGGAGAATCAAATAAACCAGAGAATGGGCGCAGAGCAACCCGGATACTCCTTCCATCCCATACAGAACTCCTATAATGATGAGGGATGAAAAAACCAGGGAGCGCTGTTTGTGCTCAAAAGGAATAAAATAAACCAGAAGGAAAGCAAAGCCGGCTCCAAGGAATAACACCAGGCGTTCATCATCATTTTTAATAAAAACCCAGGTAAAGGGCACATAGAGACTGCTGTCCACATTGCGATCCACATCAAAGACATGATCGACGTATAAGCCAAGAGACTCAGATAAATCTTGTGGCATGGGTAGATCAAGCGATTTTGAGGCATAAGTGAACAGGTAAATATAGACAACCAAAAATGCAAGTACGGCTAAAACCATTACCGGATTGTGACGGTCGTTTTCCTGTTGCAGTTTTTTGGATACAGGTGCGTCACCTAGAAGTCCTGTCATGATCTGTCTATGCTATTCATTTGGTTGGCGACATATTGGGAAAGGCTTTCTATACTGCGGAAGGTAACAGCGTTGATATCTGCGCGGGATATTAAGATACCAAATTGTTCTTCAAGAAACAATGTGGTGTTTACAATGCCAAAAGAATCAACAAACCAGTCATCCAAAAGATTGGTGTCATCGGTCAAAGAAGCACCTGGGTTGGGGAATTCTTCCTCGAAGAAACTTTTTAACTGGGATTTAATATCAGTTCTCTGCATTTTTTGGCCGCATTATTTTTTCGCGCAAGGTTTTATAATCCACTTTTCCATTCTTTGTTGTGGGAAACCGATCAATCTGGTGGAAGCTGTGGGGAATCATATACTGGGGGAGAATGCCAGACAACAAGCTTCTAAAAGGGGGTTGGGATTCTAGTAGACCCGCAGAGTAAAAAGCCATAATCCGTTTTCGTGAAAAATCATAAAGCACGCAACTTTGCAAAACAAACTCGAATTGGTTGAGGGCATTTTCTATTTCACCGGCTTCAATGCGATAGCCATTATGTTTGAACTGGTTGTCTTTTCTACCGCTCATATAGATGAGTCCATCTTTGGAGGATTGGTAACCTAAATCTCCTGTCTTATAAATAATTTCATCTTGCTTTCCAGATTCAGGATTGAAAATAAATACATCACATGTGGTTTGGGGGTCTTTCCAATATCCCAATGCTACCCCGGGTCCGGCGATACAAATTTCGGCAATTTCATCCGGGGAGGATACCGGCCTTTCCTCTTCATCCAAAAACAAAACCCGATGGTTAGCGCAGGGTTTTCCTAGAGGTACTTCTTTCAGGTTCGCTATATCTTCTCCAAAGATCCAATAGATGGCATCCACAGTTATTTCAGTGGGGCCATATAAATTAGAAAGCAGGGCAGAAGGAAAGCTGGATTTAAGAAGCTTCAAAGTATTTAGCGGCATAGCTTCCCCTGCAAACAAAATTTTCTTCAAGCAACTCAACTCGTACTCTTCATGTAGTTTTAGGGAAACCAGATTACCCAGTAGTGAAGGAACGAAAAATATAAAATTAATCTTGTGGGTAGAAACATAAGTACCAAAATCGGCCGGGAACCTGAGCACATCTTTAGAAAGCAGGTGAAGGGTACCCCCCTTGGCGAAGGTGAGGTAAAGATCGAGAACCGAGTTGTCAAAAAATAGTGGGGCTTGATTTCCGATAATTTCCGCTTCGGTAATTGCATAGGTATCCACAGCCCAGTCGATGTAGTCTATCACTGAAGCGTTGCTGATGGTCACACCCTTTGGGGTCCCTGTTGTTCCAGAGGTGAAAATAATATAAAGAGGGTCGTCAGGTTTTCTCTCTGACAATTCGTTCAGCACCTGTTTTTCAATTTGGGGTAGATCTTCGTAGGTGCTCGAAAATATTTTTCCTGCCAGATTAAATTTCCCGGCTTTATGCTCAATTACTCGATCACTACCCAGTGCCTCCAAAATTTTATTCCTTCGGGGGAGAGGTGTTTCGATATCCAGAGGAACATAAATATTTCCACTCATTTGGATGGCGAGCAGAGCGATGACCGCATCAATAGATTTAGGCAGTCCCACGCATATGGGCTGATTAGTTATTTGAAATTCTGTATTTATCCAATAAGCTAGGGTGAGGGAGTTTTTCCACAATTGGTTGAATGTAATTCCCTGTCCTTCATCAACAATTGCGGTTTTTTCAGGGAACTTGTTTTTGGTGCTTTGAAGGTATTCTATCGCCAGATTTTGCATTTATTAGTTTTTCAAAATTGTTCTTTCATCGGGACAAAGTTATCATGGAACCGATTATTAAAAACAGCAAATGGAAGTTGGGATGGATCGCCGGAATTCTTTTGGCGGGTCTCTTTGCTTTTAAGCTGTTCTCCATAATTACAGGTACTATACCCAAGCGGCCTAATTTACTTTTACTCACTCTGGATACACTGCGCCCCGATCATTTGAGTGTATATGGTTATCAACGGGCAACCAGCCCTTCTCTTTCCAGTTTAACGAAAGATAGTTTTGTTTTTGAAAATGCTTTCACGGTGGCGACAAATTCGGGTCCATCTCATGCGACCCTGTTGACAGGATTATACCCTGCCCAGCATGGGTTGGTGGATAATGGTCAAAGAATTAAGGTGCCCACAATCTCTAAAACCTTGAGTCAAATAGACTATGACACCGCAGGGTTTGTTGGCTATTACGCATTGGGAGAGGAGTCGGGACTGGATAAAGGTTTTGAGAATTTTGAATATCATCCCATAGCAAGTCATGACCATGACGAAGAAAAAGATGACCTGAAAGGATTTAATGCGGCGATTAAATGGATTAAATCCTGGAATAAAACTCCTACAAACTCTCGTTCTCCATTTTTTGCCTGGGTGCACGTTCAAAATATCCACGAAAGTTATGATCCTCCCTCTCCCTATAACTCCATGTTCGGGAAAATTACCAGCCCCCAGGCACTGGAGGGGTTTGAAGGAGAATTTGATTTACGTTGTGCCAACGATCTGGCCAAAGCCTGGCGGGCAGGGATATTACCCGCTCATTTCAAGAAGGAGGCGATGGCTTTGTATGACGGGGAAATACGTTTGGTAGATGACCAGCTCGGCCGGATTTTTGCAATGCTAAAATCTATGGAAGTTTATGATGATACGGTGATCGTTATTGCTTCCGATCATGGAGAAATTTTATTTGAACTATATGAAAACGAATTTTACAAGAGGGGTCCCGGTCACTCCGCTCGCTATACGGATGCCTCCATTCATGTACCTTTGATTATAAAGCCAGCAAAAATCAATGAATTCGATAAAAAACATCACATAAAACAAATGGTATCCACCATTGACCTGGTTCCAACACTTCTGCAATTACTGGGACTACCGATTCCCTCTGATTTACCGGGTGTATCTTTGGTGAACGCAATGCGTCAACCAAGTGCCTCCCCAATCAATGAGAAAGTATATTTTCATGAAAAACCTCATGGGGTGGAATACATAGGACTTCGCACCGAGCAATGGAAGTTTGTGACGAAAATTAAAGAGGGTGTCGAAAGCTCCCTGCTCATTGACTTGGTAAATGATCCGGATGAAAACTTCAATTCCCAATCCATTGCCAAGGTTCGAGAGTTTGAGGCCTCTTTAAAAGCATGGAAAAAAAATATGGGGTCAATTTATAATAGAAGTGAAATAACCGATGAAATGAGGCAGGTGTTGAAAGACGGAGGGTATCTGCGCGAATGAAATATATGCAACCATCCAGGGTTTTGCTTGTTTTGCTCCTGATGGATGCCGGAGTGGGTGCTCTGCATCTTTTATTTTTGTCCGACCCGGAATGGGGCACAATGTTTAACATGGCCTATGAAGAAAATTTCCCGACCTGGTATTCCAGTTTTCTATTTTTGCTAGGTGCCGGGGCAGGGTGGTTTTGCTATATCGTGGAAAATAACTCGAATCGGAAAAAACCGTGGGGGTGGCTAGTGGTGGCTTTAGGTATGCTGGGATTAGCCATGGATGAGATTTTGCAGATTCATGAAAGTCTCATTGATCTGATCATGAATGGAAGTGCAGGAGACAACCTGCGCCAGTATTTTGGTGTCACACAGGATACAGATTCGCTTTTATGGACAGTGGTCTTCGCCCCGGTTATCATTCTTGCGGGAACAGCACTAATCATGTTCTATTATTCTCGCCTACATAAAAACCTGGCCCTTTTTCGATTTTCTATACTCCCTTCTGGTTTATTGGTTTTGTCTGCAGGGTTGGAATTTATGGAAGCCAAAACATTAAATTCATTTTCTCAAGATTCCCTGGCCCGATACTGGCAATTTATATTTATAGAAGAAATGTTAGAATTTGTTGCCGCATCCCTTTTTATATGGATTCATTATAAATATGCCATGTGGCAGAAAATTGAATCTTAAAAGTAGCTTAATTAATAGATTGTCCTAGTCTGTTTTTTTATAGATCCTATTTTTATAAGTTTATATGCCACGACTCATATTTATATTAATTCCATTCTTAATGGCGCTGATAGTGCTTTTCTCTAATGATGAAGCCTATGCGCTTAAATCTTACAACCGGCTGGTGGATGAGAAGAGTCCCTACCTTCTACAACATAAGGATAACCCCATCCACTGGTACCCGTGGGGAGAAGAAGCGCTTGCAGCGGCACAGCGGGAAAATAAACCCATTTTCCTTAGCATTGGTTACTCAACCTGCCACTGGTGCCATGTGCTGGAAAAAGAATCTTTTGAAGATGAAGAAGTTGCCGCGTTACTGAATAAAGCATTTATCTGCATAAAGGTGGATCGTGAAGAGCATCCGGATGTGGACCAGTTTTATATGAACGTGGTGCAGGCGATGACGGGCAACGGGGGCTGGCCTTTGACAGTGGTGATGACGCCGGAAAAAATACCGGTCTTCGGGGGGACCTATTTTCCCCGAAACGAACTGATGAAAATTTTAGGGCTAATCAGTTCAGCATGGATAGAGCAACCCGAAAAAATAAAAGAAGTGGGCGACACGGTTCGAAAATTTATTGAGGCCGAAGATCGTGTTTCAACTCAATCCGTCACACTTGATGAAAAATTGCTTAAAGATTTTTACAAAAAATCACTCATCAGTTATGACGAAGATAATGGCGGATTTGGTCTTGCCCCTAAATTCCCACCAACCATGAAAATGCGTTTATTGTTACGTATTGCCCAACGTACGGGAGATCAACATGCAATTAAAATGGTGCAGACCACTTTAGTAAATATGGGACGCGGGGGAATTTATGACCATCTCGGAGGTGGGTTCCATCGCTATTCGACTGATCCTGTTTGGTTGGTGCCACATTTTGAAAAAATGCTCTACGATCAAGCCGCTTTGGCAACCGTTTATCTTGAAGCGTATCAGGTTACAAAAAACCCAATGTTTGAATCTGTGGCAAGAGGCATATTAGATTATGTTCTGACTGACATGACCGGCCCTCAAGGTGGATTCTATTCTGCCGAAGATGCTGACAGCGAGGGAGAAGAAGGAACCTTTTATGTATGGGCGGATGCGGAACTAAAAAAAATTCTGACTTTGGCAGACTATCAACTTGCTTACAAAATATTTGGTGTAACATCTGGCGGAAACTTTGAAGAAAGTGGAAAAAATATTCTCCACCTTCAAAAGAAGAATAGTTGGAAGGTGCATGAAAGAATTGAGGTAAAGAACCTCAAGAAAAAACTGTTGAAGGTCCGGGGGAAACGGGAGAGACCCTTCAAGGATGATAAAGTTTTAACCGCCTGGAATGGGTTAATGATAAGTGCTATGGCAAAAGCCGCGCAAGTATTAAAAGATAGCAAATATCTGATAGCGGCACAGAAATCAGCGAGTTTTTTGAAAACTAAACTTTATGAAAAGGGCAAGCTGGCTCGAAGATACCGAACTGGCGAGGCAAAGTTCACCGCCAGCCTTGATGATTATGCTTATCTCATACAGGGATTAGTCGACCTTTACGAATCAGATTTTGATGAGCAATGGTTGAGTTGGGCCAGTGGCCTGCAAAAAATGCAGGATGAACTGTTCTGGGACAAGGATGCGGGAGGATATTTCTTTTCTGAGGAAGAGGGGAGCCTTTTGCCCGGTCGCAATAAAATGTTCGAAGATAACGCCAGGCCTAACAGCAACGCAGTCTCAGCGTTGAACCTTTTAAAATTGTATAACTTTACTTTGCACAAACCTTACAGGGAAAAAGCTAAAACAATTTTTTCCATGGCGGGAGATATGATGAATCGCATTCACAACGCTTTCGCGCAAATGTTTATCGCGCTGGATTTTTATCTCGATCGATCCAAAGAGGTGGTTGTGGTGGGTCCAAAACAATCCCATGAAAAAGAATCCATCCTGGAAATGTTGCGTGATGAATTTCTTCCTAACAAAACCGTAGGTTATATTCCGCCCGATGCCAAATCATCTTTCCCGGTTTTTGAAAACAAAACCACTGCTGAGGGTCACACCCTTGTGTATGTCTGCGAGAATAATGTTTGCAAATACCCAACCGAGGAAATTGCTAAAGCTCGGGAACTGGTGAAAGACAACAAGCGCTATCCTTTAAATTAATGGGACTGTGCCTATTTAAACCATGGACTTGATGACAGAGGGACCGAGGAAGGGAAATTTTTTCTCAAGAAAATAGGGGTCAGAGCCCGGCTCTCTTGCTTGCAGTTCTTCAGAGTAAAACACATTCATAATATCATCAGGTCTTTTAAATTCTGGCAGCCCTCCCTTTTTGGTGTCTGTTTTCTCGGAGCTGAAAGAGGATCTAATGATCTGCAGTTCGATCAATATTTTGGAGAAGTCTCCGCCCGCTACCGCATCGGCTTTTTCTTTTTGCTCAGGGGTAAGATTATTCAGTAAGCAATTACATGTTGGGTTTACAGGTTCCATACCTTTATTGACGGCCAAAATTGATATATCTTGAATTTAAACCCTCTTTAAAATAGGGTTGAAACGAAACCCATTGATTTTATGACAACTATTCGAGATGGAGGCTCCCCGCATCAGGAGCAGGTCTATATTCGCTTCCCGGAACGGGTGATGGAGTTTCCATTTTTTCATGGGCGTGCGAATGACTGTCTTCCGCGAATCCAAATTCGTCAGGGTTTGTGGTATGAGAGTATCCATGCATTTGCATTAAAAATAAAAAAGCTCCAGCGACAATCAGTCCATTATTAGAGATAGAGCTTATTTGCAGGAAAGACGGAGTATGCCGCCATTTAAAAAGCAAGGCGACCATTAGGCACAAAGCTGCAATTTGTCCAAATTCAATTCCTAAATTAAAGGAAAGAATTCTAAGAACAATCCCCTCCTCTCCAAGAGGTAACTGTTGAAGCCTTGTGGAGAGTCCCAATCCGTGAATCAGACCAAATATAAATACTGCCCAAATTAAGTCGGGTGATTTTTCGAAAAACTTACGGAACCCTCCAATATTTTCATAACCGATATAGCAAACGCTCAAGGCAATCACGGCATCGATCAAAAAGTAGTTGACGGTAACTCCCATCAGGGTTGCTGAAATGAGGGTGATGCTGTGCCCGATTGTGAAAGCGGTGATGTACTTCACTACGTCTATGAAAGTAGTCAGAAAAAAGATAATACCGAAGACAAATAATAGATGGTCGTAGCCTGTCAACATGTGGGTCGCGCCAATTTTCATAAATTGAAGATTACCGCCATCCAGAATAGTTTGCTTCTCCGCTTCAGACATTCCGTGGGCAAACGCAAATGAGGCTACAATAAACAGAGAGGCAATGAAAAACATTTTACCTAATAGAAATTTATTCATGAGTTATTTCCATCACTTTTTTTGTATGAGAAACTTATGATCGTATCTCCTGGTTTTGTGGGGGTTTGGGCCTCGAAGAAATCCATATTCAGATCACCGTTACTCTGAAGCCTAATGAAAGGTTTTACTTTTCCTTCATTCATAGTTATAAGGCTTTCCAGATTAAACTCTTCAGTGAGTCGGGTTGTTTGAAATCTCCACCCCTCTAAAAATTGAACGATCAATTCCTTATAAACAAGGTTTCCGCCAAACAGCACTTTACCTCTGAAGGAACTGCTCAATTGTTTTTCCTCTTGTTTTTTTTCAGTGGTTGCGATTTGAAAAACATGGTTCCTGCCAAAATGTTGAATATAGGAATTGCACACCAGGGAATTGTAAGCATGATTACCGGTGTTTGCCAAAAGATACCCCATGTCGGCAAGCTCCAGGCTTTGGTGAACATTTTCAGAGAGGACTTCCCCATAATGAATGGGAACCCCCAAGAGGCGGGCCTGTTTCAAATTATTCCAGGAGTCACTCACCAATAAAACCGGCAAACCCGCTTTTTCCAAGGTTAATGCAAGATCTACGCTCCATTTATGAGCTCCTACTATTAAAACTCCATTGTTTGAATGGCCAGCTAATTCTAAATGTCGAGCCAGCCACCCGATGCTGAATCCATGTAAAATTACAGTAGAAAAAACAACGGCAAATACCAAAGGAAGCAATAACTCAGCATTTTGGAAATGAAGCACTTCTAATTTGAGGCCCAACAATCCTGCGATGGAGGTGGCAACGATTCCTCGTGGGGCAATCCAACCAATAAAAATTCTTTCCTGCCAACTCAAGCCAGCACCAATAGTTGAAAGCCATACCGATGCGGGTCGAACCAGAAACAAAAAACAAAACAAGAACCCAAATACGCGCCAGTTTAAATTCATTAGATTTTCAAGCACAATATCTGCTGTTAATAGAATAAAAACCACAGGAACCATAATGACAGTAATATTTTCTTTAAATTTCCTAAGGTCATGGATGATTACCATTCCAATGTTTCCCATTGTGATGCCCATAACAGTAACCGTTAGTAGTCCGACCTCTTCCTGAAAAATATTTGAGAGGGCATACAAAGATAAAACCGTTGCGAACACCAGGGGTAGTTTCAAAAATTCAGGGGCATGACCTTTCTGGAAAATAAACTTCAAAAGGTGTCCTCCACCAATTCCAATTAATATGGAGGAGGCCACAGTTCCTAATAGATAAAAAACGGTAGCTTTATTTAATTCATTAAACTCACTGGCGACGGTGAACTGAAAAACAAGAACCGCCAATATGATTCCGATAGGATCATTAATGATACCTTCCCATTTCAAAAGAGAAGAGGTACGTGTCTTCAATTTTGTTTGTCGAATCAAAGGCAAAATAACGGTAGGTCCGGTAACAACGAGGATGGCAGATAATAGCAGGGATAAT
>Ga0233434_1004467_pt1 | contig 10737 bp, 10 predicted proteins | sample SI_122_August201_4_FD_182738 | JGI IMG/M metagenome (GOLD analysis project Ga0233434, IMG submission 182738) | Seawater microbial communities from Saanich Inlet, British Columbia, Canada - SI_122_August2016_120_MG | ecosystem: Environmental > Aquatic > Marine > Inlet | place: Canada: British... | reverse complement strand
ATCGTCGCCGGATTCTGCAATCCCTGTGACTTCATGGTCGTCAAGAATTTCTACCATTCTCACCAACCTTTCTCTGGCTAGCTTCTCGTCGTCAACCACCAATACTTTCATGGGCCATGACCTCTTTGTTGTTCCGTTGATGAAATAGATGTCTTGGCACAGGTAGATTCTCTTCATTTACCTCATTTATATTCATTTTGACCCCTATTCATGATTAACCCTTTTCGTATTTACGAAGCACATTCTGAAGGCACGGTTTTGAATAAGTAGTCAATCGGCGCCAAAAGCTAGTCACCAAAAGCCTGCTGGATAGGCGTAGTACGCGAACAAGATGTCTTAAGGCGCCGAGTGGTCGCACCCAGGGTAAAGTTTAGATACCATTAGATATCTATATCCAAAAGAGCCAGTGGTATGACTATTAATCGCTCAACCCTGGCCACAATCTACCAGGCATTTGCTGATTGCGTTACTGACATGAGCATTGATCCAGAGCGTTTGTTTACTGAAGCCGGCTTAGATTTCACGAGGATAAACGATCCAGAAGCCCGGTTTGGTACCAGTGAAATCAACCAGCTTTGGCGCCTGGCGAAGCGAGAAACAAAAAACCCCTGTCTGGTTGTCGAGGTGGTTAAACACGTGAAGCCTTCTATGCTCCACGCGGTTGGCCATGCCTGGATTACCAGTCCAACACTACTGGCTGCATTTCAACGCTGTAGGCGTGCGTATAGCATGCTAAGTACCAATGTCGAATTTACTCTTACGCGTATGCAGGGGGCCTGGGACTTGACGGCTAATTTGAAGGAATCAACGGATAACACCGACGCTGTTATCGCGCTTATTCTACAAATGTCGCGAATATCCTACGGTAACGATTTAACGCCGCTAGAGGTTCATTTGATTCGTTCAGCGCCAGAAGACACTAGCCCACTTGATGATTTTTTTGGTTGCTCGGTCACTTATGGAGAAAAAGAAAACCGCATGGTGTTTAGTACCGCAGACCTGCAACGGAATTTGAGAGGGTCGAATCCACAAATCGCAGCAGCGATGGACGATCTGATAGACACCTATCTGCGCCAATTCAAAAAAACAGACATCGTTGGTCGTGTGCGAGAAGTCGTCGCCAACTATTTGGTGCATGGCGAACCAGATAGGGAAATCGTAGCAGACGAGCTGAACCTTTCACCCAGAACCCTTCAGCGCCGCCTCAACGAGCAAAATAGTTCAGTGAAAAAAATCGTCGACTCTACCCGCCATCAATTGTCTGTCTCTTATCTGGGACAGAAGCATCTCTCGGTAAAAGAAGTCGCTTATAGCCTTGGTTTTAATGACCCTTCAAATTTCTCACGAGCCTTCCGGCGCTGGGAGGGCATAACGCCTAAGGAATACCGAAAATCTGAATAAGCCAGATAGTCTTTTGGCCTGCAAATCATGTCTATAGCTGTTATAAATTCGGCATGAAATTCAATTTCCTTTTTATTCTTTCAATCGTCGTCGGGATGTCCGGGTGCGGCGGTGGCGGTAGCGGTAGCGGTAGCGGTGGCGGTGGCGGCAGCGGTTCTGCGAATGTGCCCGACCCTCCGGCGCGTCAACTTGACCCAACATGGACACTCCAGGCCGCAGACCCTGCGGAATTGAATCTAAATACCAGCGATGTTGACGCTATCCTAAACCACATTTTTACGGATCAGGCGGTTCAGTCTGCGGTATTGGTGCGCAACGGGTGGGTAATTGGGCAGCGTTTCTCCCCGGGTGTTGATATCAGCACGCTTGGGACCAGCTGGTCAGTAGCCAAAAGTTTTTACGCTGCGTTAATCGGGGTTGCGTTAGAGGAAGGTTGGCTAACGGACCTGGATCAACCGGCGAGCGAGTTTTTAAGCGAATGGGTAGGTACCGACAAGGAGGCTGTCACCATTCGAGATATCCTGGAAATGCGTGCGGGTTATGGTGCAGATAGCGGGATTTACTATGAAACGGATCAATCAACGTTTGCGATCGATTTTCCAAAAACAAGGCAGCAGGGCACGACATTTGAATACTCAGACCCGACATCCCAGCTCTTAGAGCCGATTATCCTACGGTCGACCGGCATGGATGCGCATGCTTACCTGACTGAAAAAATTCTATTGCCAATTGGTATCGACCCGAACCTGATTGGCATGTGGCTGGATCGGACCGGCACCAACCCCCTCACCTACATGGGGCTGGATATGACACCGTTGGACATGGCTCGATTTGGCCTGCTTTACGCGCGGAATGGTGAATGGGACGGTAACCAAATCGTGCCTGGCAGCTATGTGCAAGCAAGCCTGGCTGCACAAACTGACTTTTATGGCTTACATTGGTGGGTTTTGAATAGCGCGTTCTTTGCACAAGAGCCGCCCATTTTGATCTCTGCAGCGCTGGGGTTAAACGGTCAACAGATCTATGTCTGGCCTGCAGAAGACCTTGTCCTGGTGGTGCAGACACAGTACGAACATAGCGCCAACCAGGGTTACGTTCTATCTGACAGCAATTTCCCTAATACGTGCACGGCGCGTAACGCCTGCCCAAATTCGACCGGGGCAGAGGTTGCGAGCTATAACCAGTTTGCGCTCATGTCATTGTTGGCTGAGCTGGTCGATTGATCTGCCCCTCGTGCAAAAAACAGGAATAATAATGCCTATTTACCCTGGATGGCAAAAGTATCCCCATAAGGATTGTTTAGAAAAGAATTCACCGGCATTTAACTCACTTAATCTATGAGGTAAGTATACGCACCACTGGGCATAAGGTTCGTCGGGCCTCGCGCGATAAATAATTATCTATGACTTTTGTCGTAGTAAGACCTAAACCTTACGGGTGGGGTCATCGCAAAACGATGACCCCATGCTCTGACTAGCTATCTTCTATCTCGATGGCAACATCATCAGCGGTAACCTTCACTTTAATAACAATGTCTGTGGGCAACAAATCTGCAAGCGTCAACTCGCCGGGGAGCTGATCAAACGCAATATCATCGCTATCTATTTCACGACCCAGGGCCGCTTCGACAAGAGAATCGTCGATCAGAGTGCTACCCACCACCGTAATGGTGCGGCCGTTAAGAACAAAAGTATTTTCAGTGACCGCACTGGGCAGGCCTGACAGCTCATCTTCATCATCTTCCCCCGATGAAGATGATGAAGATGATGAAGACGATGAAGACGATGAAGTACCGAACAATCCATCATTGTTTTCAAACTCAACTTCGCGAGCGGTAAGACGGTCCAGCTCACAGCCAAGACCTTGTTTATCGCTGGTTGCCTTCACAACATCATCCACGCTCAACTGATCAAAAAATCCCTGTCTACCCAGGGTCTGACCGTTAGCTCCTTCAAAGTCGCCTTCTGAGATAATTTGGCTCACATCTACCGTGACACCCTGAATAACAAAGGTAAAGTCACTGGCACTGTCACCTTGTATCGCCTCGACCGGCCCTTGTATCCTACAATCCATATCATCTTCATCTTCGCGCTCGATGCGTGTCCATACCGCTTCACCGTTGGCATCAAGAAACGCTCTGGCTTCGATATAATCGCCCTGCTGCACTCGCCCCAGGAATTGTTGTGGCGTCAAGTGATCACCTTCGTCATCGTCACTGTCGTCATCTTTCACTCGACTGTTGCCCGTGGGCGTAATCGAAACTCCCAAGCGCGTCGTAAATGAAGAGGCGCTAACCTCCGCCACCTGGTCTTGCACACGAAGATAACTTTCAACCTGTGAGCGCGACTGATCGATCACCAGCACGCCAGATTCATCAAACGTGCCTTTGATCTTTACTATGTTACCTACCTGACCAACAAGATCACTCGCATCAATCACTTCCAGGATAACCGAGCCAATTGTCACGATACTAGGCGTGGTCGAGGTGTCTACAGCACTAAGCACCCCTTCGATCTCATATCTGCCATTACGATCGTCGTCATTAACCTGACCATCACCATTGTCATCGTCAAAGTCATCTTCACGTTCAACCCGAACCGCGACCCAGGCACCAGCATTATTTTGATCCGCTTTAACCTCAACATATTCGCCAACAAGAGATGAATCTGCAGCCAAGCCATCATCGAATACCGTACCACTGGTACCATCGGCACCATCGACAACCAAAAATGTAGCCCCGTTGATACGAAATTCACTGCCATCGCTGGCCACTTCGTCAACAAAACCCTTCACTTCGTATTCATCGTCGCTCACGTCAGGCCGACCAGCGACCGAATCAGATCGCTCAATGCGGGTTGCAACAAAACCCTCGGAAATCAATAAACCACTGACTTCCACAACAACCTGGGCGCTACCCGCCGTCAGGTCTCCGATATCAATATTTCCATCAGCGTTATTATCGCCAATGTTGTTATCAAAAATTGTGTTCCCGTCTACGACAACCGTTTGCTGCACAACCGAAAATGAGCCGAGCGAAGGATCTTGCGTATCCAACACTACGTTTGAAGCTGGGCCTTTCAGGTCATCGTCATACTCAATACGCTGTGCCGTACGTTCGCCATCAGATTCACTGGAAGAAATATTTACCTTCATACCCACCCGCAAATCACTGTCATCACCTAAGCTTTCACCTTCGCCGTCAATGATAATGGACGTATCGGGCTCCACTTCATATTTATCACCGCTAACAAACACGCTGCCGAACCCGGTAATGACACCTATGATGTCTACGATGACCGTAACCGGGGCTGACTCCACCGGGGTTGGGGCCGGGTCTGCAGCAACAGGTTCAGGCGGACTTGAAGATCCGCCCCCGCCCCCACCGCCACAAGCCGTTAAGCTAGCCAACATTACAGCGCCCAATAAAAGTGTTTTCATTTTCATAGCCTATTTGATCAGTAAAAGTAAGTTAGATGCAGCCGTGTTGAAAATCATTCGCCATCGCAGAATTTATAAAACTGACAAGAGATTAACAGAGGTCACAATGCTGGCGACTTAGTTAGGGTTTCCGTTTGTTGACTCATACCGCATTGATTTAATTACTCAGGCGGAGAAATTTCCCACAAAAGGCTTCGAGCAAGGCCAGTGATCGAACCGTTATGTCTTTAACGCAACACAACGGCCCGATTTAGGTCTGTTACTGGGGCGCACTATAGCAGCTTTCACAGCGAAGCGCTTGGCCAAGTACGATCTCCCGAGTGCCTTCCAGGTCGGACATGACCTCAGCGAACCAGGGCTGAGTCCTATCGTCCAGCAAAGCGCCCAAAGCGGCGCGGTCGGGCGAGCCCATCGATACCATGAATTGACCCGCTCGTCGGCCTGTGTCTGCGACGAAAACATTCATCGATACGTCATGGCCATTGGCCTTCATTGCGGGCACTAGCTTATCCAGCGTGCTGAGGTAGCGGTTGGCGTTCTCAGCGATTACGGTAATATTCCAGAAATAGCCGATGTCACCATTGGTGGGTAGGGCTCGTACGACAGCCCAGTGGTCCTGTTCTTTGACTGTTCGCTTAACGTTCATCTTGGCGATTTCTTTAACCATGATTGGATCCACGGGATCGGCTGCCCAAAGTGCTTTCTGAGAATCGAAAAACGTAAATATGTAGTGATCGCCCATTTGGCTATGGCCTTTGCACTGCCCTTAATCCATGCAACATCGCCAGCGCCATCCTGGGTGTTGATGGTAGTCAAAAGCATCGCCGGCTCCGCTTGGCTTACGGCCGAAAAAGATAACGTGAGGGCACCGAGACTCAATGCAGGTCCAAGCTTTAGTTTCGAGGATATATCCTTGAGATTGCTCCGTTGATTAGGGGTTTTTCTGGTGCAAGGATCTGTGTAACACAGCGTTAAAGAGGTGTTATTAATTGTTCGATTTTGGTTGAGCGCCATATTCTGGCTCAACCCGACCCAGATCAACACAGCCAGGCCCACAGTCGCGATCAATCCAGATGGCTTGGCGAGGGTTTAGGTCGGAGACGGTGTCGAAGTTAGCCTGCATCCCCGTTTAATGGCAACAACCTTTCAACAAGACTTCCGGCGGTAATGGGCCCGACGTGGCGGAATACCTCCTCGCCCGACGGGTTTAGCACTATGTAGGTTGGCATTGCGAAAATTCCAAAATGTTGTGTTGCAAGTGGAAATTCATCTGCATCAACTTTCAGGGTATGAAATTGCACCAGCGTCTTGACCACCTTTGGATCAACGAGTGTTGTTTTGTCCATGACCTTACAGGCACCACACCATTTCGCGTAAAAATCGATGAATATAGACGTGTCAGTATTCTCAACGCGTTCTAGTGCCATAGCGACAGGTTCGGGTATCGGTTCTGTTCCATCGTGTGATGGCCGCATTTTGTTTAAAGTGCTTTGTACAATCCTGGGCTCGTATCCCAACGTCACAATTGCAACTTTCATTTTATCTGAGGAAGTGGCGTTACTGTCGTATGTGATGGTGAAGCAATCATTTTCGAGATCAATGTCTACCGTTTTTACACCTGCCAGTTCTAACAGAACGGCTGAGACCGAATCTGGTCACGTCAGTCAAGTTACACCGCCCTTACTTTTCATCATGCCATCCACGGCAATCGTCACTCTTAGTAACGTCCCGTTAACTGACTGACCATGGGTAGACATAGAGAACAGACTCGACATGAGAAGTGACATCAATAGTAAAGGCTTCATAAATACCAGCATACTATTTCATTCGAAGCAAACAAGTATTTAAGCTTAACCCCTGTAGTTGCTGTAGCGCCAATCACGACAAAAAACCCAAGATAAAAAAAGCCCCGCCAAAGAGGCTAGTGTCCGAAAACGTTTGCAATAGCCTGGTTCACTCTGGGGCAGTAGTCAGTACCGTCAGCCTTTCACTAACTCAATAAACTTCCGGATTACCCTTGATGTATTGTCCGGTGAGTTCCTGGACTTTGCTCATATCCGCCTGAGTCAATTTTTCAGTTAAAAATCCCTTGAACTTACTGACATCAAGGCCGTTTGCACCAGCAATATTGGCCCACATGTAAGCGAGCGCATAGTCTACAGCAACACCTTCGCCATTCGCATACATCACGCCAACGCTATACTGGGCTTCAGCAAGTCCCTGATCAGCGGCAAGCCGATACCATTTAACAGCTGCCTTGTCGTCTTCAGGAAGCCCCTCGCCATTGTCATACATCAAGCCAAGCTGGTGCTGGGCAGAAAGATGTCCCTGCTCCGCTGCAAGCCGATACCACTTCACAGCTTCTTTGTCGTCTTCGGGAACGCCTTTGCCATTGCCATACATCGAGGCAAGGTTGAACTGCGCTTTAGCATGCCCCTGCTCCGCGGCAAGCCGATACCACTTCACGGCTTCTTTGTCGTCTTCAGGAACACCCAGGCCAATGTCGTACCTTAAGCCAAGGTTGTGCTGCGCTTGAGCAAACCCCTGGTCAGCAGCAAGCCGGTACCACTTCACGGCTTCTTTGTCGTCTTCGGGAATGCCTTCGCCATTGGCATACATCGAGGCAAGATTGAACTGCGCTTTAGCATCGCCCTTATCAGCTTCAAACCGTAACTCATTTGCTAGCAATTCTGCCGCAGAAGTAGCACCAAAGCTCAAAGCGGGCCACATCAGAATCGATAAAACCAATACACGCATAACCAATGTCCTGCTGCTGATAAATTGACGGGATTGCATCAACCGACAAAATAGCATAATAACGTCTCGCCGAAGCGAGGCGATCGTGCGCGAAGCAATCAGCGGAGATCACTCGGCATTTGCGACGCCACGGCTCGCCTGACATCATTCTCATCTCTCTTCGCCGCTCACCAATCATGGTTCTCGAAAGAGCTGAGTGATCAGTTGCCAGGTAATTGCTCGACCACTTCAATTTTAGACGCAAACGTAATCTCAGCATTCTCCCCAGGTTTCACGAGGGCATTCAGAACCTTGAAGTGCAGTTTAATTCGCTTCAGTCGCCTGCCGGTTTTAATCCCAAGTCGGGTTGTTGCATGCTGCTTTAGTTCGATAACGTCGCTGTTCCCCGCAAAGGTAAAATCACTACGATTCTCAAGCAGGAAGTTGGCATCAGAATGATTTTCGATTGTAATCACCAGGATGTCCGATTTACCGGTATAGGTTGCGCTCACTACGGCCATCGAAGCTTCGAGTAAACTGTCCATGTTTTTCTTGTGGGCGATGAGTAGATTCTTAAACCAGACGACTGTTCTGCCTTTGAATAAGGCCTCCTTGATGGCCTGTGGCGAACGTTCTTTTGCCAGCACCAGAGTAACCGGCCGATGGCCGCCCTCATGAGGTTTGTAGTCCCAGTCTATCAGGCCATGGACATCTGACACGCCTATCAGGGTCAGGTCTAGATCAAGCGCTATCTGGAAAGCCTCCTCCGAATAACTTCGGCCATTGGCTATCTCAATACCATGTAACAGTTTTTTCTTTGCGTTATCGATGTGAAATTTTGGGGCCAAAGGTATGCCGTTTGGGAAATCGTTTCGCCACCAGGCGTGATTCCAGAATAAAAAGGCACCCTGGTTGTTGGCGGCATCCACAGCTTTCTGGGCGGGCCACTCAGAAGTTGCAGCAAAGTAAGCGCGTGTATCACCGGGATCGGCAGGAACAAGATTCTTGAGCAGCTTGTTGGCATCCGAGATAAATATTGCATTGATGTGGCTTGCCGGGGCTGTGCGGGTAATCTCGGCACCTGGGATCACAATAAGATTGTTCTTGCTATTGGCATCGTCGGCAATTTCAAAAGCCCGATTTCTGTCGGGGTGCCCGATATCAGCGAGGTGCGGCTGCCATTCAAGATGTTCTGTAATAGCGATTGCATCCAATCCATCTCGCAGTGCTTCTGATATACGGACAGTTGGCCAGACATGGCCATCAGAGAAGGTAGAGTGGGTATGTGGATCGAGAACCAGGGTTTTGTAGCGCCTAGTATCGGGAAATACGATTAACCGGTTTTTGTCGGTGGGTACAAATTCGGGAATAATCCCATGGCCGTAAAGTGAACTGGAAACAGAAACTGAGAACAGGGTAACTATTAAGGGGAATAACGTTTTCATGTTCATGCGCTCTTCATTAGTTCCCCGATAGTATGCTCAAGAGCTCCGGTTGAAAACAACCTCTGCGTCAAGATGCTCGGGCATGTCAGAATTGCATGTTAGTAACTGAGGTAAATAGAAGGAAGGTGTTTGATGAATCATTTTATTACCAAATCTGAGGACATCACTGCAGATAAACTATCCAGACTACTTGAGCAGCCCATAAAGATTGTTCAGATCCTAAAAACTGGCCAGACCAATATGGGCGCCTTCGCCCATCTGATTGCTGATAACAGAATGCTGTTCATCAAATGGACACGACCCGATAGCTATTCATCTCGCAAAGCACAATTCAACCGACGCGCAGTCTGGTTCAGTAAGCTGCAGGAAGGACTCGACATACCCGCGGTTAAGTACTTTGCAGCTCTCGCTAATGATGAAGGTGCAAGCACCATAATTCTTGAAGATCTTTCCAGCACACATACCCAATGGACACCCAATTTACCAGCCTGGGAACAGCACTGTGTTGATAACTTGTCGGCATTGCACTCGGGGTTCTGGAACGATCCACGGCTGGATGAAATAAAGCCAAATGTGGATCCGGAGACTGTCGGGGAATGGCGGATTAGAATGCGTCATCGTGTTGACGGCATGTTTTCAGAATTGGGTTTATCCGATAAAGTAGAAATGCATGATCTAATCAACCAGCCGTTGTGGGAAGACTATTTTGATCGTGTCAGGAAACAGCCACTAACAATTTTGCATGGTGATCCACATCCGAGGAATTTTCTGTACAGCACGAGTGAAGCCGTACTGATCGATTGGGAACTAGTAAGGCTTGGCGTCCCGACGGTAGAGGATCTGATGCACTTGATAGTCTTTAGCTGCCTGCAAAAGCATAAGGAATTGATCGCGCGATACCAACGCCAAACACCTTATGAAGAAGAGCAGTTTGAATATGACTGGCGAATCGCAATTTTGCTTAAGTCCATTGCTTGCTACAGCCTTCTGGGCAACTGGTATGCGAGGAAAGCGATTGACGGTTGCCTATGAATCTTCGCTGCAAGCCAAACGTTTGGTATTGGGATAGAACGCCAGCGAGTTGTTAGGCGATAGCACGAATAACCTCTTCCGCTAGTACCTGTGGAGCGGCAGATGAATCCAGGTTCACTACGGGACACTGTAGTCTGCTGATCCATTCTAGATGCACAGGCCGACAACGTACGCCTTCACTCGCCGTATCGTATTTCTTCGGACCTCCAGGGGACCTTAGGAGCAACTCGTTCGATGTGGTTCTCGAGCATATGCGCACCGCCTTTTCCATCTCGTTCGAGCCGCAAGTAGTCTGCCAGTGCTTGTTCGTGCGCGGTGTATGTCTGATAGACCTCGAGTAATTCCCTAGGCGCGTGTGCTTCGGCGGCTTTGAGCTTCTCCACCGCCGGACAGTTAGACAGGCGCAGTTAGTGCTGGCAGGTGATTTAGGAGAGGGGTTAAAGGTATGCGGGCTTTGCTTTGCTTTGCCTTGCCTTGCCTTGCCTTGCCTTGCCAAACTAATGACTTCGATATTTCTTGAACGGGATACTTTTACATTTTTGAGGAAAAGTGGTTTAAAATTCCTCATATAGACGCCCCTTTTGCAACCTGATCTCTTGTGCTCTATAAGTGGCTTATGACCATGGACTGAGCATCCTCATATTCGCGTGCTGGTTAACGCATTAAGATCTGTCCGCTTCGGGGT
>Ga0233434_1004466_pt1 | contig 10740 bp, 7 predicted proteins | sample SI_122_August201_4_FD_182738 | JGI IMG/M metagenome (GOLD analysis project Ga0233434, IMG submission 182738) | Seawater microbial communities from Saanich Inlet, British Columbia, Canada - SI_122_August2016_120_MG | ecosystem: Environmental > Aquatic > Marine > Inlet | place: Canada: British... | reverse complement strand
GACGGACTCGCGCTTTGGGTATCGTGTCTGGAAAGAGTACCAGGGCCTGCCTGCCGGTGGGTGGTGCATAGCTGTACACGCGCACAGGCGCAGGATCGAGGGGATGGGAATGTCTGGTAGTGATTTGTGCTCAGGTCTCGCAGTAGCGGATGAGGCAAGCTGTACGCTGCGGATGCAGGTGATGAAGACCAGGCGATCATGAAGACCCTGCCCGCGATCGTTCTTGGGAGCCTGCTCGTCTGCCTCTGCCAGCCAGCCACTGCCACAGGGGACACCACCGAGGCTGGACGGGACGGGCGCCCCAGACTGTCCGTGCCGATGGTGGCTGGCGAGCCGACCATCGATGGCGATCTGAGCGATCCCTTCTGGCATCGGGCGGCACGCACCAGTGGCTTCACCAAGTACGATCAGGAGGAACTGGCGCCTGAGCAGCCGATGTTACTGTGCGCGGCGACAGCGACGGGATTGTGGTTGGCGATCGAAGCCCCTCTGCCGGATGGCGCCGTAGCCCGTGCGCTTCTCACCGAACATGATGCGGCAATCTACACGGAAGACACATTCGAGATCTTCCTGCAGCCACCCGGTGTGTCCGAAGGCACGTTCTACCAGTTCATGGTCAGCGCCCGCGGGACCCGTCTGGATGCGAAGTATACCGAGGGCAGCACCGATATCGGCGGCTACTCCCCGCCGTGGCGTGCGGCAGGTGCCATCAGGCCAGAATCCTGGACTGCGGAAGCGCATATCACCTACGAAGCGCTGGGATTGTCGGGGCCACCGGTCGTGGGCGAAGTGTGGCGAGCGAACTTCTGTCGCGACAGCTCGGCCGGGTTCAGCAATGCCATCACCTGGGCCTATACAGGGGGATCCTTCACGCAACCTGCTGTTTTCGGTGAACTGGTCTTCACCGGCAGCGCCCGAACCTTGCGTCAGGACAGACTCGCTGGTTTCGAGGGGGGCGAACCGGCTGTGTCCTTCTCGCTGATCGGTGACTTTCAGCCCATCATCACGGTCACGGGAGAGCTGTTCGATGAAGCTGGTGCCCGCATCTACCGGAATGAGATGCGACTGCGGGACACCAAGTCGGTCGATCTCGTGCCACCGGCGCTGACGACCGGGTCGTATCTGCTGACCCTCAACGGCGTCGATGAGGACGACCAGCGCGTGTTCTGGCAGCAGCTCAGGTTCCAAACGGCCAAGGCCTTCGACCTGAGGGTGAGCAGCTATCCCCACGCCGGTTATTGCAGTGTTGCCGTCGATGTGCGTGGGATCAAGGAACCGATCGATCGGGTGGAGATCCGACTCGAGACCCGTGAGGGTCACCGGGTGCTTCAGCAGCCGCTCGTCGATTTGGCGGGGGGAACCGGTGCCACCCGTATCAACCATCACGACCTGACACCGGGAAGATATCACATCGATGCGTGGGTGCTGGCCGCGGACGGCACGGTGCTGGACACGGCAAGTCAGTCGCTGGAGATCTTCCCACGACCGGCCTGGTGGGCGAATGATCTCGGGATCGACCACTCCGTACCGCCGCCCTTTGAGTCGGTCGAAATCGACGATGGGTCAATCTCGGTCTGGGGGCGGGACTATGAGTTCGGCGGCGCCGCCTTCCCGCGGCAGATCCGCAGCCAGGGGCAGCCGCTGTTGGTCGGCGATCCTGAATTTCGCCTTTCGGTGGGTGGTCACACGATCGATCTGGTCAGTCTGGCGGGGCGACCAGGGACGACCTTCCCCGATGCTGCGAGTCGGATTGCATCGACATCATTGGACGAAGGCGGATCACTGTCTCTGACGACGACGGTGGAATTTGATGGGTTCGTCCGTGTCGATCTGACGCTTTATCCGGCAGAGCTGCTGACAAGACCGCTGATTGTCAACGAATTGAGTCTCGCTCTGCCCCTTGCACCTGAACTGGTTCAATTTCTGATGACGTCCAATGGGGCGACGTCGAACATTGTCCCTGTGCAGGAGGGATTCGCCGCCGCGTTTCTTCCGTACGTCTGGCTCGGCAACGACAGGATGGGGCTGGCGTGGACGGCGGAGCGGGATCAATTATGGCGACCGGAGCCCGACCGGGCGCTGACCCTCGAGATGGCGGAGGATGAGTCGATATTCCGCATTAACCTGATCGCCGAAGCCGACACGTTGACCGGTCCGGCGACGTTCTCCTTCGCCCTGATGGCGACGCCGGTGCGACCGATCCCGAAGAATGACCCTTTCGCATATCCGGCCTATGAAGCTTTCGGACCTGTCACATTTTCAGAGTTCCTGACGTATTCGGTTCCGCCCGGGCTCTCGTCGGCTCAGGACTCGTCTGGGCAGGGCACGATTGAATTCTGGACACGGCGGACGGAGCAGGCGGCTGCGGGCCCGACCGCCCTGTTCAGCATCGGACCGGTGAACGAAGGGATCACCGCCTTCCTTGGGACACCCGACGACCCAAGCGCCATCCGTCTACAGTCGGCAGTTCCTGGCGCGGCGCCTCTGCTGGTCGCCGGGGCTGAGGTCGTCACGGACCGGTTCACCCATCTGGCTTTGTCCTGGGATGCCGAGGGCATTCGCCTGCACGCAGACGGCGTGCCGGTGGGCATGGTCACCGGTGCGGCAGCCGACGCGTGGCGCGGCATGATCACCGCGCCCGGTTCGCAGATCCGTTTCGGCTGCAATAACACGTACCACGGGTACACGGGTATTGTCGTGGATGAGATCCGCGTCTCTGCCGTGCCTCGTTACGGTGCCGCGACGGCCGATCTCATCGCGGCCCCCTTCGTCGACGATGAGGCGACGCTTCTGCTGGACCACCTGGATGACAACTTTCGACCGGATGGACAAGATGCTCGGACCGTGGCCGGCGGCGTCCCAAGTATCGGGTCACGATTCGTGTCGGCTCGATTCGACGGGGGCGTCCAGTTGGAGGTCGGGCCGGCCAGACCCGGGTTCGAGGTGCTCGAAGATTATGGTGTTCGATTATTCTCCCACTGGGGGTGGCAGCACGAAATGGCCGCCTTCTATGGCCAGCCTGTGCTGCACGAGGTTGATCGCGTTGTGCCCGGCCTGCGGGAGCAACTGGTCGAGGCACATCGCCATGGGATCCAATCGATTCCCTACATGGCCTATCCAGCGATCTCTTCGACCTCTGATCTGATCGAACAGTTTGGCGATGAGTGGCGGATCCTGCCCGAGTCGACGACGCCCTGGCAGATGGCCGGCTCGCCCGAGGGGTATTACTTGCTCAACAGCTGCCCGAATGCTCGATCCTACAGGGACTACCTCGTCTCCGGCGCGGTGTGGGTGATGGAGGAGTATGGCTTCGATGGCTTCTACTCCGACGGGCTGACGAATGTGGTCGCGTGTCAGAACGAAGCGCACGGGTGCGGCTACCGAGACGGCGAGGGCCGTCTGCATGCCACGTGGCCGGTCTACAGTGTTCGCGAAACCCTCAAGCGCATGTATCGCGTCGTCAAAGAGCGGGATCCTCAGGGGCTGGTCGCCAACCACGCTTCCTTCAATCTGCTCATCCCGATCCTGTCCTTCTCCGATGTGGTCTACACGGGTGAACACGAGGACTACGAGAATCTTCAGACCGGCCGCATTCGCTTCAACAGCGAACCATGGGGGGTGTATGTGACCCTATTGGGGAGCAGCGAGCATAGCTATTCTCCCCTTCACGCCATGGCGCCTCTGTTGAGTGGTTCATCGGTCTGGGGCACGGGCATGGTTGCCCGCAACGACCAGGGACGCAAGGATGCGGCCATCCGGCGTGTTTACCACGATTTTGACACGGTGTCGGCGACCTGGATGCCGTGGTGGCGTGCTGAAACGGCGGCCTGCCGTCCAACCGACCCCGAGGTCAAGGCCAGCCTCTATGCTCACCCCGGCAAGGGCCTGCTGATCCTGGCCGCAAATTTTAACCCCGATCGGCGTCAGGTAGCGATCGCTCTCGATCTGGCCGCCTTCGGGTTGGCGGACAGGACTCTGGGCGCGAGGAATGCACTCACCAACCAGGTCATTGGCTTGTCTCGAGATGGTGTGCTGCGGCCGACGATCGCCGGCAAGAGTTTCGTCCTCGTGCAGATTGACTGAGCACCCACTCGTTAAGAGGAGCCCTACAGTAGTTCCAACAGGGCCTGCTCCTTTTGCACCGCCTTCTCGAAGTCGGGGCGAAGATCATCCAGTGAATCCGCAGTGAGGCCGATGCCAGCCAGCGCTCCCGGATTGGGTAGGGATGTATCGTCGTCACCGGCTCGCCCGACGCCGAGTCTCCTACAGGCAGCGTCTGCGACGTGCACAAGTTGAACCAAGCGCACGTGATCGTCGCGTTCAGGAGCCAAGCTGTGGTGTGCGCCTACGACATCGACGAGCCGTGCGGGCAAGCCCCAGCTCCCCACCAGATACCTGCCGACGGTTTCGTGAGTTATGGGCAACAGCTCAGTCTCGGCACTCAGAAATGGAATGTGTTCGGCATCCGCCTTCTCCAGGGCTTCTCGAAACAGGTCAGGAAAGAAGCTGTCCATGATGACCTTCCCCACATCGTGCAACACGCCGGCCACCAGCGCCTGGTTCGCATCGAGACCGCAGCCTTTGGCCAACACGCCGGCGATGGCGCCGGTGCCAATGGAGTGCTTCCAGAACAACAGGCGATCGAAGTGCGGAGACTGGGGCACACGCCCCATAGCATCGAAGGTGCCTACCGCTTGCACGATGGCGGCCACCTTCTTCATCCCGATCATCGTTACCGCTTCCTTGACGGAAGCGATGCGCCGCTGCAGTCCGAACTCGGCCGAGTTGGCCAGCTTCAGAATGCGGGCGGCGATGGAAGGATCAAGCTGGATCACATCGGCTACGGCATCGGCGGTGACATCGGCGCTGGCCAGCATGTTCTCAAGGCGATTACAGACGGGCGAGATGGTCGGTAGATCGATGATCTCGGTCAGGGTCTGCTGGATGGCGGCATCCATCTCGGCTTCCGGCATGTCACCCCAGTCGCCCAGAACCCGCTGCACTCGGCTTTTCAAGTCTTCCGGATCGTAGGGATAGACGATGTAGTCGATGACACCAAGGCGCATTCCATTGCGGATGACCGCGCCGTCGCGCAGGGGTGACACGATCATTACCGGTGGGGGTGCGGCGACCATACGGCGCAATAAGATCATCTGCACCAGCCGGATGCCGTCCTTTTCCTTGTCGACGGCCGTGTTCGTGATCACGAGGGAGAAGTGGGTCATCTTGAGGCGTTTCACAGCCTCTTTCATGGTCGTCACGTGCTCGACGGTGAGCGAACTTCCCTGACCCAGGAGACTGGCCATGGCCGCACCTTGCTGCGGATCACGTTCAGCGATCAGGATGCGGATTCCTTCGTCTTTTCGAGTGGCTGGCACCTTCGTCTCCTGTGTCGGTTGCTGCAATGTCCTGCCACGCCGCGCTGCCGTCAACGAGCGCGGGGGTAGCGCATTGGGAGAATTCCTTAGAGGTTTCAGCCCGTCAGTTCGGTCGTCGCAGGCACGCCGAAAAATTCATTCTGTGCTTATCGGCGTGCAGGCCCTGCTTGGAATCGCGAAGCTCATTGTGCTGTTTCGCCTCGGCCAGCACCTGCTTCACTGCTTCCTGGCGAGACTCGCTGTGACCGGCCAGCTTGTCGATTTCCTCCTCATCGAAGGACTCCAGACCGCTTGTAGACAACAGCCGCGCGAGCATGTCCTCCGCTGTCCTGATCGCGCTGCGAATCTCCTGCAGGTGGGAAAGCTGTGTCGGCTCCAGACCCGCGTTCAGCTTGGTACCACTGTTACCCTCAGAGCCAACATTGCATACACGAATACTGTCCTTGGCCCATGTCTCTCCGCCGACGATGCCGCCGCCACCTGAGCCCTCTACCTGTACACTGCCACCTGCCACGACGAAGGCACTATGGAGGTAGCTTGCGATGTTTACGTCTCCGGCGCTTTCAAGTCGTGCATCCTGGGCATACTTGGAATTCAAGACCGCGCCGGCCTTGACGGATGTCTCCTGCCCGACGATGCCCTGCTCCACGGTCACAGATCCGCCAGCGGAAATCTCACTACCGGCTTCAACACTCCCCTTAATGATGATATCACCCGATGCTTTCACACGGAAACCGGCTTCGACAGACCCGGCGACGATGACATTCCCATGGAATCTCTGGGATCGTCGTCGTTGGATAGACGACGGGTACCATCGCCGCAAAATGGTCTTCGCTGAACTCCAGGCTGAGCTCAACATCTGCCGGTGCCGTGCCCTGGTCGTCACACTCTGCCTCTTCGCCCTCGACTGACGAAGAAACCGGGTTGTTTTCTTGATTCACCATTGCCGCGTGCCCCCATGTCCGGCAATATACACGACTGCGCTGCACATGGAGAGTCGCTTGCTCCTGCCAGCCCAGGCCCTTGTCGCGCCTTTAGGAACCGGCCGGTGGGTGTCGGCTTGTTCAGTTCACCAAGTATCGCGTGTCCACCCCCGGTCGCAGCTGCGTGTACGTCTCGCTGTGGGTGAAGAAGCGCTCCCGCGATGCTTCGCACGGCTGCGCTCGCCAATCGTTGTAGGCATCGAGCATCTGATCGAGGGCGAATTCCTCAATTTTCGGCAATGCCCCCTCGTGGGCCTGGCGTTCCAGATGAAAGGTCTCACCCCTCGACAGACGCGGCAGCAGCCCGAGGTGGTTGGCTGCCATATGCCGTAGTGCTTCGCGATAGATGTCGAAGTGGTCGGCGAGTTTCTCGAAGGTTACCCCCAAGGCTTGGTATCGAGAAGGGAGGCGGGCCACGAAGAGCGCTGCCCAGGCATAGAACTGCTGCGCATCCTCCAGCTCCGCTCCGTCCGGCGTCACGGCCCGGCGGAAGGTTCCGACGTGTTCACCCCAGCCGGCAAACAATCCGAACGCCAGGAATCGGTGGTCCGCGTTCGTTCGATAGATGCCAGCCTTCTGACGATCACTCTCACTGGCATCCGCCATTTCGCAGACGTCAGTAGCAGAGATGGCCAGGTGGTCAGCATTGTCAGAGTAGAATTTCCCGGTCACGACGGACTCTAGCAGTCCGGCGACGTAGACGTTGACTTCCTCATCTCCGTCGGACTCGTGATCGGTGTCGATGCGCGATTGTAGATACGCATTAAGCAGGTAAAAGAACACAGGCTCACGTGAGCCATTCTCCAGATCCAGATACTTGGTCGATTCCATACCGACAGTCTCCTGTGTCATCAGGGAGGCACTGAGCACCATATCCACCCAAGTACAATTTGATCGGCGGCAAGGTGGATCCGTACCAGCCCTTTTTTCAGGGACCGTCAGTGCAGGACGATCTGCACATCATGTCGTGGGAGGTTCCACAACCACTTCGCGCACCAGCACTGCCTTGCGCAGGCGCCCCGTGGCGTCACGGTGGCCGTAATCTGTGTAGGCGATCATGAATCGATCTGACCCCAGGACCACATCACTGCTGTTGGCACAGGTATCGGCGTCCGCAGCGACGAGAGTGACATCGTTCCCCCATTGTTTGCCTGTACCATCGGCACAGAAGGTGACGAACTGTCCCGGTCTGCCGTACATGCGATACGCGACACCATTGGCCAGTAGGCCCCCAGCAGGATTGGTACTGCTGGCGCGGACCGCCACAGGCGAGGTCCAACGCTGTCCTTCGTCATTGGAGGTCGACATCAGCAACGGTGAATCGGCCGTTGTGCCCACCGTGTTCCACGTGCGCGCCACGGCGAGCCAGTTACCTGCAGGCATGTTGGGTGTGATGTGCACCTGGGCGATGGCATACTCGCCGACCTGCGCGAAAGGAAAGGTGGAATCGTGCCGCCAGACGAGTCCTTCGCTGGAACTGCGGAAGACGTGACAGTGTGTGCGTTTCGTACCAGGCGCCTTCTGTTCAGCCAGGCGCAGACGCGTCCCAAAAGCCGAAACGATCAGGTCACCTGATTCGAGTTCCATGATCGGCTGATAGCCTATGTCGTGGAGTCGGACCGCGGACGGCGTGGGAATTCGAAGACGCAGCGCGACATCATGCTGCGGATTCTGCAGATCGTCGGGTGTGGCCCACGTGGCCCCTCGGTGTACCCAGATTCCAGGATTCGGCAGGCGCTGGTCGCCCACGTGCTGCACCCATTTTCGTAAACGTGTGGCGATGTGGCCGTGAGTCAGTTGGTCGATGGGGTCTTCATCGACGACGGTCTCCTTGAAAGCCGGCAGGAGAATATCCGGATCCATCGTCGCTTCATGAGTGGTCCATTCGTCAACGGTGGGTCCACGCTCGACCAGGGTTACAGTGCGTAGCTCCCTGGGTAGATCACCCAGCCGATAGAGCAATTCGATTCCACGCATGAATCCAGACTCGGCTTCCGGATTCAGCGGATATGGCTTGCAATCGATCAGATCGAGACTGACCAACTTCGGTTGATAGTAGATCTGCCGACCACTTGGAAGACAGAAGCGCTCCCGTAGCAGCGACTCCGCTTCGGCAAGATCCATCACCGTGTGCGTCCAGTGCCGCCCCTCATCGTCAGAGATGTACCAGAGATAGTGGTAGTCCATCTCCGTCGGCATGTGATCGCCACCAAGGGTGACTGAGCAGACCAGTCTGCCGTCACGCAGGCGCCAGATCGATGGAAACATGAAGAATCCCCAACGGTCATCACCCTCGGGCGCCAGCATCACGGAGATCGGTTCACCAAGTCGCACTTTGACGCCCACATCTGGCGCATCCTGTGATTGGACGATATCTGTTGGAGGCACTTGATCGGTTACCATCAGACCTCGCGGATGATGTCAGGCCAGCGATGACGATCGGGACTCAGCAGGCGCGACGGTGCGAAATAGGCCTCAGGATAGTCGTCCCGGTCGTCTTCTATACGCAGAACGCGTGTCACCACATGACGCGCGCCGTTGAAGGAAACGGCCGTACCAGAGCCGCACATGCCACCAATGATCCACATGTCGCGACCGTCGAGACGGCCCACGACAGGATACTCGTCCGTCGTGAAACCGGGTGTGCCACTCCATTCGTGGGTCACCGTGACTGGAGCCTGATCATAGTAACGCCACACTTCGGCCAGGCTGAAGGATGTGATAAAACGAGAGGGTGCATTGCGACCCGCCTGGTGGTTCTTCACTCGTGTGGCATCGGATCCGACCAGCAAACCACGTGGTCTGTTCTGGAAGGGATGCCGTCCAAAGAAGGACCGTTTTCCACTCAGGGCGATCTCCGCCGGCATATCGGCAGGACCGCCCTCGCCGAAGGCGGCCTGCGTCTGCACGGGATGGATCAAGTCGCTGTAGTGTGGATGCAGGGCGGCCGTATACGATTCGGTCGCGTTGATGATGTTACGACACCGAATGCTGCCTCTGTCGGTGACGACGAGATAACCCTCGGCGAGCGAATCCACCTGCTCCACCTTTGTACGCGTGTAGAGTCCCACGTGCTCCGAGGCCAATGCTCTGCCCAGCAGACACCAGACCCAACGGGCCGGGTGAAATGTCGCCGACGCCTGACTGAACCCGGCGGGTGTATCGACCTGCATGCCGCCGAGTTGGAGCACCTCGTCCGGTGACAGGGTCGTCCAATCCTCCGCACCCACAGATCGACCAAACTCAACGCCCGTCATCAGCGCCTCCTGGTCCTCATCCTCACGTGCCTGAATCCATCCATTGCGTGCGTAGTCACAGTCGAAGGCCTCCTGCTCGACCGTCTCCTCCACGAGATCGGCGTTGCGATACGCTGCCTGGGCATACACAGTGGCAAACTGTGTGGCCAGACAGGATCGATCCTCTTTCGACAGATCCATTCGCGTCGCATCGAGATAGGGCCGTACCGTGTCGCGTACCATCGCCGCATAACGTCCCATCACGACGACTCCTTCGTTGCGACCACTGGCTCCTGTTGCGGGGTCTCCCATATCAAGTACTGCGAGACTCTTGGCGGTGCCCAGCTTCGACCAGTGATACGCACAGGAGGCACCGGTAAATCCAGCACCGATGACGACGGTGTCCACGTGCACGGGAAGTTGCCCGCCATCGCGCCAGGGAACATCAGCGTGCGGATTGTCTTCGTCGAGCCAGATAGGTGTGCGCTTCACGTTGTCGGCGAAGGTGACCGACGTCAGAGCCCGAGGGATCACGTCGAACATCTGACGCAGTGACCAACCGATGAATAGAAACAGCCTTCGAAGGACTGAGTGCTGACGCCACATGAGCTTCGCATAGCTGCGGGCAGCGCGTATGTCGTGGGCACGTAGACCCGCCAGCAAACGCAGCGCGACGCGGACACGACCCACGACACCGGGCCGGATCCGGGGTCTCACGTCCATGGAATCACAAGGCTTCACCGGTCACGACCGCCACACGACCTTCAAGTCGATTGCTCATCGGATGAAGTGCGCCAGTCCGACTGAGAACTGCCAGCCGTCCAATTCGTAGGTCGCACCGTCGACCCGTGGTCGAAGTCCCCCTCTACGCAGCCAGCGCAGATCGATCCCCCAGCGGGGCACTGGTTCGTATGTGGCGCCCAGCGCAACGCGCCAGCCCCAGTCATTGGCAGTGCTGGTGCGACTCCGTGATCCGGCGAACGTCCCGTTCTGTCGCAGGAATAGCAGATCCACGCCCAATGTGGCCTGCAACGTCATTTTGAACGGATCCGCCGTCAGCCCCAGCCCGACGCCCACATCGTGTAGATCGAGATCGACGTCGGTCGTGTCGATCCGACCACCATAATAGTCGTAGCTCGTGTC
>Ga0233434_1004464_pt1 | contig 10741 bp, 14 predicted proteins | sample SI_122_August201_4_FD_182738 | JGI IMG/M metagenome (GOLD analysis project Ga0233434, IMG submission 182738) | Seawater microbial communities from Saanich Inlet, British Columbia, Canada - SI_122_August2016_120_MG | ecosystem: Environmental > Aquatic > Marine > Inlet | place: Canada: British... | reverse complement strand
AAAAAATATCTGATAAATTTAAAATCTCCAAAGTACTTGATTTGGGAAATCTTGCTAGACTAACATATGATCCTGAATGGCCTGATTCCCCAAAGGTAACTTTACTGTGTTTTCCGCGAGGTAAAAAATGGATTATAGGTTACATGTCTTTAATTGAATTAGATGAAACTGTTTACTGCTTTTATTATGTGGAATTGGATAAAGAACCTGATAAAGCATTCATAAAATATTCTGGCCATAAAGGATCTCCAGCTCAATTTACAGATACTTTTCAACATGGATTTCCGTATCTTCCTGTTGTTAAATTAAAAAAAGAACACACTATCTTTGGATTTAAAAAATAAACTTGAAATTTAAGACCAGTAACGATTAGTTATCTGGTGAGAATTCCAATTACAATATATTTTTCAAAATTGTATTTAGGGACTACTGATGATTTGTATGAATAATTTCTACGTGTCTCTTTTATGCAATTTCCCTATACAGTTGTCATACAGATGATTGGAGTCATTAATCATATCTGTGCCAGACCATAGTGGAAACAAAGTTGGGCCGTAACTGGCCCAACTCTAAATTTAATCTAATTTTACAGTTAATTTCATGCCTATCTACGTTTATTCTAAAATGGTCCAAAATCAAGGTCATTCTTAATTCCTAGTTTGTTTTGAATGTATTATGGCTTTTACTAGATGTGGTAAATGTGGAGAACTTCGATTTGATACAAAATCTAATCTTTGTGCAAATTGTGGTCATCGAATTACAAATACTGCAAAGTCATTTGAGTGAAATTAAATAGAATATGTTACTTGATTATTTCTATTAATTATTTTGAACGTATTGAACTATGATGTAAACTCCAATGGCCAATAACATGAATGCACTTACGCCTATTGCTTGTTTATCTGCTTTTGCTAAAAACATAATTTTAATTTTTTACCCTCTGCATATATTTTTGTCCCCAAAATGGTGGATGAATCACGTAAAGGTGAACTTGAAATTTCCTATATCTGATATTTTTCTATAAACAGTTCAAAGTTCTACAACACTACTTCCTTTCTCTGTTGATTCAAATTTGTATATCTGCTCAACTGATGAATCCTCAAAAATTTCTGTATCATGAGTAATTATTAGAAACTGCATCTGTGTTTTTGCATTTTAAATTTCCTCCCTTTCTTTTGCCTCCTTTAGGGTCCTTCGAAGACTTTTGAACATATTTGGTGGTTCATCATCATCATCGTGTTTTTTCATATGTGATACCATGCTTTCAAAAAACTCTGATTGTGAAAGAATTAGATTTTAATCTGGATGTCATGTGATTGTCATCAGTTACGTGATGGACAGTAGATTGAATTTAATTCAAGATAGTTCATTTTTTCAAATTTTGTGTTTGTATTTTGAATTATTTGCAAAAATTAAAACTAGAATAAATAGAATTACTGAAATTACCATAAACCAGAAAACATATTTGTTATCTCTCCAAAAAATTGAAATATAATATATAAAGATCGCTAAACCAATTATGATAATCTTATTTTCAATCCCTTCTACACCTATGGTCCAAAAGACACTTACAATAAATACTTCAATCCAGAAAAATATTTGAATTGATTTCTTTCCTGCTTTTATGATTTGGGTAAAATTCAATATTCTGAGTTAATATGATCGAATAAATCTTTTCTAGTAGTTATGTTTTCATATGATATGAAATTCATTTTCTTGATTTTATTTTCTTTCTTGATTTTTATTCCTGTATCTGGATATGGATTATCTGATAATGTTGAAATTGATGGATCATCACAAGTAGAAATTCCTTCTGAAGAATTATATCGAATTATTACATCTCCTTCAGATGTTTCTAGAGATGTTATTGTAAAAATTCATGGTCCTATGGGATCTTCTGATGGAAAAATCATAATTTTGGCAGATTATTCACTTACAATTAATGCTGGAAGTAGTTACACTCAGTTTTTTCATAAATTCACATCTCCTATCTATCATCCAGACACAGATTACACCATTGAAGTAATGGGTGATGGATTAGTGGGGAGAAAATCTGTGAAAACAATTGATCAACCCATAACGAAAATTCTCATACCTGAAATCTCATTTACCACAAATTCTGACACTCTTGAATCTGGAGATAATTTTTCAGTTTCAGGCAAAGTAAATAATCATGATAAATCCAATCCATATGTAGAAATTAATATTATTCGCCCAGATGGTGAATCTATTACATTATCTAATACACCATTGAATTCTTTTGGAAATTTTCAAAAAAAAGTGTCTACTAGTACGTTTTGGAAATTGAACGGTGATTATGTTATTCAGATTTCCCATAAATTTACCAATCCTCAAAATAAAGCATTAACTATGGATTCTGTTTCTAGTCAAAAACAAATCGAATTCCGATATTTGGAACCTCCGTCATTAATTCCTCCACAATATAATGCAGATAAACAACAACAAATGGACATTCCTGAAGATGTAAAATTACAAAGTTCAGAAAATTCACCTCAAACTTCTATACCTAGAACTCCTTCACCTCAAACTTCACCTCAAACTTCACCTCAAACTTCACCTCAAACTTCACCTCAAACTTCTATGCCTAGAACTCCTTCACCTCCGACTTCTGATTTTGGTTCATCAATTGCAACTGGGATTTTAATTCTAATTTTCTTTGGAACTATTATTGCTTTCTTAGAAAAGAAAAGAAGAAAGAAAAAAATCCCAGGATACACTCCCATATTCACATCTGTTCCTCCTGAATCCCCAACACTCGTTTATGTTCAAAAACATATTTCTAATCAATTTTTGATAGATATTGAAATCAATGAACCGAGTCATTGGGGTACTGGAAATCCAAAAAATTATGATATCTATGCGTCATATTCAAAAAACTTTTCAAATGCATTTAAAATCCATAGTTTTTCTTATTCTCCTGGAATTTTTGTACGTCGAAGTGTCTCTCCTTCTTCATATTCTAAAATTACTCCTACTGCAAAAAAACTGTATATTTTTGTAAAAGCTGTATCATCAACTAAAGAAAGTCCAGCATCAAATCCTATACAAATAATTTCTGTTCAATCTTCAACTACCGTCATAAAATCTCCAAAACGTAATACTGGGGTTGGGAAAAGGATGGCGGGTAAAACAAAAACCCCTAAACAAAATAATTCACAATTTATGAATTGGAACAACGATACTTCTAATTGGCCTGCTTCAACTGATTTTACTGATGCAATTCAAAATCCAAAAGTTTGTTTTAATGATCCTAACTTTAGCAAAGTAATACCTGTATCCTCTAAAATTCGACAAGGTCTCCCTTTATCTTTTGAAGGTTCATTTGCCATTGTTTTCAAAGTCTCTGATGGAAATCATTTTTCTGCTGTGAAATGTTTTACTTCTCCACCTCATGGATTTGAAAATCAAGAAAAACTAACTTCATTCTTTCATAAGAATAAACTTGATTTTGTAATTGATTATAACTCTAGTGTTGAAATTCAAATTCAATCCGGAGGAAAATCTGGTTTCTACCCAACTTTAACTTCAGCATGGGTTAAAGGAAAGACTTTGTTAGAGTTTCTTGAAGATTCATCCCAAAAAAATCTTTTAAAGAGTCAAGCAAAAATTATTGCAAAAAATTTTCGTGAAATTGTTCACAAAATGGAATTATTGGATATGGCTCATGGTGATTTATCCGGCAAAAACATCATGATTGAATCTAATATGAAAATAAAATTAATTGATTATGATGGGATATATATTCCAGAATTTAAAAATCAGGATGTCAAAGAATCTGGAACAAAACATTTTCAACATCAATCTAGATTAGATGGTAAGATTTCTTTATTTGATGAAACAATGGATAGATTTTCTGCACTTGTAATTTACCTTAGTTTACTCATACTATCTGAAAAACCCAATATGTGGAAAACTTATCATGATGAAAGTAATCTTATTTTTAATCAAAATGATTTGAATGACCCTGATAATTCTAAAATATTCCGTGAATTACCCACAATAAATAATTCTGAAATTCAAAAACTTACTAATGACTTGAAACAATATTGTAAAAACGGCTTATCCAAAATCCCTCATCTTGTGACATGAATTCGTATCATTCATCAATGTGTTAAGAAAGTCTTAAATTATTAGAACTTTTTAAAAATTCGTGACTTATGCTGCTGAAATTTCAAGAAATAATCCTGGGTTAATTGGGTTCTTAATTGATCAATCTGGCTCTATGGATGACAAAATGGCAGGTACAAATGATCCTAAAGCAACAATGTGTGCTCGATATATTGATGCATTTTTCAATAGATTACTTACTAAAAATGCTGAGGGTGAAGTCATAAAGAATCGTTTTGAAATTTTTGCAATAGGGTATGGTGGAATGGAGAAAGATGTTTCTTCTGCGTTAAACGGAATTGATCTTAATGAAATGCCAATTTCATTACAAAAATTACAACAATCAAGTGTTATGGAATCTAGAAAAAAAACTGTTACAAAAAAAGTTCCTGATGGAGCTGATGGTTTTATTGAAAAAACTGAAGAAGTGGAAGTAAGTGTGCCAAAATGGATTGAACCTATATCTGATGGTTGGACTCCTATGAACGAAGCTCTTACTGAAGCATATAATATTACTACAAATTGGGTTGAAGAACATAAAACATCTTACCCTCCAATAATCATTAACATTACAGATGGAATGTATAATACTGAAGATCCTGAAGAAATTTCTGAAGAACTTAGAAAATTAGAAACTGAAGATGGTAACACCCTTTTCTTCAACATTCATATTTCTGATAATGCCACTAATGCCCCGATATCTTTTCCAACCAGAACTTCTTTTTCACCTCCTGATGATTTAGCTGAAAAATTATTTAGAATGTCTAGCCCATTAGTTGAAGCAATGGTTGAGCACGGGAGAAGGAAAGATAAGAAAATAGATCCAGGAGCTGTGGGCTTTGCATATAATGCAGAGTTTGGTGATTTTATTGATTTCTTGGATATTGGAACAAGACCTGCAGGATAAAATTTGTTAAATCCTCTCAATCCCAAGAGAGTAAGTCAATTCTCTATTTCAAAAATTGGAGAAAATGATGATGATAATAAAGACAGTGTAACTTATTCTGAAAAATTTAATAGATTTGCTCTTTCAGATGGAGTTTCAGGTGCTAGTTATTCTCGAGAATGGGCTCACCTCTTGACTACTGGATTTGTTAAAAACCCTTTTGTCAAAAATGATTTTGATATTAAATCATGGATTACCCCACTTCAAATTGCTTGGTATAATACAGTTCCATGGGAATCTTTACAATCTAAGAGTACTCCTGAATACATGCTGAGAAAGGCAGAAGATGGTGGCGCTGCTACATTCCTTGGAGGATTATTTTTTACAATTAATGAAAAAACTATTCTAAAAATTTGTGCTCTGGGAGATACTAATCTATTTTTGGTAAGAGGCAATGAAAATATCTTATCTTTTCCTTTGACTGTTTCTGAAGAGTTTGGAATTGATCCTGACATGTTTTTTAGTTTACCCAAGGATGTAAATGATCCAACCTCATCTCAAGTGGGTAAACTTTTGTATACTGAAATTGATATTCAAAAAGATGATTTGCTAATCTGTGCTTCGGATTCTATTTCTAATTGGTATGTGGATTCATTGAAAAACCCTTTTTACAAATCAGATGGAACTGCAATTTTACCTTGGATAAAGTTAGAACAAATTTCTTCTAAAGATGAATTTAGGAATTTTATTACAGAAAAAGTCAACTGTAAAAAAATGAAAAATGATGATTCGACTTTGTTGATCTTGAGGTTTTAAATTGCAAAAGTGTCCTCAGTGTGGATATTGGAATGCTCCATCTAAAATAAATTGTATGAAATGTGATTACACTTTACAAAAAATTTCTACACCTACAACACCTATTCCCCCTACAAAATCATCTAAACCCTCTGTTCTAGACCCTAAAAAAAAATTAGGACCTAAATTGTACTTGATTCTTGGTTTGATTGGATTAACTCCTGTTTTATTTTTATTTTCTATGGAATTATCTCTTTTTATGATTCTTATTTCTATTGTTGTGATTACTGTTATTCTAAAAAATCATCATGATGAAAATAAAAAACGAAGTTTATTTGCAGCGTTTCAACATTTTAAAGTTTCTAGTTTTGATTCTATGACTGGAATCGAATTTGAAAATACTCTAAAATTAATTTTTGAAGGGTTAGATTATACGGTGTCAACTACTCAAACTTCTGGAGATTTTGGTGTTGATCTTATTTTAAAACGTAATGGAAAAACAATTGGTCTTCAAGCAAAAAGATACAAATCCAAAGTTTCCCTTGACGCAGTTCAAGAAATCACTAGTGGAATAATGCATTATAATTTATCTGAAGCATGGGTTGTCACTAATAATTATTTTACAAAACCTGCAATGAAACTAGCTCAAAGTACCAATGTACAATTGATAGATAGAGACGGTTTAACACAATGTGTGAAAGATGCATATCAAAATATGTGTAAGAAGAATTATTGATTTTCAAAAATCCATTCTTATGATTCCTAAAATAATGTATGCTGATGCATAATTGATTCTGATTTTAAATTAAATTATTTTTCTTTTCTCTTCTCTTTGTCTATTTCCCTTAGGGTCCTTCGAAGACTTTTGAACATGCTTGGTGGTTCATCATCATCATCGTGTTTTTTCATATGTGATACCATGCTTTCAAAAAACTCTGATTGTGAGCATGGTTTAAAATAATCTGGACCATATTCGTCAGTAATTTTTCTCTGACATGCATTACAATAGAATTTTTCTCCAAGATTAATACGTCCAATGAATTTTGTAGTCCCACACATGCAGCATGATTCTTCCTCATCAATCATCGTCTCTCACTCCCCTCCCATCTGTAATGTCAATCATTATTTTTTTTCTCCTTTGTGTATATCAAACTAAAATGAAATTTTTTTCCATCTTCTTCCAGTCCAAATGGAATATTTGATACGCTCCCTGTTTTAATTGCCTCAAGAACTCTTTTTTTGTTTTCAAAATCCGCAAATGCACGAAATCCATATCCATATGCCTCATCATATGCAATCAATGCATCTTTGAATTTTTTTAAATTTGCAAGAGCATTTGCTTTCATGTAATAACTTCTTGCAGTTATCCAATCATCTTTTTCTTCATCCGTTTTTTTTAAAACTGAATCACATAATTCAAACAGTTCTTGATATTTTTTTAAATTTTCTAAAATATGTAACTTACAATAAATCAATGGTTCACAGTATGGTTCTAATTCTAAAGCTTTATTTGCATACTCTAATGCTTCGTCTTCTTTACCTACATCACTTAGTGCCATAACTAGATAATAGTAAGACCAAGGATCATTTGGTGCTAAACATACTACTTTTTTCAAACAATCAATTGCTTCTAATGGATTCCCATCATACAATGCTAGATAGAATCCTTTTGACTTCCATGCCTTAAGATTAAATGGATCAATTTCTAAAATTCTATCAAAATACTCTATGCAAACATCTCTATTCTTTTTGGACATTTTTGCATATGCAATACCATTAAGTGCATTTAGATTTGAGGGATCAATTTCTAAAGATTTCTCAAAGCATTGAATAGATTCTTGCTTTTTCTTTAAAATGTACAATAATTCATAACCTAAGGAAAACCACATATGAGAACTGTTTGAATCAATTTCAAATGCAGTTTCAATCATCATCTCGCACTCCCCATCTATGAAAACAATCATTGCATTCCCATTTTGGGTCATGGTCTGTAACTAGACATCCGCCTCCTGCAATCTCTTTATCATCAATTGCTTTAAGATACCAGTCCATATCTCCTGGATACCCCCAAAAAATCCATGCAATACTTTGACTATCACATTCTGGACAGATTTTACCTAGTTCAGACATGAATGTCTTCATTTTTTTATCTTCATTCCATCTGCGATCACAATCATTGCATCTCCAATCTGGTGAATTCCACTCTCTGCTGCACCCTCCACGAATAATTTTTTCATCTTTAATCAGTCCATCTGATTTTGTATCTCGTCTTACCAAACCATACACAAATTTTGCAAGATTCCTACTACTACATTTAGGACACATTGGTTTTTTCTTTGTCATATGTTGCCTACTCCATCTATTAGTATGTCTTCTAAAATTGAATATCGTATGTAATTTTCTTCTAGCATTTTTTGATACAGTTTAGTTTTTCTCACTTTTTTGATTTCATCTTTCAATTTTCTTACTTTGTCTAGTGCATCTGCATACTCTACACTTTTTTTAAGAAATTCATTTTCAAATTTGGAATTTTTTAAATATTTTTTATATGATTCCAAGAATCTTTTTCTTGCAACTTTTAATTCTGCACGACTAGATACAATTGATTGAGGGTATAGTACATCTAATTCTTCACGAGATCGTCTGTTAATTATTCTGTGTTTTTCCTCCTGGAGTTTTTTTCTTTCTTTTAGAATCTCACTTGATTTTTCATATTTTTCTTCTAACTTTAGATAGTTGAATCGAAGTTTTGTCTGTTTGAGTACTAGAGGATGTACATATTTGATTAGAATATCTGTAATCTCATCGTATTTTGTATACAGAAAGGATAGATGTACATTAATTCCAAGAAATACTTCAAGATAGTCTTTATTTTCTTTGTATTTTTTGCATATCTTCAGATACTCTACTTCAACTGTTCTTAATTCTTGGCGAATAATATGCGCATTTTTAGAGCCTAATTTGGCTAGATTTTCATCTGGTTGTCGAAATGCTTTGGCTTTTTTTAATGCATCAATTAGATCCATCATTTTTGATTCATTCAATGTTTAAACCTCCTCATCTTCCAAGAAAGCATTCCAAACCATGGAACTTCTTCAAAGAATAATCGTACCATGTCTGTAACTTTTTGTGTTTTGGAATTTGCACACCAGCAATATCCGTCCCATCCTTTTCCGTAACCAATCACACTTTCTACATACCATTCATCTTTTTCTCTACGAATAAACTGAATACACTCTTTTGTCTTTTCATTTACAAAACCAATAAAATTACGATCAAACTTGTAATCTAGACTTTCCATTTCAGACATTGCCTTGAGAAAATCAACTGGTGTATTGTTTACGTACCCTTTTACAGAATTCATAAAGTAAGAAATATTTTGAAACTTTACATTTTGTATTTGATCTTGTTTTACAAGTTCATCGTATAGAATTTCTTGCTGTACAATAATTTTTGAAATAGTTGAATGAATCAATTTCTATTCCTCAAATTTTGAAATTCTTTCCCGATTTTATCGTCCCACTTTTTTAATTCTGTTTTTAATGCATCTACAGTAATTAAATGAGTTTCTATAATCCCAACAATTTTATCTCGCTCATTTAGTAAATCATCAAAATCTGGATATTCTTTTCTGAAACGAACAAATAATTCTCCTAGTTCTTTACGATTTAGTTTTGAATCTTTCAATTTTCAATTCTCCAATATTCTTCAAGATTATTTCCATTCCATGAAAACAAATCAAAGAGACTCCCACAAACTCTGCAAACTTTATGTTCTAACCACAAATCATATTTTGCAGTATTTTTGTGAGGGATTTCACAGATTTTACACCTCACTAGTACTCATCTCCTTGTCTTTGCTGAATTTTCAATTTCCTGATTTCTTCATCAATTTTTTGAATATCTTGTAGTTGAATATGAGCAGTTTTTTTGATATTCTTTGTTTTCTGTGCTAAACGAATTTCTTTAATTGAATTTACAAGTGTTTTACAATCATCAAAAAATTTCTCTTGTTCTGGTTTAGAAACTACTAGTCTGTTACTTGGATTTTCAATTATTTTACCCCATGATTTGATAAATTGGTCCTCATTGTGCCTGTGAATCACACTTTTTGCAATTGATTCATCTACTTTTTTCATGTCGCAGACATATTGACTGAATAGATTTTTTCTTTGTTTTGTCAATGACTTGATACTATCTGAAATCATTTTGAAACCTCCCGAACTTCATTCCATACTGATTGTGTCTTTATCCACTTTGCAAGTTCTACAAATCTTGGATGGTTTTTGTAGTTTTTTAAAGCAAGTTCAAAACTCCCCCCATTCCATTTTACAGTCTTTGAATATTTTGGGTATTTTACAAAAATTATCTTCTCATATATTCTATATCCTTCAAAGTACCGCTCTACATTTTTTTCAGTTGGTGTAGATAATATTAAAATAATTATCATACCGTCTACCCATATTACATTACTTACACTACCAATTCTGCAAGAAAAAAGAAATATTTCAAGGTCCTCTTGAACTAATTCAGTAACAATTACTTCTTTGACTGGTTTTAATGTAAATACAGTCAATTTTTCTTCCCCCAAATCTTTTCCATGTCATTACTAATTTTTTGAGAGTCAACATTTTGTTCTGACCAAATTTTGACTTTGTTTGTTCCAGTTGTATTGAGTTCTTTGGTTAGTTTATCCATAGAATCTCCAAACTCCTGGATTGATTTGCTAAACGTTTCGATTCCTTCTGTTACATTTACATCACAGAGTTTTTTTGTGATATTTTTGAGTGCAGAAAAATTCATTTGTACATCTCCTCGTCTGGAACTTCTGATTCGTGAAATTGTTTTAATTCCTGTTTTCTTTCTTTGATTGCTTCCTCAAAGATGTAACCTTGTGAGATGTGATAATCTCTTTCAGTTGTCATACGGTTAA
>Ga0233434_1004455_pt1 | contig 10758 bp, 9 predicted proteins | sample SI_122_August201_4_FD_182738 | JGI IMG/M metagenome (GOLD analysis project Ga0233434, IMG submission 182738) | Seawater microbial communities from Saanich Inlet, British Columbia, Canada - SI_122_August2016_120_MG | ecosystem: Environmental > Aquatic > Marine > Inlet | place: Canada: British... | reverse complement strand
TGAATATGGATTACATACAGGATAGAAAGCTTAACGTGAGTGGGACACTTTTACTCCGCCACAACAAAAAATATATCAACGGCTCACTGGTACATTATTGCTCCGCCGTTCTCAAAAATATAGAAAGCAGAGGGAAAAACAATGGTTTGAAAAACAGAAAATACAAAAATTCTACGATCAGTCTATGCTCGAATTTTTACCTCTTTTTAACTCTTGGTATAAGTCAATATCCAGAATGACTGCCATTGGGCGACCATTTTTTTCTATAAGAACGGGATTTTTCTCATAACAAACCTGATGCAGTAGATCTCCAAACTTGTTCTTAGCTTGGGTAGCAGAGACCATATTTAAATCATCAATTTTAATACTGGCCTTATTAATCTTGGGCATATTCTATACATCCTTAAAAATGAAAAGGGGGGCTTTAATGAAAAACTACAGCAAACACACATTATTCCAATTCATACAAATTGTATCATGGAAGTTGATATTAAGTATTCTGATTGCGTTAACATACTATCGCAACTTTTTCGTGGTAAATGAATTTACAATCCGGAACTGCATCGAAATCCTACATTCTCAAAAAAGTCATTCGGGTTGGCCTCGGTTCTGGAAAATGAATAACGGTAGGCTTCCAAAAAATAGTGACCGGCCTTCTGAAAACCATTGCCTCTCAATACTTTGAACACTTTACCAAAACGAAACTCTTTACGGGTGTTTCCCGGATAAGGCAGGTACCAGTTGAGTGTCCATTCCATAACATTTCCTGAAAGACCCATTACTTTATAAGGACTCGAGTCTTCCGGATAAGATGTAACCGGCATCGTTTTACGATCACCTTCAATCCCGACATTGGCTTTACCCTTTATGAATTCCTCACCCCAGGGAAAAGGCAACCCATCAGAGCCTCTCGCGGCCTTCTCCCATTGTTCTTCTGTGGGGAGCTGCTTGCCACTCCACTGACAATAAGACCATGCCTCCCACCAGGTTACTTGCGTTACCGGATGATCCCCCTGCCCTTCGGGAAAAACTTCATCTTGCCAATGAGCTGGAATATCTGTGAATTGATTCGCTTTTAGAAACCGATCATACTCCTGATTGGTCACTTCATATCGATCCATGTAATAAGAAGCGAGAGAAATTTTTCGTTCAGGGTGCTGATCCAGATAAAGAGGTTTAACAGCGCCTATTTTTTTATGCGTATTTTCGGTATCAACCTTATTGGTTCCCATAATAAATTCCCCGGCGGGAATCAGAACCATCTCCTTTTGATCGTTTTCCGAAACCTTTGTCAGAGGTGGCGGATCGTTTTTATTGTCACAATCGCAACATCCCCAAAGGAATGACAAACACAGAATTAATGTTGTATAGTTTTTAATCTTATTCGAGACCTAGGAAAAAGATCATGCTAGCAAAACTCCACTCACTATCGCAACCCGTAAGAAAATTTTTAATATACTCCTTTGTATTAATCTTCATACAAACAGCCAGTGCCGCCGCATTTGAAAATCAAATAGCTAAAAAAACCTCTGGAGAGCCCTACCCGCATATCTTAAAAAAAGATACTCACACAATAAATACCCGCAATATAAAAGTTCTCCATGCGGGTGAAAAATATTTATGGATTGGAACCAGTAACGGACTGCTTCGCTATGACACCCATGGCCAAGATGAGCTAAAAGTCTACGACAATACAAACAAACTGCTTAGCAATGGCATTTTTGCAATTGCCATCGACAATAAAGGCCTGCCTTGGGTTGGCACCTATGGCGGCGGGCTCAGCCATTTCAATGGTTCAAATTGGAAAAACTACAACACGCCTGATGGATTAAACGATGCTTTCATTTACGATATCCAATTTGAAAAAGAAAAAATCTGGCTGGCCACCTGGAGTGGAGTCAATTTTTCGAAAAGGGATTCCCAGTCTGGCTATTCCTGGAAAAGTTACACCGTAGAAAATTCAAACGGGGGTTTGATCGACAACTGGGTCTATGCTCTAGAATTGGAAAAGTCCGGACGTGCATGGTTTGGAACCGAGTCGGGTATTTCTACCTATTATAAAGGAGAGTGGAAAGCTTTCAATCACTCCAATGGACTCGGAGCTCCTTATGAAAAAGTAAAACAAGATAACAGGGCAATCATGTCAATGTTTCAAGGGCAACATCATGCCGCTCAAGCTTCCCCATCTATTCCAAACATTCAGACCGCAGACTACAAGCCCGATTATATAGTGTCCATGCATCTCGACAAACAAAACCGATTGTGGATAGGTACCTGGGGGGGAGGATTGAGCCTGCTCGACACAAAGACTTTCACTTTTAGGAACTTCACTACTCAGGATGGTCTACCCGGAAATTTCATTCTCGCCCTCGAAGAAGACCGATCCGGCGGGTTGTGGATTGGCACCAATAACGGATTGAGTTTGTTTGACGGAAAAACATTCCAAAACTTTTCACGGATCAACGGACTCAAATCAAAATTTATCTTCAGTCTCGAAGCGGCAAAGGACCACTCTTTATGGATCGGGGGTCATAATACCCTTACCCGAATCGTTATTGATCCCACTTCAGGAATGCCACTGAACCTGCAATAATCGCTCTTACAGAGAGGGCGGAAATGCCTATCACCGGGCGTGGCCCGGCTAGCGAAGGAGGTAATATTAGCGAACCAATAGTTAAAGGCTCAATAGTATTGTCTGGTTTTGCAGGCACCTACCTATTCCCACCGGGCGTGGCCCGGCAAGTGAAGGAGGTAATATTAGCGAACCAAGTTAAAAGCTCAATAGCACTGTCTGCTTTTGCGGGCACCGACCTATTCCCACCGGGCGTGGCCCGGCTAAAAAGCCAGTACGATACCCAGCAACCCCGTATGGGTTTTTTGTGTCCTCAAAGGACTTGTTTTTTCCATATCTCCCGTTACCTCCGCCGTTAACTTAAAGTTACTCGCTAGCCAATAAGAAAGGTTTGCGGTCATAGTATTCGCATCCAACTCCGGCTTACGGTAAACCTTGACCCGATTGTATAGCAGAGAAGCAATCCATCTATCCATAAATGGATAGGTGATCCCGACAAAACCACCCCATGATTTAATTTTCCCAGAGCTACCCGCTGAAAAAAGGGCGTTGGAATCCTCTCCATATAGGAAATTTCCCCAGATACTAAAAGCATCGGCAATTAAAAAGTTAAAGTCAGGACCTATGCGAAAAAATTCATTTTTTACATTGCTGGTATTTTCTTCTCGCCCTGAATATCCATAAAAACCTATGCTGTCCCCATCAAATTCAAAAGACACTTTGCCATAAAAGTTTTTAAATTCATCAGAATCAAAATTGCGGTCACTGCCCGCAACGCCAATTCCATTGCCATTTGTGACAGCAGCCACAACACCCATTCCAATGGAATCGGTTAAATCAAAATTATAGGACACTTCTACAATACGATCATAAGTGAGCCTGAAATTACTGTTACTGACTCCCGTTACATAATAGGTATAGTCTTGAAAGGTCAATCTCTGTTCACGGGGAAACAATATGTCCGAGGCTTGGAACTGGCCTACTCTCAGATCCAGATCAACGTCTTTAAAACCATCGTTAAAATGTATGAAGGCATCTTCGATCCCGGTTATGTCTCCACGCTCATCAACGAAAAAATAAAAATAATAACTGATATCTTTTTTTATCGGTGCGCTGGAAAGTATTTTCAGTGAGAAAGGTGCTGCGAAGTCAGTACTGCTTCTTGTATCACTGCGTGCCCGGAAAAACGTGTCCACGCGGACAGCCAGGGGAACCTTGTTTAGAAGCAAAAGGTTTTCATCCCCCGTATCAACCGTTTGATCCGAGATATCTGCCCCCGGTAATTGATAGCCATTTCCAGCAAAAGCTTCCCCAAACCCATTTAGCATGGGAAATCCCACATGGCAAGTGACACAACTGAGCTTATGACGCCGGGCGAATGCCGGTATCGCCTCAGCAAACTGTGGAATGAACTCTATTAATAGCGATACAATAATCAGGCTAAGAACAAATTTTTTCTTTTTCATTATGAATTCTCCCTGTAGCAAAGTTTCCCCAAATTAATCTAGTGGTTGATTTTCAAAATCCGTTGATTTTCAGCATCCGTTGGTTTTTGCCTAAAAACTTTGAACGCCAGGGCACAAAACAGTGCAAGTGCTGCGATATAAAACGAGGCTGCTGAAACTTGAGCTAAAAGACCTATCGCCTCCTTTGCCGCGCCCGTAGACCCCATTCTTGGTGCCAGGAATCCTGCTATGAGCCAAAAAAAACCGTAACCCAAGCTGCCGAATCCGCTCAAAATAGAAATCCCCATTTGCAGTTTGGGGGTAAATGTTAACCCGGCGGCCACCAGAGAAAATACAATGCTGATAACGCCCATCGTTTGCGAATGTAATGGGCGCGTTTCATGTAAACCCAGGCTTTTTTCGACACTTTGTCGGCTAAGCTTTGATCGCCGTTATATTTTTCTGCCAGTGCGGCTGCTGCATTTTCCTTAAACGTGTCTTTAAAGCTATCCTCGCAACATCCAAACCCTAAACCCATCGCACCACCAAAAAGGATTGCGATCATGGCAAGAGCCAGCCCATATTTAATATGTGTAAAATTCATGATTTATTCCTCCAAAAGATTAGTGGACTGACAAATAAGAACCGCGATACGGTTGCAGAATGGACAAACACGGGATGCAGTGGCATAATTCTTTTCCAGACATAATTGAGGGTTTTTGTCTTCATAAGTGCCAAATTAAGCCATTTGAAAAAATCTTCAATCCGTCAAACGACCTACAAAGTTAAACCTTTAATTGCCAATAGTTATGGATAGCTCTATGTCAAAAGACAGTGCTTTTATGGTGGTGTTTCTGGTGATCATTTCCATAATTAGCGGATTGGACATATTTTTTGACTTACAGGAAGGGGCTTCGATTGGCCATATAAGTACTGAGGGGATCATTCTCTCCGTTGCACTTCTTGGTGTTTTTTGGATTGTTCGCCAGAATATTCAAATAAAAAAAGACAACAAGAATTTGCATCAAAACCTCGAGAGGTTAGAGCAGGATACGGCTCTATGGAAAGCGGAAGCTGAGAAGTACCTGCAAGGCTTAGGCGATGCTATCAACAAACAAATGTCTCACTGGAGTTTTACAACGGCAGAAAAGGAGGTAGGCTTGCTTATGTTGAAAGGATTCAGTTTCAAGGAAGTTGCAAGCTTCAGAGAAACCAGTGAAAGAACAGCCAGACAACAATCTCTTGAGATATATAAAAAGTCCGGACTTTCGGGGAGGGCTGAGTTTTCCGCTTTCTTTCTGGAAGATTTGCTTTTACCAAAAAGCAAAGATGAAAAAATCAGTTTTCAGGACTAGAAAGCTTCCTATCTATTCAGTCTCGAAGTAGCGAAAGAACAATTCCTGTGAATCGAGGGGTCACAAAGTTCTCACGCGAATCATCATCGCACCCACCACCGGAATTCCACTGAACCTGCAATAACTACTAGTGGTCAATAGGCTCCTGTGATATTTTTCCATAGCTTTCATGCCCCGAAGGGGTAACGCCGAGTGGTGGTTAAAACTCTTCGTCTTCGGGGTCGTCGTCTTCCATGGCGGCATCAACTTCATCTTGCTCGGCTTTATCCATCAGTTCTTTGATTTGCTCGTATCCCGCTGCGAGTTTTTGGATATTCATCAGCAATGTAATGAGTTCTGGATTCTCACATTCCTGAATACCGGCGACAAGGGCTCCGCGCTCATCCTCATCATATTTTTCATCCCATTTATCAAATGTAGCCAGGATTTTGTTTTTACAATGTAGCAAGTCGTAGAAAAAACTTTGAATTTCAATTTTTGGCATAACAATCTCATCCATCAAATCCGGACCAAACCGGAAAAAAAAATTAATAAAAAACCTTTGCCCTTACAAGGTGCTGATATTATTATAGAGCGTCCCATCACGGGAAACGCAAATTATACTACATCATTCCAGAATAATATTAATCAATCATGTCAGACGAAGAACGATTTAAAGACAACGAAAACGGCACCATCTCAGATTCTCGCTACAACCTGATGTGGGCCAAAGAAGACAGCTACCAGATGCGTGAAAAATGGTGTGCCTGGAAAGGGGCCCACAATTATGTTGCCTGGTTAAACGAGCAAAAATACGCAGGCCATGAGGACTGGCGCGTGCCAAAAAGCCAGGAGTGCAGAAACCTTTACGACCACGAAAGTAAAAACTCGGACTTCAACGGCGATATCGTTCATATTGATTATAAATTTCCTGAGGGTTGCGGCTCCAACTATTGGTGCGTGGAAGAAGCGGGAATCAATGCAATGGCTTATAATTTTTATAGTGATCGTGCCTATCAGGTCCGAAAAAAAGCCAAAGACGAAGAAAGAATGAGTTGCCGAGCTGTCCGCACCGCGGGTCCGCCAGTAAAAAAGAGCGGCCGCTTATCAAATACGGGTAGAACCCGAAGAGAATGACAGGTCTTCGAAATGTTATAAATCACCCCAGCCCCTCTTTAAAAAAGAGGGGTTCATTTAAACCCCCATACTGATGGCTCAACACCGAGCGACTCGCGCTGAAATAAATTTGAAGGCTTTTAAACATAACCTTCAAAACTTAAAAACTATACTTACCCCTGAAACGGGCATCATGGCTGTTGTAAAAGCCGACGCTTATGGGCATGGAGCTCTCCCTTGCGCCAAAGCAGCGGTGGAGTCAGGAGTCGACTATCTGGGTGCAGGCGTCATCGAAGAAGGGATTGATCTGAGAAAAAATGGCATCACCAATCCCATCCTGATTCTTGGAAGCATTTTCCCCGATGAAACACCCGACTTGGTTCACCACAATCTTTCCACTATTCTGTGCACCTCTCAGTTAGCGCAGTCGCTTTCGAAGGAAGCAGAAAAACAAGGGAAATCGGTTAACGTCCACATCAAAGTAGATACAGGCATGAACCGTCTGGGGGTTCATCCCGAAAATTTACTCGAACTGATCAAAGAAATTGGAAGTCTGCCCGGCTTAAAGATAGAAGGTCTATCCACCCATTTTTCTTCTGCCGATGACGAAGACATCTCTATCACTAACAATCAAATTAAACTGTTTCAAAAAATCCTTGCCGAAATGCAGGAGATGGGAGTGCAACCCCCTCTCACTCATCTGGCTAACACTTCAGCTTTATTTAGATTTCCTGAGAGCCACTCAAAAATGGTAAGACCTGGACTCATCCTTTACGGAGCCCTGCCCTCACCTGTTTTACAACCTGTGGTTCAGGATATTTGTAAAAAGGAAAACTTAGAAAATTTTCAACCCGTCATGCAGTGGAAAAGCAAAATCATTCTCCTTAAATCCGTACTAAAAGGCCAACCCCTCAGTTACTCGAGAAAATATTTCACCCAAAGGGAAAGTCTCATCGCCACTCTACCCATAGGCTATGCAGATGGATTACACCGTGACCTTTCAAACAAAATGGAAGTCCTTATAAAAGGCAAACGGGCTCCTCAAGTCGGGACCATATGCATGGATATGACGTTGATTGATGTCACTGAAATTCCGAATGTTAAACTGGGAGACGAAGTGGTAATTTTTGGCAGGCAGGGTGCAGAAGAAATTCAAGTGGAAGAGCTCGCGGAAAAAGGAAACACCATTCCTTACGAACTTCTATGCAATGTGGGAAAACGGGTACCCCGAGTTTATACAAGTCACTCCTAATTTAAAAAATGAACGGACCATCAAAAATTCTATTTTGAGGCTTCCTTTTTTTCCATTTCTTTCTGTTGTATCTCATTTCCAAAAACTGGAATCAGACGTTTGGAAAGGGCTTCTTGCGCCTGATCCTCACTTGTGGTGAGACCTAGGATATTCAATATGTCATGAAGGCTTACTTCATGCCCTTTAGCTGTCCTCACAGGGTCCATAATATAACGCAACATTTCCCCAAGCTCGTCTAGTACTGAATGCAGGTGGCTGATCGCTGCAAATGACATAGCCTCTCTGGAGAATTTATCCTGGGTTCGACCTTCTAATAGGTCGTCCCAAGAGGGTGCTTTGGCGGTTTCAAGATATTTGGCTGCCGAAGCGAGTTTTTTGTCCATATCAGGAGTTTTTAAAAGCTCATCCAAATATTCCACCAATATTGTATCCAGCATGGACAAAATAACTTTGGCCTTTTCAAACGAAATGGGTTGTTTGCCTTGATCTAGGAAGATTCTAAAATCCGATTTCCCGTAGAGCTGTTTCAAAATATCCTGTTCAATCTTTTTCCACAGATCTTCACTTTCCCCCTTAATTCGCTGAAATAATATGAGGTAATGTGAGGCAGCCAACTTAGCGATGGGCATAAAAATGCCGTGTCCAAATTCGAGGCCCACAACCTTACTAACCGCAAAGTCTCTTACTTTCTTAAGTTTCCCTTTATCTTTTTTCTTTTCAGGATTTGCTAAGCGACCAAGACGCGTCCCCTTTGCAAAAATTGCCCCGTTTAGAAAAAAGGCACCTACAACGTGGCCCAATAACTGGCCGAGAATGCGCAACTCTTTTGCCGTATAGTTTCCCTGGAGGATGGCCTTCGGCCCATATGAAAGGATTCTCCAAATGGTTCTAAATCCTAATTTACCAAGCCCCATAGCGGTCAACCCAATGGTACCTCCTACAAGAGCAACCATACAGACGATCGCAAAGTGGTCCGAAAGTTTGGATATAATTTTAAATTCCTCTCTGACACTGATATCCTTAATGGCAGTTTTCATTCCACTGAATTTTACATCTGTAGCCTTAGAGGCTTTACTTACCGTTTGTGAATAAGCGTCCAATAGAATTCTCATGCGTTCTGTCCGGGCTTTTTCCCATTTTTCACGAGTTATGGGAGGCTGGTCTGCCAAATCGGAAAATATTTCGATAACTTCTTCAGCGCTATCATAATCAAGAAAATAGACATTGGAGAATAGAAGCACCGCCGAGGAACGCGCCTGGTGGCCAATATCTTCAAAACGTTTGATCAACAATTTACCCGCAGCAGGATTGATCACTCCTTTAAGTTCATCAACTTTATCCTGCACTTTATCCAAACTCCCGCGCAGGCGACTAAATAATTTGTACCAACGAAAGAGCATGGGCCCATCGATTATAAAATCTTTATATTTTTTAAGCAGCGACTCAAGGGCATCGCGGGCAAAACCGCGCAAGAAACCACGTACAAACTCGAGATATTTCATATTAGTTTGAGGAAAAAGCGATACCAGCATATCTACCATCAAAAACTGCAATTGGGTTTTAAACCGTTTCAATCCCTCTCGAACAAATTTCTTGTTCGTAAAATTCATGACCTGGTCTTTCACCAGCCAGACAAACCCACCCCAAAGCGAAACAGCACCGACAATAGGCAGAAGCAATGCCGTAGCAAGAAATGTAAAAACCATAATGACAGGAATCAGGTGCTTTGTTTTTTTGTATACCAGATCGGAGACCATTACTATCTTCAGGTCCAGCATGAATAAGTTATCCCGAATCCGTGTGGTGAGCCCATCCTTAATCCTGCGAATATAAGTAAAACCATGTTCAGAGCCTATATAGCGTCTGTTCCCGGTTCTTTCGAGCGGCAATCCTTGTAGGAAAAAATTTATTGTCGGTTTTCGCTTAGCCTTGCGAAGAGCCTTTTTCAGAACCTTATTGAATTCTCCGGTAGATTCTTTTAATGCATTATCCAGAGGCTCAAAGATCAGTTTTTCTCTGTCCAGGCCTGCCAATTCGGTCTTGCTGACATGGACCTCGTAAACCCTGTCACCAAACCGCATATCAACCATTGCCACAAACCAGTCCCATTCGTTATCCGGCAAACCTTTCTCATTCGGCTGCACTTCCCATTGTTTGAGGACCCAGTTGCGCGGATTAACGACACGCTCATTGTGGCCAAGAGGAACCTTACCGACATAATTGATGATTTTAGGAGGGATATATATCTTGGGACCCGTATTGGATAAAAAGAAGATGGCTTCCATGGGCTTTCCCGTTGGGTTTTTGTGAGTTAAATAATCCCAAATATTTTCACCTGGCAGGACACCCCCAACCAGGATCACCTTTGCATTAATAACACCAGATTCATCAAACCGTAGCTCATATATAATTAGATATTTACCCGCCCTAAACATAACGTGAGGAACATTCACGGCCGGAAAAATTTCGAAAAAATTCTGTTTTATATATGGATCGCTGAGACGCTCCATTTCAAAGACGCGTTGTTGAGGTTTCTCAGGTGAAGGGTCTTTATATTTAGGGTAATAATTACCCTTGGAATCGTAAGTGGCATTCGTAACAACACTCTCATAAAACCCGGTAACGGATGTATCTGGCAAACCTGCGGGGGGTAGGATTTTTGAAAAATGTCGCTGAAAATTCCGTTGCCGAATTACTGTGGAAAGATCGCTGATAGCCTCTACGCCAGGTAGGAATTGAGCGTCTTCAAGCTCCTGTTGTTCATCCCACACCAAATCGCCGCGAAGATAGGTACTATGCAAGAAAATTTGTTCGATATTTTTGGGGTCATCATCACTGAAAGGCAGACTAGCATCAAAGTAATAAGGGGGATCTTTTTTAACAAGTTTTACAGGACGCTTATCTATCCTTAAATGATTTTTAAACATCGCCCCCAGGCGTATTGATCGTTCGCGGTCATCGACTATCGCAGGGACTGGGCTTTCAAGAGAACTATGCAGTCCAAATAATATCTGGCATTCATCGGGCAAGGGTTGGTCT
>Ga0233434_1004446_pt1 | contig 10774 bp, 8 predicted proteins | sample SI_122_August201_4_FD_182738 | JGI IMG/M metagenome (GOLD analysis project Ga0233434, IMG submission 182738) | Seawater microbial communities from Saanich Inlet, British Columbia, Canada - SI_122_August2016_120_MG | ecosystem: Environmental > Aquatic > Marine > Inlet | place: Canada: British... | reverse complement strand
AACATGAAGAGTTTGGTCACATTCAAATTAAAACAGAGATTCATGAAATTGATACTCCTATCCCTAACACTATCTATGCAACACAATAGATCAGATTCAAAGATTTTATTGTACGTTCTAGATTTTTCTAGAAGGTACAATTCCTTATCCTCTGAACTTGTGTCTGAATTAATTGCGTCTTTACAAGTCATTAATTGAAATAAAACACAACTAGATCTTAAGCATTTTTGAATTGTGTTACAATGTATTTCGACATTCTTAAGTTCTAGAATTTTGATAAAAATTATTGAAACCTGTATTCCTTATTGCAATAGTAGCAGTTGCCATGATTGGAGTTATGGTTCCAAGTGGATTTTCTTATTCTCCTTGCGACGATCCAAGGGAGTCGGATTACCCTGCATGTGATCCTTGTACCGATCCAAGTATGTCAGATCATCCTGTATGTTCTAAAGAGAAGTCCAAAAATATCGATATTTCAAATTATTGCAAATTTGGTGAATCAATGTTCCAATGCACATTTCTCCCTCTTCAAAATTTTTCAGATGCTGACCTTGCTGGGGCAGACCTTTCAAATGCTGAACTTGATGGCGCAGACCTTTCAGGTGCAAACCTCTCCAACGCAGACCTTTCAGGTGCAAACCTCTCCAACGCAGACCTTTCAAACGCAGACCTTTCAAATGCTGAACTTGATGGCGCAAACCTTTCAGGTGCAAACCTTGATGGTACTGACTTTACTAATGCTGACCTTCGCGGTGTAGATATTCGTCATCTTGATTTTACACATGCAAAAATTGACGGAGCTAATTTTGATCATTCGGTAATTTTGAATGAGCATCCGAATACTCTGGATTTATCTCAACAAAATCTTTCCTGTGCAGACCTTTCAGGTGCAGACCTTGTTGGAAAAAAATTTCAGATGTACTGTATAGTGCCGGGGGATTATTCTTTCAGTTGTAATGAATATGCTTCAGTGAATCTCTCAGGTGCAGACCTTTCAAATGCTGACCTCAGAAATTCTGATCTTAGAGGTGCAAACCTTTCAGGAGCAAACCTTTCAGGTGCAAACCTTTCAAATGCTGAACTTGATGGCGCAAACCTTTCAGGTGCAAACCTTGATGGTACTGACTTTACTAATGCTGACCTTCGCGGTGTAGATATTCGTCATCTTGATTTTACACATGCAAAAATTGATGGAGCTAATTTTGATCATTCGATAATTTACGATGAAATCAATTCTAGTGTGGATTATTGGGAAAATCCTATACCTGCAATGGCGACAATAGATTGCTCTAAAGATACTGATTCAATATCTCAGACCCCACTTGAAACTACAACTTCTAAACTTCAAAAAAAACTAAATGAATACTGGTACTGTGCAATTGGTGCAACAATGTATGCAAATTACAAAGACTGTGTGAAATATGACGAGAAACACACTATTGGAATACCACCTACTGAGATAACATGGTATCAAATAGAAAAAGATGATACGCTAACATTTGTCTATGAAGATTCTGACATAAGTCCAAAATTGGAGACATTTCGTGATCAATCACTGCACCAAGATCTTTGGGAGATATACACGTCAATAACTCCTCCGGAAATTCTTTCTGAGGTTGTATCTTTTGTTGTGTACACAGATGATTATGCTGAAACTTCTGAAGCAGCTGCAGTTAACAGGGCTTCTCCAAATCCCTTGAAATTTCTGGTTTCTGTTGATCCAGTAGATATGGTTCCATCTGGCATTAAGATAAGCCCGCAATATTACATATCTACAATGATTCATGAAAACGCACACATACTTTCCTTGAGTGCAAGTCAGGGCGATAACAAATCCATATCTGTCGATACTACTAATTCACCTGACATGTATAAACAAGAAATGAAAAATGGTGAGCGTTCATGCGCGCCAAACTATTACAATGATTTTGCAGGATGTATGAACCAGAACTCATATCTAAACGCGTTCTTTCAAGAATTTTGGTCGGAAATTTATGATGATTTCAAGTGGAGTTTAGAATTTGATGATTATGAAACATTTTATGAACACAACACTGAATTTTATTTCAAATATGAAAAATATTGGCTCACAGAATATTCATCTGAAAATCCAGATGAAGATTTCGCAGAATCATTTATGGCATTTGTTCTAAAGGAAAAACCATCAGCACCCACATTTGCAGAACAGAAGATACTATTTTTCTACCAATACCCTGAACTGGTAGAAATGCGAGATTTCATAAGAAGTGCAATAGCAACTTTTGAATTTTGTGATGATGGAACAGTTTGGAAAGATGGGCAATGTCGACAATCAGTAACACCTCCACCTCAACAACAGCCAGTAACACCTCCACCTCAACAACAGCCTCAACAATCTCAAGGTGGTGGTTGTCTAATTGCTACAGCCACTTATGACTCCGAATTAGCACCACAAGTTCAACAACTCAGAGAATTAAGGGATAATCAATTGTTACAAACAGAATCAGGAACTAGTTTCATGAATACATTCAATGACATTTACTATTCATTTAGTCCAACAATTGCTGACATGGAAAGAGAACACCCAATGTTTAAAGAAGCAGTCAAACTTGCAATTACTCCGATGATTAGTTCATTGTCTTTAATGGAGAACGCTAATTCTGAATCTGAAGTTTTGAGTATTGGAATTTCAGTAATTATGTTAAACATTGGAATGTATCTAGGTATTCCAGCTATTGTAATTGTCGGAATTAAAAAGAAATTCTAAATTAAATCATACGTAATTGATCGGCTGTACCTTCTAAACCAAATCTAAAGCATTTATTGTAACTTCCATTTTCACTTAGAAAGTACAACTTCTTATCCTCTGAACTTGCATCTGAATTAATTGCGTCTTTACAAGTCATTAATTGTAGTAAACATGACTAGATCTTAAGCATTATAATCTAAATCTTTAACTAAATTAAGTTTGTTGAACTATACTATGGAAATAACCTCATCATTACATAATGTAAATGAGTTGTTGCGATTAATGTATGGGGATAAAAATCGGTTAGAAGAGCTAAAACTAAGAATAGAAAATGGACGGACATTATATATTTCAGATAATAATTATTTGAAAAAATTAGTAAATAAACATCAGGGAGAATTTCAAAAATATATTGAGTCTGAGAAAATCCAAAAAACTATTAACGTATCAATTGCTGCAAAAGATCTTATAAATCTTGGAATTGATGTATGGCGAATGGAACAAAGACTAAACAAAATAATGCAAACTATACCTGAAAAATCTCAAGATTTACTGAAAAACTCTATTCAGAAAATTAAACGATATTTAGACAAGAATAATATCGAAATAATTGATTATACAAATCAAAAATTTAATGAGGGTAGAAATTTAGATATTCTTGCAGTAGAAAAATCTTCAAATATTTTAGAATCTATAATTAAAGAAACAAAAGAGCCAACAATTTTACATAAAAATCAAGTTGTTAACAAGGGTAAAGTAATAATTTTAGAAAAAAATACTGAGGATCTTTCACATGAATAAAGTGGATAATTCCACTATTCCAATTGGAATAGATTTGGGAACTACTAATTCATCTATTGCTGTAAATATTAATGGAAAAATAGAAATTATAAAAAAACCTGGGGGTGCAGGATACACTCCTTCTGTTTTTGGTTTCAATAAAGCAGGAAATAAAATAGTTGGACAAAAAGCATACGAATACTTGTACAAATATGGTTCAAAAAATGAAACTAATAATTTCAAAGCAGAAATAAAAAGACTGATGGGTACACCTGAAACTGTGTATTTTGAAAGGTCTGAAACAAAAATGACTCCTGAAGAAATTTCATCTGAAATTCTCAAGGAATTAAAAGCGGATGTTCTAAGAAAATATTCTGATTTTGATACTGTTACAGCTGTAATTACAATACCTGCTGCATTTTCTGTTTTACAATCAGAAGCAACTAAAAAGGCAGGAAATCTGGCAGGATTCAAACATGTAGTTTTATTGCAAGAGCCTATTGCGGCTGCAGTATCATATGGTTTTCAGAATGTTAAAAATGAAAATTGGTTAATATATGATTTTGGAGGTGGCACGTTTGATGTTGCTCTCATATCCTCCAAAGATGGAATACTATCTGTATTAGGTCATAATGGTGATAATTTTCTAGGTGGAAAAAATATTGATTGGGATATAGTGGAAACTATAATTGTGCCTAAAATTTTAGCAAAATTTCAACTTTCAAATTTCACAAGAAAGAATACAAAATACCAAAATATTTTTTCATATCTAAAATATAGTGCAGAATTAGCTAAAATTGAATTATCACAATATGATAAAGCAACAATTGAAATTGAAGATATTGGAAAAGATGACTCTGGAGAAGAAATATCATTACTAATTGATATGTCTCGTTTAGAATTTGAAAAATTAATCAAACCTACAGTGGATCGTACTATTGAATTAACAAAAGAGACATTAAAAGAATCTGGACTAAAAAGTGAATCAGTAAAAAAATTAATTCTTGTGGGAGGCCCTACACAAATACCATATCTAAAAACAAGACTTGAAAATGATTTACAGATACAAGTTGATTCATCCGTAGATCCATTAACCGTTGTAGCTCATGGTGCTTGTATCTTTGCAATGAGCGAAAAAATACCAAAAGAATTTTTACCCAATGAAATAAAAAATATCAAAGGAGTAAATAATATCACCTTAAATTATGAGACATTAACATCTGATACTGAAGAATCAGTTACTGGAATTATTGAAGGTCTTGATGATTCTAAACAATACTATATTCAAATTCAATCTGATAGTGGCACATTTACAGGAGTTAAAACAAAAATCAATAAAGGAAAATTTTACTACTCCATAAATGTAGAACCTAACAAACAAAATTTATTTTGGGTTTACATTTTTGATCAGGAAGCAAATCCTATAAAAATTTCTACAGATTCATTTTCAATTACTCATGGACTTTCAGTGCTGGGAGCACCTATACCTCATTCAATTCAAGTAGTCATTTCTAAAAGAGATATTTCATCTAATATTGTAACCAATATTTGTGAAAATATTCTTGAAAAAGGATCTATTTTACCCTTGAAAAAAACACTAGATGTTTACAAAACATCAAAAATTCTCAAAAAAGGAGAAGATTCTTCATTGTTTATCACCATTGTTGAAGGGGAGTCTGAAATTCCTGATAGAAATTCATTTGTATGTAAATTGGGAATACCCGGAAAAGACTTACCTCATGACTTACCTGAAGGTACTCCTGTTGAATTAACAATTGAATATAATAAATCCAGAGAAGTCTTTGTTACTGCATATGTACCCTTAATCGATATGACACTCAACGCACGTAGAACAGAAAAAGATGAAGTGATTGATATCGACACAATATCTTCTGAATTAGAATCTCAAAGACATAGAGCAAAAGAAACTACTGAAAATTCTACTGTTGAAGAAAGCAAGAAGATTGATGATATTATGGATTCAGTAGAAAAAGGTATTGGAAGTACTGATGGAGATGATCAACGTAAAGCTGAGAAGCAATTAAAAGATCTTAAAATTTTATTGGACAAAAATGATAAAGAAAAAGCTGCTTCTAAACTAATTGAAGAATATAATTTACGAATTGAAAGTTTGCCAAAAACAATTCAAGAATATGCAAACTCAGAAAACTTAGATGAAATAACAAAACAATTTGAGAGTATAAAATCTGATGGTGAAATGGCAATCAAATCAGAAGACAAGGTCATGATAATTCGAATAAATGAGCAGCTTGATAATTTGGAAAGTAGAATACTATTTTCAAATCCAGGTTACTGCATTGAATATTTTAAATATATTGCAAGTCAAGGAGAAAATGGAAAATTTACTAATGAACAAGAGGCACAATATTGCATTTCAAAAGGAATTGCAGCTATTGATGCAGAAGATATAGATGAATTAAAAAGATGGACAATTGAATTGAGTAATCTTTTACCTTCTAAAGATCATCCCGATACTCATGCAGGTCTAACTAGGTAAAATGAAATGTCAAATTCTATCATAAACAATGCATATCGTATTCTTGGTCTAGATGGCAGTGCTAATCAAAAGATCATCTTAAAAAGATCTAAGGAAATTATCAATAGGCTAAAAATTGATGATCATCCCAAATATAATTTAGATATCAATTTATCTAAAAAATTTAGAACGGAGGAATCGGTAAATGATGCCTTGAAAAGACTCCAGAACATGAAAAATAGTCTACATGAATATTTTTTCTGGTTTAATATTGCTGATACTGTAGATGAAGATGCATCTAATTACTTACAATCTAGTAATGTCAAATCCGTGGTAAAACCAATTGATGATGCTATTGGAATCTGGAAGAATGCATCAAATACTGAAAGTTCAACTGGACTATATTATAAAAAAAATCTTTCAATACTTTATTGTTTAATGCTCTTTAACGAAGACAATGGAAAGAGAAGACGCAGTGCACTTTTAAAAGAGTCGCTTTCAAATTGGAAAGAAATTATTAATTCTGATAAGTTTTGGGTTTCTTTTGAAAAAAGTTATGCTGTAAATAATGATCAAATATCTAATTCAGACACAATGGCCACTTTTAGAAAAAATATTCCAAAATATCTTTCTGATATCTATCATGATCTTTATCTTCAATATGGAGATAAAAAATTTGTTAAGGATTTTCAAGGTATTTTTGGTACTCTTGGTGATAAAACAGAAGAGACTTTACTAAAACCAATACATGAATTAATTTATGATACAATTAATGAATTGAGAAAAATTAATTTAGAAAATAATGATACTGATGAGGATAAAATTACTGAAATAAATCATGTATGTGATAAATGTGGAAAAACGGTGATTCCTAATACGTATACTACGTATGAGGACGGTAGTATTCTTTGTGAAGATTGTAAAATTCACTCTCGAGAATGGAAAGAAAAAATTAAACAAGAAGAAACTATTCAAGGTAGTGCAAAAGCAGTTTTAAGGATTGACCGAATGGTAAAAAAATTAGGATTACAATTAGATGAATTACATGAAATTGGATTATATGAAAATGTTCAATCAATAGTAGTAAGAGATCATGCTGCAGAAGCAATAAGACGTACTTCAATTATGATACATAATGAGGCTCATATGAAAATTAAATCCCTGGATTTGCTCAACTTAGCCATAAAAATTTCAGGTACTGAAAGTATAAAAGAAAAATGTCAATCTGATATAGAAACTGTTGAAAATTTTATTGATGATGATGAGGAAAATGCCGTTGTCCTTGAAATGGGTGGTTTTTTCCGAAAACAAGAACTTGTTCTTAAAAGTGATTTTATAAAATACAAAGGAAAACAAATTTACTATAAAGATGTAATTGCAGCTGCATATTATAATGATGATAAAAATTATGTCATCACACTAGATTCTAAAAAAGATGATATTGAAATTAAATCTAAGAATTATGATCTTTGGAGTAATTTGCTTAATCGAATTGATCCAATAGTTGAGCCTATTATTGTAAATAGATTATCAAAATTAATTTTTGAAGAAAATAAAGAAATCCAGATAGGCCACGTTATTTTTAATCGTAATGGCTATCACAGTAAAAAACGTTTTAGAAATAAATCCGTTTCTTGGGAAGATACAATTTATAATGCTACAATTGAAAACGGCAATGTAATTTTACTTGAGGATGAAAATGGTCAAGCAAAAAATTTTACAGACATACCTATGCGTGAAAATAATGCTTCATTTGTTCCGTCATTAATTAATACTCTCTACAAGGAATATCATATGCGCCAAAAAAATTAATTTGATAAAAAATGAATACTTCAACAAAACCTGTGCTCTACAATGGATTTCAAATTCGGGAAAATTTAACTGTAAAAAATCGTATCGAAAGAATATTTTTTACAGATGTTTATGAATTATCTAATGAAAAATATCTATACTTGTTTGTAAATCTAAATCCAAATGAACTTATTGATAGAAGTAAAGAATATGATGTTATTAGAATTAAAAATGAAACTGGTTCATACCTTGGTGTAATTGTAGATGAGTATTCTAAAAATCAAATTTTTACCATAAATGAAGATCTTTCAAAAGCAAAAGGTTTCGAATGTGTTGCTGGCATGCAAGAATTAAAGAATCAATTCATTGCAGACGTGATTAATCCTCTTAAAAATCCCGAAAAATTTAAAAAATTTAAAGTCTCAATTCCTAATGGTATAATTCTATATGGGCCTCCTGGATGTGGTAAAACGTTCATTGTTAGAAAATTAGCAGAGGAACTTGGCTACAATTTTACTGAAATTAAACACTCTGATCTTGCAACACCGTTTATTCATGGATCCGTGAGTAATATTGGAAAAGCATTTGAAATTGCTAAACAAAATGCACCCGTAATTCTATTTTTTGATGAAATTAGTGGATTAGTCCCTGATCGAAGAGATATGAATAGTTTTGATAATGGAATTAAAGAAGAAGAAGTTAATGAATTTCTTATACAACTTAATGATGCTGGAGATAAGAACATACTAGTTGTTGGAGCAACAAATTATATCGATAGGATAGATCCTGCAGTATTAAGACCTGGGAGATTTGATAAAAAAATCTATGTTTCACCCCCTGATTTTGATGCACGTAAATCTCTATTCAAAATAGGTCTTGCCAATCGCCCTTTTGATAAAAACATTAGTTTTAGTCAATTATCTAATCTTACTGACGAGTTTACTTGTGCAGATATTATTGAGGGGGTTGTAGAATCATCCGCCAGATTTGCAGCTAACAATGACCTGAAATCAATCGACCAAAATATAATAGAAAATGAAATTAAGAGAATTTTATTACAAAATAAATTAAAGAAATCCACGGAATCTCTGGAAGAATAGTTAAAGCGGAGTATATTTTTTAGTCTTATTTATTTTTGATTATGATCTGTTTTTAAATCATTATTTGAAACTCCTATACAAATTTAAGTCCAACATTTTTGTATATCTCTGAATTTTCCAAAGCATCTGTTACCAATTTCATACATGTTTTAGCTTCTTCTCTTTTGCCAAGTTTTTTGTAAATGTGGCTCTTGGCTATCCATATGATGTCATCATCATTGGGGTTATGTTCAGAGTAAAGCATCTTGTTAAAATGGTCACTTGCCTCTGAATATTGTTCTTTTTGAATTTTGAGATACCCTACAATTAATTGAGATAGAAATTCCTCTGACATGGATTTTGCCATATCGTATGTTGCAAAATTTGTATTAAACATTGATCATGCTGAATTTACTCGTTGTTTTTCCATACTCTCAAGGGATTCCTTAAGATATTCCTTAATCTTTCACGGTTTTCTTTGACAGTATGGCTTTTTACCAATGTCATTACATTGAATTTTCGTAGAAGATCTTAAAGGTTTGCGAGTGGATGATTTTACTATCGGTTTCTATTTCTAACGATAATTCCCATGTAATTTTTTATGATTTCCCTTTTTTTTGCTAACTCGTCAAATATTTCGCTAATGTCAATCAATGGTCTTTGAATTGCTTCTTGATTTACATATCCATTTAAGAAGTCATGCCAATCTTTTCTTCGTTCAAAATGTTCATCATCCTCATCTTCATCCCGAACTACTGATGTCCATTCCCAAACTAAATACAAACCCAACTGTAGTGTTTCTGGCGGCATAATACTATGATCAATATTGACAATTGGTGGAGGTCCATCAGGATACATTGATTTAACTTCTTCAGCTAAAATCATAAAATTCCAGACATCATATCTTCTTCGTAAAAATAAATCATTTATTGTTTGATTTACTTTTTGAAATGCATTCCATTCCTCCTCTGTAGTATTGGCAAAAACCATACCATGAAGTTCATCAACTGCATCGTCTCCAAATTGATTTTTAATATAATTTGAGGCATCACGAATTTCATGATTTAACAGTAAACACTCATCTATTTTTGAAAGTTTCATAGTTCCTTCGTTACGGTTTGCTTTGTTATTAGTATTTTCATATTTTTCAATATTTTTTTCATTTGATTGATGTGTCAAAACACGAAATGGCTTCTTCATTTTTGCCTAATTCTTCAAATAACACACCCTTGTTATGCCAACAAGCAGAGCAGTTGGAATTTATCATAATTGCTGTATTAAAACATGTTAAAGATCCCTCATAGTTTTCTAGTGCAAGTAGGACAGTACCTTTGTTATACCACGCACCATCGTGTTGAGGATTCAACCTAATTGCTTCGTCAAAACATTTGATGGCGTCCCCATCTTTTTCTAGGTAATGCAATGACGTGCCTTTGTGACCCCATCCTTCCTCATCTTCAGGATTCAATAGTATTGATGCATTAAAACATGTAAGAGCCTCCCCAAATTTTTCTTGCTCAAAAAAATCAACTCCAGCATTATTTAGTTCCAATGCTTTTTCTTCGTCATCCCATGCTTTTTCTCTATCATCCCATCTGTCCATTATTGTTTCTCCACTCCGCAATGAATACACATTTTCTTTGATAATATTTCAAAAAAGGCATAACTGTGAATGAAACCTTGCTTGCAAGTCATAGAGCATTGAATATGTGAGATTGTGTAATTAAGTTATTGATCAAAAGAATTAACGATCATATTTGATCGGTTGTACTTTCTAAATCAGATTCAAAGATTTTATTGCACCTTCTAAATCATACTGTATGATGGATTTGCTTTCTGATTTAAAAAAAGGAAAACGTGGAGCAATTGCAAAAGCAATTACCCTTGTTGAAAATGATC
>Ga0233434_1004443_pt1 | contig 10780 bp, 10 predicted proteins | sample SI_122_August201_4_FD_182738 | JGI IMG/M metagenome (GOLD analysis project Ga0233434, IMG submission 182738) | Seawater microbial communities from Saanich Inlet, British Columbia, Canada - SI_122_August2016_120_MG | ecosystem: Environmental > Aquatic > Marine > Inlet | place: Canada: British... | reverse complement strand
TATTTCCATCGAATGCATTAGTAGGCGACTACGTACTTCGTTTAGACTACTTCCCGAATAGATTATTCAGATTCGATGGTAACCGTTGGATTAAAGTAGAGGATAACGTAAGAACTAACCTAACTCCTGATGCATCAGATAATAAGACTCAGCGCAATAAGTTCGTAAATAACACAGATACACTAAGGACTAAAGAGCGTGGGGATATTCCTACACTACAAGGACTTAGTGATTTATTACGTCCTTCGGCAGATAATTAGAGAATAACATGGCAACACAATTTCATTACGATGCACAAATTAGACGATTTCTATTACAATTCACTAGAATGTTTAGTCATTATCAAGTGGAGTACGGCAAAGACGACAGTGGCAATCCAACATATCTAACTGTACCCATTAGATACGGTGATGCGTCAAGACAAGTACAACATATCATTCAAAACAACTCACAAAGTAGCATTTTAAATGTTCCTATGATGTCATTTCATATTAGTGGGTTAACATATGCTAGAGATAGAGTACAAGACCCACAATTCGTAGGTAAGATACAAGTTAGACAACGTGAGTACAATAGTAGCACAGAAACATACGAATCAACACAGGGAAATGCATTCACTGTTGAACGTGCGATGCCTTCGCCATATGATTTAAATATATCATTGGATATATGGACTAGTAATACTCAGCAGAAATTACAAATAATTGAGCAAATATTACCACTATTTAATCCAAGTTTAGAAATACAAAGTACGGACAATTACTTAGATTGGACTAGTTTGAGTGTAGTTGAATTAAATGATGTTAATTGGAGTTCACGTTCGGTTCCTGTAGGAACAGATGAACCAATAGATGTTGCTACATTACAATTCACAGTTCCTATATGGATTAGTTTACCTGCACGTGTTACTAAGATGGGTGTGATTCACAAAATCATATCTAGTGTGTTTGATGACAACGACATTGCCAATTTTGACCCATTGAATAGTGATGATATACTACTAGGAACAAGAGCAAAAATTACACCACATGGTTATCAACTATTACTAATAGGAAACCAACTACAGATTCTCAAAGCAAATGATATAGAAAACGTTAAAAATACATCATTCGACCCAATCACAACACAAGTTAGTAATATTAGTTGGAAAGCGGTAGTAGAGGAATACGGTGAACTTAAAAGCGGTATTAGTCAAATGAGATTAACAAACGATACCACAGGCAATGAGATAATAGGAACAATTGCATTTCATCCAACGGATGACAATATTATGCTATTCACTGTTGATGTTGATACCGTTCCCGCGAATACAGTATCAGCAATTGATGCAGTTGTGAATCCTTTGCGTAGTGGACCAGGTGTGCTTACAGGAAAAACGACATTTCCAAGTGCTATCACAGGACAAAGATACTTATTAACCGAAAGTACAGGGGATGTTAATAATCCAGCAAATGACGTTGCTACTGCTTGGAAAGGTACAAATGATGTACAATTAATTGCAAACACAAATGACATCATTGAATACAATGGTTCTAATTGGGATGTTGTGTTTGATGCAAGTGACTTATCTAATAAAGATTACGTTACAAACATAACAACTGGGTTGCAATACAAGTGGAATGGTACACAATGGGTGCGTTCGGTAGAAGGTGTTTATCCAGGTGGTGAGTGGAGTTTAGTATTATAAAAGAAGCAGTTGGTGTATGGTTTTTTGCACAAAGTACACAGCGTTATCTGTACTTGTTACGCAATGACATAAAGTATCCAGAACGTTGGGGATTGCCAGGTGGAAAGGTTGAAGGGAATGAAACCTTAATGGATGCAATTACCAGAGAATGCACAGAGGAAATGGGAGATATACCAACGTACACTAAACTAATCCCAATAGAAAAATTCACAAGTCCAAATAATAACTTCTTCTACCACACATTTTTCTGTTTATTAGATGACGAATTTATTCCTGTGTTAAACCATGAGCACATTGGATATGCTTGGATTAATAAAGGAGCCATACCTAAACCATTGCACCCTGGATTATGGGCGACATTGAAAATAGACGAAATCTATCAAAGAATTAAAACTGTAGAGGAACTGTACTCTTAAGAAATATCAGCGTATGACACGTACTCTTGTATTGTCATAGAATCTACATTTGGTAGGTACTTCCAACTTTCTGGCATGGCTCCGAACTTACGAACATGATGAAATTTCACAGTTGAGTAAGTTTTCATAACTTCATTAACTGAATTAATCATCTTTGTTTGTTCTATTGCACTATCATTATATTGGTCATACCCAAATAGAAATATTTCCTTGTGCTCATCAAAACAAGCAAGCCATACAGCAGTAGCATGCACTGTTGTCCTAGTGCTTTGTGGAATTAAATAAAATGCACCTTCGTTGTTTAAGCACCCACTTGTAGAAGTATAAACAATATTATCTTCATCGTAACCAACTTCTTTTAGTTCATCTAATGTATCTTGTCCAAGTGCTACTAAAAAGTCACATTTAAGTTTCTTATAGACATCCTGTACTCCGTACACTTGCATACTAAGACTACCTAGCAATCCACCGCTATGTCCTTCTAACCGATTTAATAAAAACCCTTCAATACTTGTTCCATCCGCAATACATGTTGCTCTGTCACTAACGTGCTTGTTTAAAATTGGATTTTCTATCCACTCACGTTCTTGTTCTTTCTTGCCGTTTTTATAGATTGTATTAGTGATTACAAATTCACCATCGTAATCACTGCGGTAGTGTTCTTCAATCACTTATCTTGCCCCCACTACAACTTCTATTATATCTTCATCATTTGTGTTTTTATTTTCTAACGATTTTCCAATTACAGAACCAGTTGTTGGATTATGATTTTCATTCCATACTACACCAACGCCACTAACATTACTAGAAACAATAATGTCTCCTTTCTCAACTACTCCAATAACTCTACATGGAACACGACCTTGTAGTGCAACGGGGACAATATATTCACCATTACATTCACTATTCATTAAGTAAGCAGGATTGGACGATACCACTGTATCTGTGCTTTCGTCCCAAATTAATGCTGTATTGGTGTTGTCCCCACGTTCAAAAACAATACCAATGTCGTTTGTGTTGGTACCATGCGCAGAGTTATTTAAAACAATTAATTCATCGTCAAATGCTGTAGTTGTTGTTTGAAATTGTCCTAATCTTGGTCTAGTTAAACCCATAGTTTTTTAATAATTCTAATACTGATGTATTTATTAAAAATAAGGACAAAGGGTATCACCACCTTATCTCTTGAGGAGAGAATAATTCTTGGGGGAGAGTGGTGATACATTTTTATTTATACATTGACGTGTATCACACCAAAATTCCACGAGGTGTCAAAACTTGCTTCGCCGTATTCAACATTATCACCAACTATAAATGGGTTTTTTTTACCAGCGCGATTTATAAACCCACTATTCGGTTTTGGTTGTACGTAAGCCATTGGTACCTCATTTACCAAGAAATTAATGCGAGATTTACCATACTTTTCCATTGTTATATCAGTAATATCTTCAGGAAGCATCTGCATTGGTTGATGTTTAAATTTTTTTCCATTAGAACTTATTGTGATAATTGAGCAATCAATGGTGGTATTAGCGTGATATCCAGCCTTTAGAATTTCTATTTTTTCTTCCAATGGTTTATTATCCCAATCAATAATAACCTTATCTCTTATAAAATCAATAAAATTATCAACAGCATCAACATCTCGCGTTCTATCCCAAGTTGTGTATTTACTGTTTGGTAAATACATGCACTTACCTCTTTTCGCACCCATCTCTACAAGATACGATGGTAAGACTCTTGAATATTCTTTGTAAATATCTTTTATACTTTCGATAGTTAAAAAGTTTTTACCAGATGGACTATATGTGTTGTGATTGTTATACTTTACAGAAAATCCATGTATTATCTTATCACCGTTGCATATCAGAACATCAGAAGGTCCACCCAATAAATCATTCTGCGTTGCCATAAGTGATACATAGTAATTCGGTAGATTTTTCCATTGTGCAACAAGTAACGAAATACTTTCATCCATAAGATTAATAGAATCCATTATTTTATCAGTCTGTGGATGGATATTAATAACCTCATTCAAGAACTCAGTTTGCTGTTGTTTACCCATAAACATATACGCAACTGCAAACTCATACCGAATACCAGTGTTTACATTTGTTGCTAATTTTTCATAGTCATTTTTATATAACATTCTAAGTTTCGTTTATGAAATTTAGAATATTTATATGTCATTTTTGGCAGACGATAAAAAAGGGAAACCGAAGTTTCCCCTTTTAGTAATTGAACAACGGGAACCTAAATTCCCATTGCAATTAGTAGATTGTTATACTCTACCAATAACCACTTCGATAACGCCTTCGCCACCATTGAAGTCTTCAATCGCCTTACCAATTACAGAACCCATCTTAGGGTCTGCTTCAGCGCGAGCCATGCCGTTACCAGCACTTACCATCATGTCACCTTTTTGTACTGCACCAGTTACTTTACATGGAACGCGTCCTTGTAATGCAACAGCGGCTTTAGTACCTTCTAATGAACTATTCATCAAGTAAGCAGGGTCAGTTGAAACAACACCAGCAATGCGACGGTCACCGTCTTCATTACATTGTGTTACTTCTGCATCACCACCAAAACAAACCACTGTACCGGCTTCGTAATCAGCATCTGCTGAGTAGTTCTCCGCTAAGTCAGCGTATTGTGCTGATGATGCTGTACCATATAACGTACCACACTGCATATCTGCATCAGAGTGCGTAGCACCATCAGTTGATGTAGTTGCTCTCCAACGGTCTGAACTTTCTTCCCAAACCATGTACGCATCTGTTCCACCACGCTCTGCTTGTAAACCAATGTATGAAGCAGAAGCACCTGAGTTGCCACTAGCACATTGAATAACTGCATCAGATACTGCTAAATTAGTAGTATCAATTGTAGTAGTTGTACCATTAACTGTTAAGTTACCACTTAATGTTAAATCAGTAAATGATGGACTTGCATCCAAGTTAACTGTAACAGTGTCACCAGTCATACTAGTGTTAACGTTTGTTCCACCAGCTACAGTAAATGTATCTGTACCAACAGTAATAGTACCTGTTCCACTATCACTTGACATTGCCATATCAGAACTAACTGCTACTGTGCCAGCTGCCGTTAAACGACCTTTAGCATCAACAGTAAATGTCGGAATTGAAGTTGAACTACCGTAACTTGACGCTGTAACTCCAGTATTTGCAAGTGTCATAGCCGCTGTAACGTTAGCAGAACCATCAAATGAACCTGAGTTCCAAGTAGCATCGCCTGTCATTGCAACAGTTCTAGCAGTTGCTAAAGTAGTTGCAGTGTCTGCATTACCAGTTACGTTACCTGTTAACGCACCTGTTACAGTATTAACATGTAGGTTATTCCACTTTTTAGAAGAAGAACCTAAGTCATATGTACCAGTAGCATCCGGAATCATATTTGAAGCAACATCAGCATTTAGTGTAATACTATCTGTATTAGCATCACCAAACACTAAGTCACCATTAGCAGTAATTGAACCACTAGCAGTAATATCACCAGTTACAGCAAATGTACCACAAGTTACAGCAATATTTGTATTTGCTTCATTTGTTACGATTTCTGCAGTACCTGCACTATTTGAAATACCAACAATAGTTTCAGTAGTTGTTAATTCACGTACTTCAATAACATCACCTGTTGCCGGAGCCTCAGTAAACGTTAATGTAGTACTTGATACTGCATATGCTGTAGTTGGTAGTTGAACAACACCGTTTAAACTAACAATACATGAAGCAGTTGTTTGAGCAGATGATAATGTAAATGCAACTGTTGTGCCATCACCACTAAAGTTTTCAGAAGCAATAACTGTAAACTCAGTTGACATTTGTTTCCATGCACTACCTGTATGATACTCAGGGTAACCTGCAGTAGTATTGAAACGGAACATACCTGCCGCACCAGTTCCTGGACGTTGTGCAGTAGTACCTTTAGGTAAAACTAACGAACCAGTTGAACTAATTACAAGTTTAGCGCCAGTAATAGGAGTATTTGTACCAATTAGTACAGTATCTGTACCTGCATCAGTAATAAACAAGTTTGCATCTGTATCGCCTTCAATTCTTACATCAACGTCAGCACCTGCTTCGTTAATAGTAACTGCACCTGCTAATGTTGTAGCACCAGTAACACCTAGTGTAGTTCCAACAGTAGCCGCACCACTAATAGTAGCACTTGCTAAAGTAGAAGCACCCGCACTTAGTGTACTGCTTAAAGTAGTAGCACCGGTTACTGCTAATGTTCCAGTAGTAGAAACACTACCATCTGCACCGCTAACTGTAAATTGATTAGTATCACATTGGATACCACCATCTAATGTAGCAAGACCATCAACACTTAATGTACTTGATAAAGCAGAAGCACCTGTAATAGTTGCTGTACCTGCAATTACTGTATTACCAGAGGCACTAGCAACTGTGAACTTATTAGTAGCAATATCAAAATCGCCGTCAATACCAACTGCACCACTAGCATTAATTGCCGCCGCTGTAGTTGTACCAGAAACACTTAATGTGTCTGATAACGTTGTAGCACCAGAAACACCTAGTGTACTTGATAAAGTACCACTTGTACCTACAATAGCACTAAACGTAGCATCTGCCGCTGTACCACTAAACACTTCCGACGTATTAGTCGCTGTTGTGTAAGCAGTAAACACGCCTGCAGAATCATCAAAACCAAAGAAACCAACTTTAGCAGTTCCATCGTTGTACTTAAATTCAATACCACGGTCTTTGTTATCGTCTGTGACGTTGCCACCAATTGTTAGAATTGGGTCAGCAAGTGTAGTTACTGTAGAGTTAACTGTAGTAGTTGTACCAGAAACTGTTAAGTTACCACCAACTGTTAAGTTTGTACCTACTGAAACAGCCGCGTCTGTGTTAATTGCTTCTGCATAAACGTTATTCCACTTTTTAGAACTTGAACCTAAGTCATGTGTTGCATCTGTTGCTGGAACAACATTTGAACCAACTTCACCTGTTACTGTAACAGTATCGCCCGAAGCATTACCTAATGTAACGTCACCGTTCATTGTAGTTGCGCCAGTTACTGCTAAAGTAGAACCTAGTGTTGTAGCACCTGTAACATCTGCTGTACCACCAACTGTAGCGTTTCCACCAGTTGTTAATGCATCGGTTAAAGTAACACTATCAGGTAAACCAATTGTCATTGTGTCAGTTATTGATACTGCTACGTTTACTTCGTTTGCTGTACCTGCAAGTGTTAGAGTATCTCCACCTGAGATAGTTTGTGATGTACTACCGTCACTTAACGTAAAACCACTTGATGATACTGTGTCAACATACGCTTTAGTAGCCGCATCTTGGTTTGATGTTGGGTCAGTAACATTTGTAACTTTATTACTACCAGCATCAATAGTTTGTGAACCTGCAACACTAAAACCACCACTAAACACAGTACTTGCTGTCATAGTAGCAATACCTGTTACTGCTAATGTACCACCAATTGTTGCATCATCATCCATTGCCATACCACCAACACGCATATCTGCATAGTCAGTGATTGTTACTGTTGTACTTGAATCAGCACTTGATGTTGTTACTGCAACAAAAGTATTTGTACTTTCATCCCATACAAACGCAACGTTTGTATCATCACCACGTTCTCCGATGAAACCAATATCAGTTGCGCCTGAACCTGTTTGATTTGATGCAAGTAGCATAATCGGGTCTTCCACCGTCATTGCACTTGTATCCATCGTTACTGTTGTACCACTTACAGTTAAGTTTCCACTAACTGTTAAATTTGACCCATAAGTCAAATCATTTTCCAATTTACCAGATGTAACTGTATTATTGACTAGTTTCCCGCCCGTAATAGTTGCATCTGTAATTTGGTTATTTTTTATTCTTGTAATAGCCATATAGCCTCCCTAAATAAACAAAATCGATTTTATTCTTGCCCCTACAAATATGTAATTAATATATTTGTACTACTATTTATATGATTTCGGTATTATCTAGGTGTGTATTTAATGGATTGATAAGTATTACACTGCTGAAATTGTGCTACCCAATGCGGAAACTTTCCAATTTGTTCCATCATAAACTGCTAAAGACGGAGAACCTGTATCGCCGTTAGAAACGTAGATTATTTGACCTGATGCTTTGTTTGTTAATGCGTTTGCTTGTGATACTGTGTAAACAGGTAATTGTAAACTGTGCGCGTTTGAAATGTTAAAAATTTCATTTGATGTAATTTCTGCTATTGTAGAATTAGCAACTGCTAAAGTAATTGTGGTTCCATTTGCTTCAACTGATGTGGTACCGTCTACATTAGTCACTGCACTAACAGTTGTTATATTTGAAATAAACCTAACTTCAAGTTCATCCGTTGCACTTGGCGCTTCTGTCATTGTTAGTGTTGTACCAACGACAGTATATGCTGTGGTTGGAACTTGCAATACACCATTAATACTAACAATTATTGAACTTGCTGTTGCAGATTGTGAAAGGGTGAATGCAGTTGCGGTTCCATCGCCATTGATAGTTTGACTAACCATACTAACAATATTTGACCCAACTTCTTCCCAACTAGCACCGTTGTAAATTTCCACACCTGTTGTACTTGAATTAAATCGTAATGTGCCAGTGCTAGGTGTTCCTGGTCGTTGTGCAGTGGTACCTACTGGCAATCCAACCCCACGTGTGCCAGTAATATTAACTAGTCCTGTGCTGTTACTATCTGCATCTGCTGATAAATTTAAATTAGTATCTGCACTAATAGTTAAACTATTACCAGTTTCTGCACTGATGTTGTCAATGGATAAGGTGGTTCCATTAAAGGTTAAGTTAGCATTATCCTGTAATTCGCCTGCTGTGCCAACATAAACAAGTCGCCCTGATGTTAGGTCTGATATTTTTGCAGTTGCTAATGTACTATTCCCACTTACAGATAATGTTCCCGTTAATGCAGTTGTGCCTGTTACCGATAATGAATCAGTTGGTGTACCATCGTTAATCCCAATTCTATCGTTAGTAACATCAAAGAAAAGCAAATCTGTTTCAATTGCTAAATTTATACCACTACGTGTTAAATTGTCGCTTAGAATTTGTCCTTGTATTTTACTAATAGCCATTGTTAACTCACTGTTGTACTTGCTAGGTTATGAATAACATTGATTGATGTTGTGTTTGGCGGAGCAGAAGTAAATGTGATATCTACTGTTCCTGCTACAGTGTAGTTTGTAGTTGGTATTTGATAAATGTTTCCGACAAACACTAATATTTGGTCTGCGTCAGAAACTTGTGTTGACATTGTATAGACTGATGTACTTCCATTTCCTGTAAATGAATCAACTACAACAGTTGCATCGCCTTGCTTTGATACTACTGCCCATACAGTACCGTCGAAATATTCTACTTTTGCAACACTTGTGTTGAATCGTATTTGCCCAAACACCGGCTCACTAGGACGTTCAGTTGCGTCGCCTACTGGAATCTGAATTGCTGTACTTCCAACTCCAACTTGTTGATTTTTAACAAACCTTCCCACTGCGTATTAAATCGCAGTGTAACTTGTAATTGCTGTTACTGCTGTACCTGCACTTGCAATTACATTAATAAAATCACCATTATCAAATAACAACTTTTCGCCACCTGCATATAACACGTATGTGTCACCTGCGGTAATTGTTAGTGTGTCTAACATGATATTCGTATTTGCTACTGTATCTCCGTTAGGCACTACGTGCAGACTAACAGTTACGTTAGACGCGCTGTAATTACACAGTGTTAAATTTGTAATTGCACTACCATTTGTACTTGTATAAACAGTTGTATTTGAGTTTCCTACTGCTGTTGTATTAATTGACATATATTACTTCCTAAAATATTAAAGCAAATACCATTGCTTTTGTTTTTGATACTAGTTCATCACTAGATGTTGAATTTACAAAAAATACACCTGACCCGCCATTACCGGGCGTTTTTGCATATAGTTTGTTATAACTTGCTGTTGAACTTGGGTCACTACCTTGATTCTGTAAACTAACTTCGTGATTAATTTTTAATTGTCCTGAACCATTTGGGTCAATGATAATGTCTCCATTACTGGCACTTGTGATTGTTTGGCCATTAACATCTAACGGACCACCCAACTGCGGACTTAAATCTTCAACAACATTTAATATTCCCACGGATGCGCCTGACAAAACATTTGCCCATGTTGCTCCGTCATTAGTTAGTTCCCATGCGTCGCTTGTGTCATTGTATCGTAACCCAACATTTGTTGCAGTGCCACGTTCAATTTCAATTCCTGAATGAACAGGAGAAGTTACTCCTGCTCCTAATTCGCCTTTATTTAAAACAATCGTTTTATCGGTAATTGCTAGGTTAGTTGAGTTAACTTCAGTTGTATCGCCCGCGACAATTAAGTTACCGGTAACTGTTAACGAAGTTGCTTCAATTTCTACTGTGCCTGCACCACCAATACTTTCTAATTTGTAGTTGTTACTAAATCTCTGTGTGTACGACATAATTAACCTTTGTATAATTTATTACTATTTATGCGTTTGTAACATTCACAAAAAATCCCCAACTAAGGGGATTCTTTATTTCTAACTAAAAGTTAATTAGCCGTTGTTAAGAGATACTGACTCATTAAGTACTGCTGAACCTTTAGTCCATTTTACTTTAGC
>Ga0233434_1004440_pt1 | contig 10783 bp, 6 predicted proteins | sample SI_122_August201_4_FD_182738 | JGI IMG/M metagenome (GOLD analysis project Ga0233434, IMG submission 182738) | Seawater microbial communities from Saanich Inlet, British Columbia, Canada - SI_122_August2016_120_MG | ecosystem: Environmental > Aquatic > Marine > Inlet | place: Canada: British... | reverse complement strand
AATGGAGTATCAGGATTTGGAATAACTCCTAATCCTTGGTTTTGGAATGGTATAGAACCTGATAAATATCAGTTTGCTGATAAAGCAGAATTACAAACAGCCGTAAATCTTTGGATTAGTGATAACGCATCAGCTATAACTACTTATCGTGAAATTAATACGTGGGATACTAGTTTAATTACCGATATGAGTAGTTTATTTAATGATACTGAATTTAACGATGATATAAGTAATTGGGATGTATCGAATGTAACAAATATGTATTATATGTTCGGGTTTAACATTAAATTCAATCAAATTATTTCAAGTTGGAACACTTCAAAAGTATCAAATATGCAACAAATGTTCTACTATGCTACGGAATTCAATCAAAATCTTTCAAATTGGGATGTAGCAGAGGTGCTAAATATGTATAATATGTTCGGCGGTTGCGCGAAGTTTAATAATGGAGGATCACCATTAACCTGGACAACTTCCAAATTAACAAATATGGGTGGTATATTCAGTAATTGTACCGTATTCAATCAACCTATTCCAAATTGGGATACTTCCAATGTTACAAATATGTTAAATATGTTTTATCTAGCAACAAGTTTTAATCAAGATATAGGAAATTGGGACACCAATAAAGTAACAGTCGCGTCTAGTATGTTTAATCAAGCAACAAGTTTTAATCAAAATGTCGGAAATTGGGACACTTCTAACATAACAACTATGTATGGTATGTTTTATCATGCGTTTGATTTTAATAATGGTGGTTCTAATGATATATCAAAATGGAATACTTCAAAAGTTACAACTATGGTTAATATGTTTAAAAATAATAACATTTTTAATCAAGATATTACAAAACAAACAATCAACGCAGGATCTATAGATGAATATATTGCATGGAATACTTCTGATGTAAGTAGTATGCAAAATATGTTTCATAGTTGTACAGTTTTTAATCAAGATATTAGAAATTGGGATGTATCAAGTGTAACCAATTTTGCTAATATGTTTAAATCCGCTTCTGTTATGATTACTGAATATAATGGAGTATCAGGTTTTGGAATAACTCCTAATCCTTGGTTTTGGAATGGTATAGAACCGCCAATATATCAATTTGCTGATAAAGCAGAATTACAAACAGCCGTAAATCTTTGGATTAGTGATAAAACGAGTGCTATAACTACTTATAGTGAAATTAATACGTGGGATACTAGTTTAATTACCGATATGAGTAGTTTATTTTCTAGCAAAAATTCATTTAATGATGATATAGGCAATTGGGACGTATCTTCAGTTACCAATATGTATGCTATGTTCCATAGTGCGAATGTCTTTAATCAACCAATTGGTAATTGGAACGTGTCTTTAGTGACCAATATGAAACATATGTTCAATACGGCTAAAGCGTTTAATCAACCTATAAATACAACATCCAGTGTAACTATGAATGGTTCAACTTATACTGCTTGGGACGTGTCTTCAGTCATTTTTATGAACGAAATGTTTCATAATGCTCATGCGTTTAACCAACCAATAGGCGATTGGAACGTGTCTTCAGTGATCGCTATGAGCTATATGTTCGATACGGCTAAAGTGTTTAATCAACCCATAGGCAATTGGAACGTGTCTTCAGTAATTAATTTTTATGCGATGTTTTATAATGCTCATGCGTTTAACCAACCAATAGGCGATTGGGACGTGTCTTCAGTGGACAATATGGAAAAAATGTTCCGTGATGCTTATGTGTTTAACCAACCAATAGGCGATTGGAACGTATCACATGCGACTTCTTTCAAAGAGATGTTTCGTTCGGCTACATTATTTAACCAAGATATTCGTAAATTTAGTGTTCAATCAGGGGATAATATTAGTAATATGTTATATAGTGCTGATGTTTTTCAAAATAATTTCTTTGGAAACACTAATAACGATACACCTCCCATATCTTTTTTTAACCAATCCTATATACGTTATCTAAAATGGGATTATGGTAATCCATCTGCCGTCAACAAGATTGTATTACAAGAAGCCCAAGTATGGATTGGAGGAGTAAATGTGGCACAGAATAGTGGTGTAAGTATTGTTGAGAGTGATTATCATAGTAGTTATGTTGGGGCGAAGTTATATAATGAAACACTCAACTTCCGTCAAGGTGAAATAGCACTTCGGAACAATATATTAACTCTAGATTTAGGACAAGAATATAATTATAATGACCTACAAATGATATTGGTTCTTCCACGAATCAGTTCTCATAAAACAAGCAAAAATAATGATTATTATAATAACAATGATACATCTAGCTTCAATTGGGCGAATGGTTCAGTATATGGCGAGTATGATTTTTCCATATTAGATGGAAACGGCACTGCGATTGCTACTTATAATGAAATAGGGTCGACGGCAGCGCTACATAAGGTTGCTCATAAATACAAATTTAATAAATATAGTACTCTTAGTGAGACACAAGAATCTGATTGGAGTTATTTATATGGTGTAAATGTGAATTGGACATATGGTACTGGTTGGAAAATACCAACAGATAATTGTGTGATGACTAGTTCTAATGACGACGGGGGTCCTAATAATGATGGAACTATAGAAGTATATGATTATGTTGCACCTTAATTACCAAGGGTTTAATACCGAACCGGTATCTGAATTTATTTAATATTTAATATATATACAATGTCTCACTTACGTAAAATGGACTGGGTTTCTGGAAGAGGACAAGCCCCTATTAATTTCACATCTTTAGGAATTGGACGGCATTCAAGAAATGTTTATAATGTTGTTCAAAGAAGAGTTTTACCATCTAAATCTAAATCTGAACCTGAACATGAACCTGTCTATATGCGTTATCTAAAATGGGATGGGGTCAACCAATATCATTTACAAGAAGCGCAAGTATGGATTAATGGAGTAAATGTGACACAGAATAGTGGCGTACATGTTGAGGGATCTGATGAGCATTCCATTTATAAAGGTCCGAAATTATATAATAATATACTCAACTTCGCCGGCCCAGGAAAGGAGGTATTATATCGGACAAGTAGTATAACTCTTGATTTAGGACAAAATTACAATTATAATGACCTACAAATGATATTGGTTCTTCAACGAATCGCTGCACATAGCACAGAAGCGAATAATGATGGTTTCAACGGAACAAATCTCACCTGGGGGAATGGTAGATTGTATGGCGATATGGATTTTTCTATATTAGATGAAAATGAGAATGTTATAAGAACTTATAATAAAATAGGAGATGAAGCGCTACGTAAGGTTGCTCATAAATACAAATTTGATAAATATAGCACTCTTACTGAGACACAAGAATCAGATTGGAGTTATTTATATAATGATACAAATACAACGGTGGATGATATTATTGTTGGTGTGAGTAGGACATATGGGGCAGCGTCAAATGGTTGGAAAATACCAACAGATAATTGTGTGATGACTACTAATGATAATGACGGTACTATACAAGTATATGATTATGTTGCTCCTTAATTTAATACCGTTAAAGATGGTCCTAACGAATATGTTACCTAATATCATAATGTGTAAAAATTATGATATATAGAAAAAAAATTACATGATTCGATTATCACCCCAAAACAATTCTTCTTCTCCTTCCTCATTGTCTTGAACGTGTAATACTTTTTTGCCCAACATAACACCAGAAATATGTAATAAACCCTCACTAGACACATACATGATAGTGTTACCGGGTTTTGTAGTTTCTTTATTATTGATCGCATCAATATTTGGTATGGTTTTCACAGATAAACCACCATATACATTCCCATCCTCATCTATTTTATCAATCACCATACCAATACTCCCAATTTCAGCCGTTTCTCTAGTATTATCCGTAATCTCAAATGATATATCTCCACCAAATCGTTGAACAATATTGTCGTTTGCTTCAGTTCCTCTCTTTGAATTATCATACATATCTTTAAAATTATACAATTCACTCTCACGACGCATAGTAGAACAACTAAATTGGTCAAAATAGTAATAATTATTATTCTGAAGCAATGTTTTGGAATCTTCAGCGATACGTGTACTGACCACATTTGGATAATTTTTCGATTTAATAACAACGTGTTGTAAGTTATTAGGTTTTGTAGTAGAATAATCATCAACATAATTCACGGTCTGTTGATTTGTACCAATACCAATATAACACGCAGAAGGGTCAATAAAAATATAAGGTTTCGACGTGGAATTATTCGTATTTTTATATTGTTCATATTGGAAATGTTCCTTATTATTATCATTGGAATTACTCTGTTTACTGATAGTCTCAATTGGATAATTAAAGATAGAATTTAACAAAGCCTCTTTCATTTGAATATGACTATATTCCCCGTGTTTAATGGTCTTCACAATAGATATATAATAGCCAAACTGTGTTTTATAACTACATAATATGGTTCTATTATGTTCAACTGTTGGATAATATTTCTCAATATCACTCATTACCGTAAATGTGATACCAGGTATATCCATTTCACTACCCTGTAAATTACATTGTGAAATCAACTTACCATTCCATTGAGGGTGTAATCCAGAATAAATACATCGTAAGCTGTCGTGTTCGACAGCAGGACCATATTCCCAAGTGGTTGTTTTTGTAGCAATATGTGCCTCCGCCTCTGTTAATGTGTATTGTGCCGCCTTCGCATTAGTGATTGCTTGTGAAGCCATTCTGGAAGCGGTATGTGCGGCCATTTGCGCGTCTTGTAATTTAGCTTTAGCATAAGGGTCCATCGCAGCATTATCGTAAACCTTTTGTGCGAAATTAAACAATGCGGTTTTTTCTTCGGATTCAGAAACGGCTTGTTCGGCGATATTTTCTGCCTCATTCGCAGAATCTTCGATAACATTTAAATATGTGTTTGAATTCATGACTTGAGTGATGCTTTCTAATAATAATTTATATTCTTTTGAAAATAGCTGCATATTTGAAATATTTTTAGTAGTATAATTTTTCATATTAATACCGGATGAAATCATAATCCAACTATTTTTATCCATAGGATGTCTTCTTAAAATATTGAAATAGCATCGAATTCCCTCTGTCCACATAGTCAAACCAGAATGTATATAAGTATTTCCATAAGCGGGTATTTTTATAGACATTTCAATGATTCTACTTTCCAATAAAGTAGCCATTGTGGTATAAGACTGATTATCAATAAGGTCAGATTTATTGGATGCTTTAATATTAAGAAGGCTTTCGCCATCAATTTCTTCATAATTTTTGCAACTAAATAGTAGTCTACATTTGTTTAATTCGGACTTATTTTTCGCCAATTCGATAACTTCGCAATAATTTGAAGCGGAATTCTTATCATAATCTTCATGAAGTGACGATAATAAAATGGTATTGATAGCATTAGGGTCACCCTCATTGTATTTTTCCTGTATTTCTTTGATTGAATCGTCTAAAATAGCATTTAAACTATAAACATTATTAATTGTTTCTTTATAATCATCTATACTTTCATAAACTTCGTCTAAACTAATTTGATTTCCCCTAAAATCAGTGGATTCAGGAGACTGTTTTGAATTATTTTTAAAATTATTTTCGTTATATTTCGAATTATTCGATTGTTTTCCTCCCATTTAACAATAATAATAAATGACGAGATTTCGAATACACGATTTTTACATAAAAAATTTTGTTTATGTAAAATTGATTCTAGTATGAACCTTTCTATAAATAGTATAATTGTATCGTTTTAATAAAATGTTTACTCGTTCTAAGTCCACTACCAAGTCCACGACTTCCGTCAAGTCTGTAATTGTTCCTTCTACTAGAAACAATACTCGTCTACAAAACCGTATTTTGAAACTGGATACGACACATAATGATGTCGCATCTCATATTGATTCGAATAGTCTCGGACCTGCATATAATACCCGTCTAGCATTGAATGTTTTGTCTCCTAAGTCATATTGTATTAAATCTGAATTACCCAAGCCTGTGTATACTCCTGTGGATCATCAGCATAATACCCGTTATAGTAAGGGGGGTAATAATATTGAAATTGATTTTGATGAGGCAAGTATTGCGTGGAACAGCAATAAGCGTCGTGTTGGACAAATGTATGAATATACCCGTTAAAAAACCCATAAAATGAATATTACTATAAAACGTGTTTTTTTTATATGTATTTATTCATAATCTCTTCACATACAAGTAAAAATTCGTCATTGTCCAATATTTCGGGTTTTTCATATTTGTTTTGTAATAATGATACAATAATATTTGTTAATTCTTCATATGATGACTCTAAACGCTGACGTTCACCTGTTCGTAAATTGAATATACGCACCTCTCTTGGACTATCTGGATATATAGTTCTCCATAACCAAGCATATATCATGACCTGCATTTGATGTTCTTGTGAAATTTTACTCGTACATTTCAATTCCCAGAGCGTTGTCTTGGACAATAAATCCAAACGCCCACTAAATCTGAATATAGTCTCATTTAAAAAGTATGGATATAATGCCTTGTCTATAAGGTCGTGAGCAGGTTCATTTGAATAATGAACAATTTGTTTTTCAACTTCTAATTCATCTTCACTATTAAACTCGTGTCCAAGATTCTTATTTAATCTAGAAACGCATTTTTCCTTGATTTCTGGAGTAATCCATGTGTATTCTGTTTTATTGATTTGTTTTAATTTCGAATATAACCTTTCTTGTATTGCTACATAGACATTGGCCAAATAAAGATAGTCACTTGGTGTTTCGCATGTATCGACAATCTCTTTTACACAATTTTTCAAGTATATATGTTTATTTTCTCTCATTTCTTGGACAGACATTTGAATCATACTCTTTAATACTTGTTCGCCATCACGTTTATGTCCTTGAATCTCATCAAAATACATCGCAGGTAATGCTATACCATTTAAATCACTTACTTCTTCGAATAATCCACCTCCTGTTTGAATTATTCTTGGTATATCTATCTCTTCTTGATCGTCCTCATCTGTTTCTTGGACAAAAACTCGGTCTATTATCGGTGTAACATAATCGATCACTGCTTCAGATACGAATTTTATGAGTTCAGTAGGTGTTACATAATATGTCGGTATCACCACAATACTTTCGTCTGGTTCGGGTTCTTTATAAACGATGCCTTGCGGTAATCCTTTGAAATCAATATAGGAACACTGTTTCATATCAAATTGGTGTTGCTGTAGAAATTCCAATGGCGGGGAACTCTCTTGTTGTAATAAATACAATCCATGTGTAGCACGTGTGCACGCAACGTATAATGTGTTTGGACATATATCCTTTGGTATATTTCTTGCCGTATAAAAATATCCTTGGTCAAAACCCACAACAAAAACGTATTTTCTCTGTCTGCCTTTGACCGTATGAAAGGTAGAAAATACGATCTTACCGTCAATTACACGTTCGTCCATTAAATCGGATTCCATCATTGGGACATGACACGGTATACCGGCTTCTGTTAAGACATTTTCCATATTTCGTATGTGACTATTCGCACCTTTTACGGAACTTCCCAATACAAATATGTCGGAAGGGCTCTCACCTTCGGATAATAGACGTCTTATTTGATAAACCACGATATTCTCTATCTGAAATTTAGGTCTGCGTATATAGACAACGGGACTTCCTTCACGACAAGCCAATAATCGATTATCCCCTAACATATCTTTGTTCACAAATTCGGCCATTTGGTTTGTAACGCGATAAGAAGTCTTTAAAACACATTGTTTAAATACATTATTCTCTAAAAAGGGTAACAATTTCCATACCGTTTCGGCTTTTGTAAGAAATCGAATATCTGCACCCTTGAATTCATACAACCCCTGCATAAAATCACCCAAAATGAGCAATTGGAATTTATGATTGCCTGTTTTATTATGGGTATTGTCTTTACTACACATATCCTTGGACATTTTCACAATAAGTTCAAAATATAGAGGAGTCATATCTTGTGCTTCATCCAATACTACAATATCTGCTAATTCTATCGGTTTTCTTGGACATTTGCCTTCCCGTAACATATGTCTTATACCAGTATCGGTATGTGCCATTTCGGAATAAAATTTGACTGCGAAACTATGATATGTATGAACTTCCATATTTGGTATTCTGTATTCACGCACCCTATCTTTTATTTCGTGTCGTAACATGGAGTTATATGTGAACTGAAGTATACGTTTTCCGGTTAACTCTTTCGCAACGGATAAAATGGTTGTGGATTTTCCAGAACCGGCACATGCGTCAACTACAACATTGCTTCCTGAACGTATATAATCCACCACAACCCGTTGTTCTCGACTCATTTTATGCATTATTATTGATTATAATATACTAATGATGATTTTTTAATATTATTTTAAATAATATTAAAAAAATACGTTTTTATCGTATATTATCTAATTCTTCTACAGAATAACCCATATCAAGATACTTTTGGATTTTATTTGGGTGAAACGCACGTTCCGTAAGCGATTTAAATAAGTGGTCTTGAACAAATGCTTGTTTTTTTACCCTTAATTCAAACAATTCTTTTTCTTTTGTAAATTTATTACCACACATTTCGCTCCAACACCATGGTTTATCGTGATATTTATCAATCATTTCCATAGTAATATTTGGATTTTTACTTATATACCACCAATTCCATGGTTTATCTGGATACTTATCAATTATTTCCATATTTAAATTGGTATTACAACTGATACACCTCCAATTCCAAGGTTTATCTGGATACTTTTCAATCCATTCTATAGTTAATTTTGGATTATAACTAATCCACCTCCAATCCAAAGGTTTATCTGAATATTTATCAATCATTTCTAAAGTTAAATTTTCATTCCAACTTAGATTGGTCCAATTCCAACGTTGTTTCTTATGATACTTATTAATGATTTCCATATTAATATATATATTTTGACTTATATTCCCCCAATTCCAAAGGGTCTTTGGACACTTATAAATCATTTCCATAGTAATATTTGGATTTTGACTTATCCAAAACCCCCAACTCCAAGGTTTCTTTGGATATTTTTCAATCATATCCATAGTTATATTTACGTGTTTACTTATAGAATCCCAACACCAAGGTTTATCCGGATTTTTGTTAATCATTTCCATCGTTAAATTTAGATTTCGACTTATATTATTCCAATCCCAAGGTTTTTCTGGATACTGTTCAATTGTTTTTATAGTTAAATTTCTATTACAAGAGATACACCTCCAAACCCAGGGTTTATCTGGATATTTATCAATAATTTCCATAGTAATATTTGGATTTTCACTTATATAATCCCAATTCCACTGTTTATCTGGATATTTATCAATTATTTCCATCGTTAAATTTTGATTCATACTTATATAATCCCAATTCCAGGGTTTTTCTGGATATTTATCAATAATTTCCATAGTTAAATTTGGATTTTTACTTATATTAATCCAACACCAAGATTTAGAATTAATTATTGATGGTAACGGTTCTTGTTTATCAACAAACTGCGTCATAATAAAATCAAACCAATAATTATTCCAATTTTTTTCCATTGTTATATATTTATTTACACTATTGTTTATTTCAATTTCAATCAATTTTATTTTAACCTTATCGTATATTATCTAATTCTTCTATGGAATAGCCCATATCAAGATACTTTTGGATTTGTTTTGGGTGAAACGCACGTTCCGTAAGCGATTTAAATAAGTGATCTTGAACAAATGCTTGTTTTTTTACCCTGAGTTCAAACAATTCTTGTTCTTTTGTAAATAGATTTCTACCTATATTCCACCAACACCAAGGTTTATCCGGATATTTATCAATCATTTCCATAGTTAAATTTGGATTATAACTTACACTAACCCAATTCCATGGTTTATCAGGATACTTATCAATTATTTCCATTCCTATATTTTTATTGTGACTTATTCTGTCCCAATCCCAAGGTTTATCTGGATAATTTTCAATAAATTCCATCGTTAAATTTGGATTACAACTTATATTATACCAATTCCAAGGTTTATCAGGATGCTTATCAATAAAATCCATCGTAAAATTTGGATTATAACTTACACTAACCCAATCCCATGGTTTATCGGGATTTTTATCGATAATTTCCATAGTAATATTTGGATGCCGGGTTATAATATTCCAATACCAAGGTTTATCTGGGTAATTATCAATAACTTCCATAGTTAATTGTGGGAATGAACTTATAATTTTCCAATTCCACGGTTTATCTGGATATCTATCAATCATTTCCATCGTTATATTTTTATTCCAATTTATATAATCCCAATTCCAATTTTTATCAGGAAAATAATCAATAATTTCCATCGTTAAATTTGGATTTTTACTTATAGTATCCCAATCCCAAGGTTTATCTTTATTTTTTTTTATAAACCCAAACCAATATTTTTTCCAATTTTTTTCCATTTATTATAGCATTGATAATTTGATTGATTTATATACATTATATATTACAGTATATAATGTAATATGTGATATTTAATACAAAACTACGACCATCGTGATATTATAAGTTATCCACGAATATATATATTTTTATATATTATATTATATTATATGAAAGAAACTATTATAGAAATAAAAAAAGGCCCTTTTCCAAAAAAATACACAGCATATATAAAAAATAAAAAAACTAAAAAAACTAAAAAACTCCATTTCGGAGATAGAAGATATCAACAGTATAAAGATAGAACTAATTTAAAATTATATAAAAATAAAAAC
>Ga0233434_1004419_pt1 | contig 10819 bp, 9 predicted proteins | sample SI_122_August201_4_FD_182738 | JGI IMG/M metagenome (GOLD analysis project Ga0233434, IMG submission 182738) | Seawater microbial communities from Saanich Inlet, British Columbia, Canada - SI_122_August2016_120_MG | ecosystem: Environmental > Aquatic > Marine > Inlet | place: Canada: British... | reverse complement strand
TTGCTTTAAGCGTTTGCTATATCGGTTATGAAAATATTGGAGGGTTTCGCAAGTATTTTGAAAAATCACCCGATTTGATTTGGGCTGTCTTTATATTTGGTTTGATTCACGGATTAGGATTATCCACAAGACTTCAGCAATTACCCTTGGGAGAGGAGGGGATTGTCTTACGAATCTTGTCCTTTAATTTAGGAATTGAATTAGGGCAAATTGCTGCCCTGTGTTTAATGGTCGCCTTGCTGTTTAAATGGCGACATACCAAATCTTTTCTACAAATAAGCACCGTCTCTAATAACGGGCTTATTGTCGCAGGAGCTTTTTTATTTTTAATGCAGATGCATGGATATTCACACGCCATCGCCCCTGATGAATTTGGGTTTCCTGAAGACAGTCATTCGCATGCCCATGAAAAGATGCAATCACAAGCTCCTATGCCGGGCAGTGAATATAGAATCCTCTCCGAAGCAGAGGGACTTGGCTCACAATAGTTCACCCAATCCCTAATTCTTTTCGCATGAAGACGATATAGTTTATTCGTCCGGAATGGTGAAGGTGAAGGTCGCGCCGTTTCCCGGCGAACTTTTAGCCGTGATGGTACCCCCATGGCGTTCCACGATTTTTCTGCAAATGGCAAGCCCCATCCCGGTGCCATTATAAGTTTGCCTGCTGTGCAACCGTTCAAAGGGTTTGAATATCCTGTCTATGTGCTTGTCATCAAAACCAATACCATTATCGGTCACAGAAATTCCCCAGATATTTTGTTCTATTTTACAAGAATGGATGGTGATTTCAAGAGATTGATCTGGTTTTCTATATTTTAACGAATTGCTAATCAGGTTCTGAAATAATTGTCGAATATGTACTTTATCTACTTCCAAAGTGGGTAACTCTTTGACATTTATTCTCACCTCTGTTTCTAAAACAGAAAGCCCCTGTTCTTCCAGCGTCGTTTCTACTATCTTATTCAGATCTGATTTGACCAAAGCCGAGGCTTGGGTTTGGATTCGAGATAATTGGAGAAGATCATCAATCAAATCATTCATCCGGCTTGCCCCTTTGGTCATACGCATGAGCAAGTCTTTTGGTTCCGCATCAAGCGGTTCCATTTTTTTCTCAAACATTTCGCCAAATATAACTATTTTCCGGAGCGGTTCCTTCAGATCGTGGGAGGCAATATAAGCAAATTCCTTCAGGTCTTGATTACTTCGTTCCAGTTCGTTTGCGTAATGCTTCATTTTCTTTTCAATCCTGATTCGCCTCATTTCCGCCCCCGCCCTTGTTGCGAAGGACTTGAGAATTGATAGAATATTCTCTGTTTCTTCTTCATTAAAGGGCTTAGTGTCCATTACCGACATGAGCCCAATAGGCGAACCATCCATATCTGTCAGCGTGTGCCCGAGGTAACTTTCAATATTTTTTTCTTGCAAATAAATGTCTTTCGGGAATGTCTCTTGAACACCACTGGGGTAAACGCATTGCGCATTATTCACAACTTTTTCACACGGGCTCCCTTCAAGATCATAATTCATGTTTTGCAAGAGCTTTTCATTTTCAACAAGGGCCAAGGTTTGGACCCTTGTGTTTTTATCAATCAAGCTTCCTATAAAAGCATATCGAACTTCCAATGTTGCGGCCAACTGCTTAACTATGGAAGGAAAAAAGTCTTCTCCTATATGTTGACTGGTTCCATCCAATATGGCGCGAAACTGATGTAAAATCCGCTTGCCATGGTCCTGGCTAATTCTCAGCTCTTCCTGAACTTTAATTTGTTTTTTCCTGCCAAGATGAACAATCAACCCAAAAACCACCAGTATAAAAAAATTAAATGACCTCATCCAGATTTCGGCAGGCTCAGGATAAAAAAGATTTTCAACCAAGGACTCCTGGCTAAAAAAAAGAAAATCGACCAATCCGTCAAATATCCAGCAGATCATCCCTAGAAGGACGCCGATTACACAGATATTCTTTTTTAGTGAGGGCATTTCTTTTTTCATCAATACGCTTGTAATAAAAAGGCTGAGGACATTTTAGCTTCAACCGACGTTTTCTATATCACCATGAGTTTTTTCAGACAGCTAGTAAACATGCAACTGAAATGCTGTTCATTTTAAAAGCATCTAGGAGTTTTACAAGAAGTATTGTTGCCTGAGAGCTCTTGCTTGTGGATATAAAATTATAATGTTTTAGTTCATGCCTTCGACATCAGCAAAGAAACAGACATGCAAAAAACACCACCAAATTACATGCACATAAATTATGCACCCCTACTTTCTTTATCCAAAGGGTCGATGAGAGGCAATGATATTTATTTAAAATTCTGATTTATAATATGCTCTTCGTCATTAACAGGAACTTATTGCAACCCGTCTATTAGACTAAGGTCTATGAAGTCAAAGTGTTTTGTTTTTGACTGAAATTTTAACCCTTTAAGGGTCAAGATATTCGAGTTTCGTCCGTCAATACAGGTATGGAACCTGTGAATCAAACATGCTCTTGCCTCAATGACCTGACCCCGGAGCAAATGAAAAAAGCCAATGCTGTTGCCGGTGGAGACTTCGCTAAACTGCTCACCGAACTGCAAATCGTTCGAGCCTCCTTCAGCACAGAGACAACCGACTCTAAAAAAAGTAGCCTGCCAGAATTCAAACGACCTCAAGATATTATGAATGTTTTCTTTTCTGATGAAATTCAGGAAGGGAAGGTGGGTGATGGCCCTTATTTTCTTGAGAAGAAGTTTCCCCTCTTTGGCCCCTCTGTCATAAAAAAAATGGTTTGAATACGGGGTTAAGCAATCTGAGCGGACTGCTTTTCGATCCATATTAATTCCAAATCCAATTAGAAATAATTTGGTGCAGTCAGCCAACGTTGCCCCCGAACTGGGTTTACAACTGTACTACCTACATATATTTTCCAGATCATGGGTTTCAGATAATTCGAAATCAAACATTCGAAGGTATTTGAAATTAACTTCTGGCTTGCGACTGCAGATAACTGATATCACCTGTTTCGGCAATCCGGCCTATAGTGAACGTTTGATAAATATATGAGGTGGGATGTATTGTGAGAAGACTGAATGGAAAAACACAAATGGTTTTTCAACCCTTCCCGGCTCCTGATACGTTACTCTTTTTCAGGAAAAAATAGGCTGGTTCATAATCATGAACATTGCCGTGATCAACACAGCGTAATAGCCAATCAAGATTAAAAATTTTTTCTGTGCCCCGGTCATAGCTCGATCCTCTTCTAAGAAAATGGGTTTCCAGTCCAATAATGGGCTGGACCCTGGCTAAAATACTGAGCCAATAAAATAACCCTCCAAGGTCTGGTTATTGGCCCTACAAACTCATTAATTCTTATAGTGAAATACAATGTTAATACAATAGAGACTTTAAAAACAACTAAATAAAGTAGTTTTTTTACAATACAGTTGAAATCATTGAGGTTCCCCAAAAGAGGTGGAAAATCAATGACTTTGAACAAGGGGTAAATCAGTCACTGGATAAATTACCACCTTTGCCGGTGAGTTGTTTTGTCGGGAGAGAAACTTCTTTACCTTACAAAAGCCACCTCAACAAAAAAGTGCGGAAGAAAAACAGGCACTGGACGAAGGCATGAAAGAAATGTCTGACACCTTCAAAGAAAAATGCAGCGATATCTACGCAAAGGCTTAAAAACAGGTGAAGCATCAGTACAAAATATAAAACCCGCTCCCTTGTCGTAAGGTAAAGTTATTTTTTATTGCCTCCAGCGGCTCGCCGGACTTGACCAAAGGGTTGATAACATTTAGAATAGCCGTCATCTGATTTTTCAGGCGCGTAGCTCAGGGGTAGAGTACTTGCTTGACATGCAAGGGGTCGGCGGTTCGAAACCGCCCGTGCCTATTTATATGTGGCCTCCGGGTCCAAGTAGCGGGCATCATGCCGGTGCGTATGATGCCTTTTCATTTGCGAACAACAAATTAATGTGAATCACCCCAGCCCTCTTTAAGAAAGAGGGAGCCTGGAAACTTGAAATTATGTCGAATAATCCAAACCAGCCAGATCTAGAAACGGTCCGTCACAGTTGCGCCCATTTGATGGCGCAGGCGGTTCAGGAACTGTTTCCCGGAACCCAGGTCACCATTGGTCCTGTGATCGAAGATGGATTCTATTACGACTTCTCCCGCGACAAGGCTTTTGTTCCTGAAGATCTGGAAAAGATCGAAAAGCGCATGAAGGAAATTGCGGCGCAGGATTTACAAATTGTCCGCACGGAACTTCCCCGTGATGAAGCGGTGAAAAAATTCAGCGACATGGGCGAGAAGTTTAAAGTGGAGATCATCGATTCCATTGACTCCAGCGAACCGCTATCGGTTTACTCGCAGGGCGACTGGGCAGACCTTTGCCGTGGCCCGCATGTGGAGTCGACCAAGCAGATCAAGGCTTTCAAGCTGTTGAACACTTCATCGGCATACTGGCGCGGGGACGAGCGTAATCCCGTTTTGCAACGCATTTATGGTACTGCCTGGAACACAGAAAAAGAATTGCGGCTTTACCTGAAGCGGTTGGAAGAAGCCAAGAAACGCGACCATCGCAAACTGGGTAAAGAGCTTGACCTGTTTTCCGTTTCGGATGACATCGGCCCCGGGCTCATTCTCTGGCACCCGAAAGGCGCACGCATCCGTCACTTGATGGAAGAGTTCTGGAAGAAAGAACATTTCAAACACGGTTACGAGATGGTCATTAGTCCGCATGCGGCGAAGGTCGATTTGTGGAAAACCAGCGGTCACACTGAGTTCTATAAGGAGAACATGTTCTCCAATATGGATATTGAGGGCAAAGAGTATGTCATGAAGCCGATGAACTGCCCCTTCCATATCCAGATTTATAAAACCAAGTTGCGCAGTTACCGCGACCTGCCAGTGCGGTTCGGCGAGTTGGGAACGGTCTACCGTTACGAACGTTCGGGAGTTCTGCACGGCCTGTTGCGCGTACGCGGGTTCACGCAGGATGACGCGCATCTGTTCTGTCGTCCGGCGCAGATTGAAGAGGAGATCACCAAAGTTCTCGATTTGATTGTTTATATTCTGCAGTCATTTGGATTCTTTGAGTACAAAATTTATTTGAGCACCCGGCCCGAAAAATCTGTCGGTGCAGATGAGGATTGGGAAACCGCCACCAAAGCTCTGGAAAATGCCCTCAACAACAAAAAGCTGGATTTTGAGGTTGATCCCGGTGAAGGCGTTTTTTATGGTCCAAAAATCGACATCAAAATCAAGGATAGTCTGAACCGGTATTGGCAGGTTTCGACTGTGCAGGCAGATTTTAACCTTCCCGAACGCTTTGATATCAGTTATATTGAGGAAGATGGGCAACGCCATCGACCAATCATGCTTCACCGGGCTTTAATGGGTTCGCTGGAGCGTTTTTTTGGTTGTCTGGTTGAGCATTATGCCGGAGCTTTCCCGCTTTGGCTGGCCCCGGTTCAGGTCATTATTTGCACGATTACCGATAATCAGACCGAATATGCTGAAAAATTGGCCCAACGGTTTGAAGAATCGGACATTCGAGTAGAAAAAGACTTGCGAAATGAGAAGATTGGGTTCAAGATACGGGAGGCCCAATTACAGAAAATCCCTTATATGATTGTTGTAGGGGATAAAGAGGTAGAATCCCAGACCCTGGGTGTTCGCAAGCGACGTTCCAAAGAAACCCGGACCCTCGACTTTGAGACCTTTCTCACAGAACTAAAATCTGGCATAGATTCTAAGTTGATAGAATCTGATGATTAATTTTTTATAGAAGGTTGGATTTAAATTAAAAATTCTACTAGTAATAGCAATAGTAAGAAACAACGAATCAATAAGATGATTCGGGTGCGGGAAGTATCTGTTATTGATGATGACGGAGAGGCGCTTGGCACTCTGCCCACAGAAGAAGCTTTAAGCCTGGCTCAAGATCGAGATATGGATCTTGTGGAAGTTGCCCCAACTGCTAATCCGCCTGTTTGCCGAATTATGGATTACGGCAAGCACAAGTATAAGGCTAGCAAAAAGGCACACGAGGCTAAAAAGAAGCAGAAAATCATTCATCTCAAGGAAGTCAAGTTTCGGCCTAATACCGATCAGCACGATTTCGATTTCAAATTGCGAAATGTGCACCGATTCCTGGAAAATGGCGACAAGGCCAAAGTGGTGATTTTCTTTAAGGGCCGTGAAATCGTTCATCGCGAATTCGGAATGCGAGTGCTGCAACGCGTAGCCGAAGCAACGGAAGAAGATGCCGTGATTGAGCAACAAGCCAAGCAGGAAGGGCGTACCTTGGTCATGATTCTGGCTCCAAAAAATTCTAAAACGAAAAAAGGCGGATCGGTTAAAGCTCAAGCGGTTCCCGAACCAAAAGCAACATCTACTGTGAAACCTGAGCAAAAATAAATAGTACACGGAGCAAACAATGCCAAAGATGAAAACAAACAAAGGAGCCGCTAAACGGTTCCGCAGAACCAGTACCGGTAAAGTTGTCAAGAACAGTGCTTTCACCAGCCATATTCTGACAAGTAAAACCACCAAAAGAAAAAGAAACCTGCGTAAAGCCAGCATCATGGCACCAGGGGATGCAAAACGCATGAAAACTTTAATCCCTTACTGATTCATCAAAGGGTTAATCGCAAAAAAACTTATTACACATTGCCTATCTCTTCGTTAGTTTTCATGCGAGATTTAGTCGGTAGGCCTGAAGGAGAATTTCAAAATGCCACGAGCAGTTAACGGGACAGTTGCCCGCAATAGACGCAAAAAAATCTTAAAACTAGCCAAAGGCTATCGCAGTGTACGGAGCACCTGTTTCCGCAAAGCCCGCGAAGCTGTTGAACATGGTTTGTGCTACGCCTACCGCGACCGAAAAAATCGCAAACGCGAATTTCGCCGACTCTGGATTGCCAGAATCAATGCCGCAGTCAGAGCTCAAGGCTTGAACTATAGCCAGTTCATGTATGGACTAAAAAAAGCCGAAATCGAACTCGACCGCAAGATTCTCTCTGATATGGCGATCAATAATGAAGCTTCTTTCAAAGCTTTGACAGAAACCGCACGCGCCCAACTGGCTTAACACTTTTCACCAAGGGGCATTCCCCCTTGGTGATTGATCCGCCGGCTCTCTCCCCCAAGCTGAACATGATTGAAACCATTGAAAAGCACCGGCAAGACTTCGAATCCCGCATCCGTTCTACCTCTACCTCGGAACCTCTCAAGCAACTCCGCATAGATTTTCTCGGAAAAAAAGGCTGTGTTCAAGCCCTCATGAAAGATCTGCGCCAAGCTTCCCCGGATGAGAAACGACAACTCGGCAAACTCATCAATGACTTCAAGCAGCATGTCGAAAACCAACTGGAAGAAAAGCAAGGCGAGCTTGGCAAGTCCGCCCACAAGCCTTCTCAAAACGAAACCTTTGACACCACCCTGCCGGGCAGAAAAGAAACCACCGGAACCCTGCACCCCATCACTCAGGTGATGGAAGAGATCACCGCTATTTTCATGGGATTGGGATTTCAGGTTGAAGAGGGGCCAGAAATTGAGACGGACTATTACAATTTCGAAGCTTTGAACATCCCCAAAGATCATCCTGCTCGAGATATGCAGGATACCTTTTACGTTGAAGGGGGAACGGTTTTGCGCACCCACACTTCACCGGTTCAGATTCATGTTATGGAAAACCGCGAACCGCCGTTACGCATCATCGCGCCAGGAAAAGTCTACCGTTGCGATTCCGATGTCTCCCACACTCCGATGTTCCATCAGATCGAAGGACTCATGGTGGATAAAAATGTTTCTTTCAGCCACCTCAAAGGCATTATGAATATTTTCCTCCAGGAAGTATTTGGCAAAGAAACAAAAGTCCGGTTTCGTCCCAGTTTCTTTCCCTTCACCTGCCCCAGCGCGGAAGTTGATATCCAATGCGTGATTTGTGGTGGAAGAGGATGCCGGGTTTGCTCGCAAACAGGATGGCTGGAAATTCTCGGTTGTGGAATGGTCGACCCTGCTGTACTAAAATGTGTCAACTACGACTCTGAAGAATGGACCGGGTTCGCGTTTGGACTCGGCATCGAACGCATCTCCATGCTGAAATACGGTATCAACGATATCCGCCTGTTTTTTGAAAACGACCTGCGCTTCCTCAAACAGTTCTAACCGGCGAAGCGCCGGTGGCAGATAACAGGAAGACGAGACCTCTCTTTAAATTAATTTCTTTCCACCCCATCTCCTTTTTCAGCCCCGTTGATGAATTTAATAGCTATATATTGAATAAACTCGTATAGCTAACACCATATACTGTGGCAAAAAACTCCTTATTTTATAAATACTTTGCCATATTTCCCAACTTTACAACATAGCTTTCAAAACCCATCCATATTTACCACTTTGGTAAATATGGATGGATATGCTATATTCTACTTTTAACCTTATACTATTTTACAAAAGTAAATTAGCGGAGGTTTTGAATGGCTCATATTAACCGAACTGGTAAATATATAACGCAGCCCGGAGGCTATAAAGCATTCATTCCCGAACCCTTGCCTCACAAACCGGATATAAAGATAAATCGAGGACTCCATAAAGTTTTATCCAATGCAGACAGAGCACTTGCACGCCTTGATGGAATATCCTACATCCTTCCTAACCCGGAATTGTTCGTTGCCATGTACATACGTCATGAAGCAGTTTTGAGTTCACAAATTGAAGGAACTCAAAGTTCTTTGGAAGACGTTCTAAAGTTTGAAGCCGATAAAAAGAAAAAACCCAAGGATGACAGGGTGGAAGTTTTAAACTATATAGATGCTATGAATTATGGTTTGAAACGCCTAGAGACCATCCCCCTATCTCTTAGGTTAATCAAGGAGATTCATGAGAAACTTATGTCAAACACGCGTGGCGGTCACAAGTCACCCGGAGAATTTCGGACCAGTCAAAACTGGATAGGTGGAAGCGATCAACTTAATATTAAACAAGCCATCTTTGTTCCTCCCCCTGTTTATGAAATGGATAGGGCTTTAAGTAATCTGGAAAAGTTCTTTCATAATACTGAAACATACCCGGCTTTGGTCCATTGTGGAATTGCCCATGCTCAGTTTGAAACGATTCATCCATTTTTAGATGGAAATGGTCGACTCGGACGCTTATTAATTACTTTCCTTTTATGCCAACAAAATATTTTAAAAACGCCTTTACTGTACTTAAGTCATTACTTGAAAGCTAATCGCTCAGAATATTATGACAGGCTAATGGCAATAAGAACAAAAGGAGATTGGGAGGGTTGGCTCGAATTTTTTTTAAAAGGAATCATTGACGTAAGTCATCAAGCAGCCGAAACAGCCAGAAATATAATGGATTTACAAAAAAAACATAAGGAGTTAATCATAAGTAAAATGGGCAGCCGTAATCAAGGCTTGATTTTGCATGAATACATGTTTAACCACCCTTTCCTTAATAGCACTATGGTAAAGAAACATCTAAGTTGCACCCCCAAGTCCGCTATTTCATTATTAAACCAATTTTTAGAAGTAGGAATTGTGGAAGAAATAACCGGAGGAAAAAGAAATCGAGTTTTTACCTATTCACAGTATTTAGATCTGTTTCAAAACTAAGAACCAGCTAGCCGCAGGGACAATGGGAATCAACCCTAATAGTATTCTTTAACTCTTGTTAGCCAGAATTTTGCTTTCCGCTTTCTTTCCTAGTTATGAAACTTTCAACTAGAATTTTAAATCTCCTCATTGCACTCGGTTGTTTTGCTATTGCCGGAATTGCCATCGCCTATTTTCTTATTAATGAAAAGTTTGAATGGATTCCAGAATCTGCTCTGGAACTCGTCCGCGAAAAGGAACTTGTAGAGCGACCCAATGCCAAACGTTGCTCTGAATGTCACAAGGATATTTATGAAGCCTGGAAGGACAGTCGCCACTCCATCTCCTGGACCAGCAAGACTTATATTGAAGCGTCGGAAAATCGCACCAAAGAAAAATGTTTGGCTTGCCATATCCCAGAATCCGTAACAGGAGAAAAACCCAGTCCCAGGCTGGATCGACGCGATGAAGGTATCTACTGCGTATCTTGTCATTTTGTAAATGGAAAAATGAATGGGCCTTACGATCTGGTCGCCCCCCCACACCCCACTTACCGTAATCCGGATTATGTAAATTCAAAGTTCTGCGGTTCCTGTCATCAAAAAACATTTAAGGAATGGAAAGAGACCGGAGTGGATAACACCTGCCAGAACTGCCATATGCCCCGCACAAAAAGCAGGCTGACACAAAAACTTCCTTTAAGCCTACTACACAAACCAAAGTGGGTCGGCAGTCATAAATTTCTGCATGGGGACATAACTGAAAAAGACATTCTCATTGAAGTCGAGTTTAAGGAGCGGTTTTTTAATTTCAGCCTTCTTAATAAAACAGTGCCGCATGGGGTGCCAACTGCCGACAACGGCGACCCCAGGATTTATCTCTATATCACCTTTTTAAATGCGGCCGGAGATCAAGTTGATAAGAATAAATGGATCATCGCCCCGCAACAGGACACAGCTTTACCTTTCAATAAAAAAATAGACTTCCGTTACCGTCTGTTCGATCCAGCAGTTCAAGCCAACATCGTCTTAAAATACCAACCGGCATGGTCTAAAGAAAAAGAATTAGTCTGGGAAAAAACCGCTCGACGCGAATCAAAATAGTATTGATTGACTTAGTCCGTTTCAATTAAACTTTATATATACTTCGTTTTTATTCTTAGGGAGATGCCCATGCATATTATCCGAATCCTTTCTTTGCTCATTGCAATAACTACCATGAT
>Ga0233434_1004411_pt1 | contig 10829 bp, 8 predicted proteins | sample SI_122_August201_4_FD_182738 | JGI IMG/M metagenome (GOLD analysis project Ga0233434, IMG submission 182738) | Seawater microbial communities from Saanich Inlet, British Columbia, Canada - SI_122_August2016_120_MG | ecosystem: Environmental > Aquatic > Marine > Inlet | place: Canada: British... | reverse complement strand
AAGATGGTGGCTGAGGATCGCCGTGAAGCCGTCGGAAACTTCATCGATCCGCAGTTGGCCAAGGCGATTGAACTGCTAGTGGGCAAGAAACAGATCCAAGCCAAGGTAGAGCCGGAAGAGGAAAAACTGGCCGAAAAAACCAATGAAAAGGCAAAATCTGAGAAGGAGGCCGAGCCCGAAGCCGAGGAAAAGCCGGCCGACAAGCCGGAATGATTTTGCCGCTTGGCCAAGCGAGACTGTTCGCCTCCCATGCTGTTGCTGGCCATCGAGACGTCGTGTGACGAAACCAGCGTCGCCGTGCTGCGCGATGGCTGTGTTCTCGCCAACGCGGTTTCCTCCCAGATAAAACTTCACGAGGAGTACGGCGGCGTGGTGCCGGAACTCGCCTCGCGCGAGCACCTGCGCAACCTCATGCCGGTCGCCCGCCAGGCGCTTGGCCAAGCGGACGTCGCCCCCGGCGAACTCGACGCGATAGCGGCGACCCGTGGGCCGGGTTTGCCGGGTGCGCTGCTGGTTGGCCTGCGCGCGGCGCAGGGCTTGGCGTTCGCTCTGGCCAAGCCGTTCATGGGCATCCACCATCACGAGGCGCACCTCTACTCGCCGTGGATCGGCGGCGAGCCATTGTCACTGTCTCTCGATGACTTTCAGCCGAACGTTTCGCTCATCGTCAGCGGCGGCCATACGATGCTCGTACACGTCGCTGCACCGCTGGAGCATCGCGTACTCGGCGGCACGGTGGACGACGCGGCCGGCGAGTGCTTCGACAAGGCTGCCAAGCTGATCGGCCTGCCGTATCCCGGCGGCCCCGAGCTGGATCGCCTAGCCAACGAGGGCGACGGCAGCGCGCACAAATTCCCGCGCCCCATGATGCGCGACGACTCGCACGACTTCAGTTTCAGCGGGCTCAAGACGTCGGTGCGCTATTTCATCCGCGACAACCCGCGCGTGCTCGAGGACGGCCAGCGGCTGCGCGACCTTTGCGCAGGCGTGCAGGCGGCGATCGTCGAAGTGCTCGTGAGCAAGACGATCCGCGCGGCAAAAAAACTAGGTGCAAAATGCGTCACAGCCTCGGGCGGTGTGACGTGCAACAGCGGCTTGCGTGCGGCCTTGGGCGCGGCGTGCGAGCGGGAGGGCTTTACGCTGAGCCTCGCCAACCCGACGCTCTGCACGGACAACGCGGCGATGGTCGGCATGGTCGCCCACATGCACTTGGCCAAGGCCTGCGGCACCACATCGCTCGACGCCGAGAGCGCCCCCGGCTGGAAGCTCGCCGAGAGCGCCATTTACTGACGAAGCAATATGGGAAATTACGATTTCGACAGCGCCGTGATCGGCGGAGGCAGCGCCGGCTATGCCACCGCCCGTACGACCGCTGCCGCCGGCAAACGCACCGTCATCATCGAGGCCGGCGGGGAACTGGGCGGGCTCTGCATCCTGCGCGGTTGCATGCCGACGAAAGCGTTGCTACACGCTGCCGATGTGCGGCACCAAGCTAGGCGCTCCAGCATCTGGGGGCTCAAGCCGGACGAGGTCAGTTTTGACTTTGCCGCAGTGATGCGTCGCAAGGCGGCGATGGTCGAGGAGTTCGCCAGCTACCGGCGGGGCCAATTACAGGACGGCCGCTTCGAGCTGATCCGCGCCCTGGCTAGGTTTCGTGACCCGCACACGCTCGAGCTGGACAACGGCAAAGCGGTGACTGCGGAACACATCATGATTTGCACCGGCTCCCGGGTCGCCGAGCTGCCGCTGCCTGGCTTGACCAAGCTCGGCTGCATCACCAGCGACGACGCCCTGCGGCTCGAGTCGCTGCCCAAGTCGATCATCGTGCTTGGCGGCGGCGCGGTGGCGCTCGAGTTCGCCCAGTTTTTTGCGCGATTCGATGTCGAAGTGACGCTGCTCCAGCGTAGCCCGCACATTCTCAAGGCGTTCGACGATGACGGCGCCGGCGAAGTCGAGGCCGCCTTCCGCGCCGAGGGCATTACCGTCCACACCGGTTGTTCGCTCATGGACGCGCGGCATGACGGCAACGAAAAAATGGTCGTGTACGAGCGCGACGGCGTACAACACGAAGTCCGCGCCGAGGCGGTGTTTCACGGTTTAGGCCGATCGCCGAACACTGGGTCGCTCGCGCTCGAGAACGGCGGCGTCGAGACCGAGCGCGGTCGCATCCTCTGCGACACCCACATGCGGACCAGCACGCCGCATATCTACGCCGGGGGTGACTGCACCGGCCCACACGAGATCGTGCACATCGCCATTCAGCAGGGCGAGGTCGCCGCGCATAACATCCTGCACCCCAACGGGCTGCACTCGATGGATTACCGGATGCTCATCAGCGTGGTGTTCACCGATCCGCAGGCTGCCACCGTCGGCCACACTGAAAAAACGGCCAAGGCACAGGGCATCCCGTACCTCACCGCGAGCTATCCATTCAACGACCACGGCAAATCGATCATCATGGACTCCATGCACGGCTTTGTGAAATTGTTGTGCGATCCCGAGTCGGGAGAAATCCTCGGCGGCGCGTGCGTCGGACCGATGGGCGGCGAGTTGATCCACGAGATCGTCACCGCCATGGCCAAGCGCATGACCGTCGCAGAGCTGGCCGCCGTGCCACACTACCATCCCACACTGGCCGAGATCTGGACCTACCCCGCCGAGGAGTTGGCCGAAAAAATTACCGGCTGACGGTTTCATCGAATTTGTTGTAATTGGCAAAAGCTGTGTGAAGTCCACCGTCTTGTCGACGCAATGCAAATGGATCCAAAGGCCCAAGCCATCAACTGGGCGCCGCCACTGGAGGGGCAGGACGCGACCGCGGCGGTCGAGTGGCTTTTGCAGTTTGCCACCCGGCACCAGGCCAGCGACGTGCATCTGCACATGGACCGCGACGGCTACCGCGTACAGTTCCGGCTCGACGGTGTGCTGACCAACGTGGGCACCCTGCCTATTGAGGCGGCCAAACTTGTCCTCGGCCGCGTCAAGTATCTGGCCAAGCTCAAGACCTATGTCGAGTCGCTGCCACAGGATGGCCGAATTGCCGCCGACGAGGTAGCTCTGGGCAGCGATGTGCGCGTCTCCACCTACCCGACTGTGAACGGCGAGAAGCTGGTGCTGCGACTGTTTTACGCTGAGCACCAATTGACGCTCAATCAACTGGGCTTTCCCGCCGGGGTGAGTGAGGCGCTGGAGCATCAACTCAGCATCCGCTCCGGCATGATCCTGCTGACCGGCCCGGCCGGCAGTGGCAAGACGACGACGATTTACGCGCTGCTACAGCGGTTGCTGGAGACCGATTCCTGCCACGTGATCACGGTGGAGGACCCGGTCGAGCGGGTGATCCCAGGCATCATGCAGACTGAGATCAACCTCGAACGCGGGCTGACATTTGCCAAGGCGCTCAAGCACCTGCTGCGGCAGGATCCGCAGGTGCTGGTGATTGGCGAGATTCGAGACGAGGAAACCGCGGCGATTGCCCTGCGCGCATCGATGACCGGCCATCTGGTTATTGCGACGCTGCACGCCGGCTCATGCCGGGGAGTGGTCGAACGACTGAACGCTCTTTCAGACGACTCCAACCTCGTGGCCAGCCAGTTGCGGCTGATCCTCAACCAGCGGCTGGTGCGCAAGTTGTGCGCGGATTGCTCCGGAAAAGGTTGCGCGTCTTGCTTCGGCTCCGGCCTACGCGGGAGGGTGCCATTTCTGGAAATGTTGCACCTCAACGAAGCCAACCAGGGAGCGATCGAGACCAAGCGGCTGGCCAAGCTCGTACCGGACCTGTCATTCGAACAATCGCGCGACGACCTGCTTGGCCAAGCGCTGACGACCGAGGCTGAAATCAATCGACACTTACAACTATGAACACCGAGGAACTTGCCTTCGTAAACCGGCAGTTGGCCGGGATGCTCAAGTCCGGCATCCCGCTCGAGGCCGGGCTGAAAAAGATGACCGAATCGATGAGCAGCGGCCGGTTAAAGGATCAGCTTGGCCAACTCGGCGACCGGCTCGAGAAAGGCCAGCCGGTGGAGCAGGCGGTCGAGGGGCTCGACCTGCCGGACACCTACAAGCAGCTGCTGGTGCTTGGCCAGGAAAGCCAAAGCATGCCCAAGGTGTTGAGCTGCGTGGCCGACTATTACGAACGCATCGGCACGCTGGTGACCCGCCTTCGAGGACTGGCCATCTACCCGATGCTTATACTGATTTGCGGTTTGCTAGTGGCAGCACTGATGGCGTTTCTCTCATCAATGCTTAAAAATGATATAGCCGATCTAACCGACGCCATAATTGGAAGCGGCCGATCCCGAGCATCGGAATTCTTCGGCAGTAGTTGGATTTCCATTTTTCCAATGGGAGTTTTTGCGGTGGGTTTTCTTTTGTATCTCATCGTGTTGCGCAGTCAGAAAATGCGGCGTTTTTTCAGCTGGAAAATCCCGATGCTGCGGGACGCCGCACTCGCGCAATACGCAGGGCTGTCCGAGGCCCTCTTAGCCTCCGGTGCACGACTGCCGGAAGTGATCGGGATGATTCGAAAACTCGAGGCCGGATCGGCGATGGAGACCGACCTGGCACTGATCGAGCAGAACCTCGCCGAGGGACATGCCGGTTATGACTCGGCCTCAAGGGGATGCCGAACGATCCCGGACTTCTTCAACTGGATCGTCGCGCAGTCCGGCGAGGACATCACCGCAGGTTTCGGCCACGCACGAACCATTTACACCAGCCGTGCCGAGAGCAAGATGCAGGCGTTCCTCTACTGCTTCCTGCCGGTCAACATATTGTTGGTTGGACTGTTATTGCTTGTGTTCTTTATTCCGCAGTTCACCGTAGCTACTGACCTTCTCTATATGATTGAGAGTCTGGGCGGGGCTGAATAACATTTTATCGTCAATGGACCTGACTACCACAACCGTATTTATTTACATCTGGCTCAGTTTCCTCATCACTTCGATTGGAGTCGGATTTGCCGCCTACTATGTGCTGAGCGCTCCCTTCCGACGTATTGACTGTGCCAATCTTGTCGTCGAGTTGAACGAATTGGCTGTTGCCACTGGCAGCAATCCGGAAGACCTGTTCAAACAACTGGGCGGGCGTGGTCTTCGAGGAGTTCCCCATGCACGAAAGTTTACCCGCCTGAACGCCCTGATGCGGAGCGGCCAAAGCTTCATCGAGAGCCTGCGGGTTTTCCATTCCCTGCTGCCGGGCGAAGTCTTTGGCGCGATGGAATTGGCCCGCAACGAACGCGGCTCGCAACTGCTGGCCAAGCTGAGCCGGGCACACCTTGAGGACGGCGTGTCGAGGGCACAAAATTCCTTCAAGCTGTTTTCAGCAAGCCTCCTGATCCTCATCCCCACCACGCTGATGATGAGCTCCGGCGTACTTGTTCTTATTTTGCCAAAATTTAAGGATGTGCTTTACGACATGATGGGTGAGTTGCCTGAGATTACTGTTTTATTGATGAGTTGGTATGAAACCGGAATAGCTCGTGTCATCCCGGTGCTGCTGATTATGTTTGTGGCCTTCCTGACGGTGACTCATCTCTTAGGCTTGTCAGCCTCGCACGACACCGGTTCGTTCCTAAACCGGCTGTTCAGCCGCCTAGCCTGGCTGTTGCCGTGGAGGCGAAACCGGATCAAGCGCAACTTCATCTGGATTTTTTGTGAACTGCTCGACAACGGCGTTGCCGAGGAGGAGGCGATCGAGGCCGCTGCCGCTGCCACGAAAAACAGTGTCGTTCGCGGTCGTGCAGCCAAGGCGGCAAACGACCTACGTAACGGCCAGCCGTTGGCCAAAGCGCTGCGCCGGTTCGACCGGCGGGCCGACCTCGCCTGGCGCGTGGAGAATGCCGGGCACGGCAGCGCCACCTTCCGCGAGACGCTGGAAGGCTGGACCAATCACCTGTCGGCGCTGGCGTACAAGCAGCAACAATCGGCCTTTTACTACGCGTTCACCTTCTTGACCCTGCTCAACGGGCTTTGCGTGCTGGGCATCGCAACGATATTTTTTCTGCCCATTGCTGCAATGATTGAAGGCATAGAATAATGAACATTCGCCCTACAACCCGCTTGGCCAATCGCTTGGCCTTCCTGCAACTGGACGTTGCGGCCGCCATCACCGTCCTGGCACTGGTGTTCATCCCTTTAAGCGTCTCCAGCTCAGGTGACCTTGATTTGGCTCGCCGGCAATACTTCGAGGCCGTAGCCCTGCAGTTGATTGATGGCGAGATGGACGTGCTGCTCGCCGGTGAACGCCAAAAATACACAACCGGTGAACACCGGATTACGCCGGTCGGCGAGGCGGTGCAGAATCTGCCCGAGAGCGAGTTTGTCCTGACGGTGCATGACCAAAAACTGACCCTCGCCTGGGTGCCAACCAAGCGGGCCAAGTGGGGCCGGGTCGAGCGCGTGGTGGAACTGAAATGAAACTTCGCAGCCACAGAACCCGCAGCGAGGCCGGCGTATCGCTCATTGAATGCCTGGTTTACATCGGGCTCTTCGCGGTGTTGCTGCTCTGCGGATCTCGGTTTTTCACAGTGGTGTATCAACATAACAAGGCTGTGGCCAAGGCCGCCGGTTATACCTCTGCCGCACTGGACGCAGCCAGGCATTGGCGGCGTGACATTGCCAACGCCAAGGGCGAGCCGAAGCTAATACGCGGCGAACGCTTCGACGTCATCCGGATCGATCAAGCTAACGGCGAACGGGTCAGCTACCGCGTCAACGGCACCCGGCTTGAGCGCCACAACGGCGAGGAGTGGATTCCAATCATCCGGCGCGTGGCTTCCTCCATCATGCTGCCTGATCAACGCGAACATGTCCGGGCCTGGCGATGGGAATTGGCGATGGAAACCAAGTCGCGGTTCCTTGGTGATCCGGTCCGGTTTTCCTTCACCGCAGTGCCTGGACATCTGCTCGCCCCGCGCCCTGCCAAGGCCCAACCCCCTACCCGGACACCGGTACCAACCCCGTGAAGATTCGTACCAATCCAGAACGGGGAGCGATCCTGACCGCCGTGCTGCTGGCTCTGGCAGCCTGGGCGCTGGTGTTGTTGAACTTTAACTCGAGCAACTCACACGGCCTGCGTCACCGGCTCAAGGCCTACGAGCAGGAGAACCGTGATTATCTGACAGAGAAATACGCCGACCAGGTCAAGGAAGTGAAATAAACCCACTGAGCAACCAACCAATATGAGAGAGCAAAAATATCCCCCCGGTGTCCGGTTTGTTTTTCTTTTGATGTTGTCCGCGTTTACCGCCCTTCTTTTCATTACTCTTGATGAAGGACCTGCGCCACGGTCGGTGAGTTGGTTTTTTTTCGCAATCACTACATCGATGAGCTTGCTATTGTTCGTCGTTGCAATGCTGCCATGGGCAAAAAATCGCCGCAAAAGGACATCGTTTTCCGGCCTAGCTTTGTTTTTCTCAGGCATACCTATTCTAGCCACACTAATTTCGAGGGATCGAACGGAGTGGTTTTATTTTCTGCCAGTCATTTTATTCGCCTGTTTCATGTTGTATCTGACCCGGTATGGGTTTGTGCTAAACCATCAACGCCGCCCGGTTGGTGTTTTGGGATACATACTGCTTGGCATGACCATTCTTCTCACGTTGGGCCTTACGATCGTATTTATAGCGGGCAATAATAGGTCAGATGTAATACTTTTACTGTTCACTCCGATTTGGCTTCTTTTTAGCGGCATTTTGTTGAAGTTAGCAGGAGCCGCCAAAAAACATTTAGCCCCGATAAAGCCGCTTCTTTTTACCGGGGAACTTTCCATCCTCTATTCTTTCGTTTTACTTGCGTTTCTTGCTGCCGCAGTGGATTCAAGAGGCGGTAAGGCGGATTTGTTTTTTATTATTGCGTTCTTTTCTTCCTCTTTATTTTCGATCTGCGTTTTTTTCCGAGGCCTCCTGGGCAACTGGCTATGTGGCCGATTATTCGGCAAAACAAAGACCGCACCATCCAAAACACCAGATATCTCAATTCACGAAGCAGCCGGAATAGGAAGCGTTAAAGCTGTCAAACAACACTTGTCTTCTGGCACTAATCTAAATGCAAAGGATGTTGATGGTGACACTCCTTTGCATAAAGCGGCTTTGATGGGACACAAGAAAATCACAAAGCTGCTTGCCGCAGCAGGCGCTGATATAAATATTAAAAACAACAATAATGAAACACCCCTAGATAGAGCCATTAGTTTCAAACGGACCAAAATCACAAAACTACTTCATGAACAAGCAGCCACGCCTGTTCGCAAACCCGCCATGTTCCTTTCCAACTACGGGGGGTTTGCCGTTATGGGAGGATTTGCAGTGCTTTGTCTTGTTGGATTTGTGATCGGTTTATTCTTTGATTCATTGGTGGAGGCTTACAAATCATCGCCAGTACCCGTCGCGATTGAACCTTCTTTGCAGGGTGGATTGACCGGCATGGCGACTGCCATTTGGGCGCCGTTTGCCCTCGTGCTATCCCCTCTTTCCCTTTTTGGCGGTATTTTCGTCCTCTATTGGGCGATCCAACACACGCGCAGATACTGGTACGCGTGGGTTGCCCTAATCGTGCTGGCGCTGGCCTCGCCGTTCCTGCTGGTGCTCGGCCATACTATAGCGGAATCCATTTTTGTAACGGAGTCCGTTTTTGCCAAACCAGAACCGGCGTCTCTCGTTGTGGAGGAGGAAGAGATTGAAGAACAATGGCCCATCGGGGCAGATAGTGATGACGATGGTTTTGTGGATAGTGATGGCGATGGTTTTGACAACTACGATGAATTCCTAACCGGGCACGATACTCAGGATCCCAACGATACTCCAAAGCACATGGAAGTGGAGGACGCGGCTCAAGCAGAAAGAGATACTGTTTTGGCCAAAGAAAGAGCCGAAGCGGCAGAAGAGCAAAGAGAGGCTCAAGCTAAAGCGCCCGAACCATTGCCGGGACATGATCCCTCCAACCTGCAGGGCAATTATGGCATCAAAAAAATCCACCTGGCCGTTCTGCGCAGTGACCTAACCGACACCCAGGCGCAGGTGACTGCGGGTGCCGACATCAATCCATCGGATGAGATAGGCAACACCCCGCTGCACCTCGCGCTGGGCCTGGGAGAAACCGCGATCGCGGAATGGCTCATCGGCCAGGGCGCCAATCTGCAGGCCAAGGCCAACGACGGTCGAGGCATGGTTCACGCCGCAGCCGCCGGGGGCCAAGTCGAATTGCTAAAAAAACTGGTCGCCGAGGGACTCAAGCTGGACACGAAAACCGCGCTAGGCCAAGGGCCACTACATCTGGCCTGTGCTGCCGGCCAAACGGAAACCATCGAGTGGCTGCTTGGCCAGGGGCAAACGACAACCGCCCCCGATGCCAACGGCAACACGCCGCTGCACCTGGCGGTGATCCACGGGCGAGCCGGCTTGGTTAAGCCGTTAATCGATGCCGGCGCCGACCTGAAACAACTCAACACGCTTGGCCAAACGGCGATCCACCTAGCGTGTACCAACGGCCAAGTCGGCCTGGTCAACTGGATGCTCGAGCAGGATGCGACCCTGGCCAATCTCCCTGACGGCGACCGGTTCACGCCACTGTACCACGCCGCCATCAACGGCAACTCGCGCACGGTCTCGCTGTTGTTGACGCACAAGGCCGAGATCAAGGCCGGAGACAATGCGCAACTGGGAGAAATGTTTGCAAAAGTACTGGCGGACGATGTCGAGTATTTTGAACGTTTCCAAGGGCAGATGAATCCCTTCGGCGGGATGGGCATGGGCATGATGGGGATGCCTGGAATGGGAATGAATCCCTTCGGCGGGATGGGCATGCCGGAATTCGATGAGGAGGAATTTGAGGGAATTGGCGTCGACAGCGACGAGGATGGATTCGACGATTATGATGAAAACCTGGTTGGAACTAATCCGGAAAATCCGGACGATACACCAACCCAAGAACAAGTGGACACGGCACAATTTGAAAAAGATGCAGTTGAGATAGCAGAAGATGATGCGGCTAACCTAGTGGGTGAGGATGAATCCTCCGACGATAATGCGATGGACTCCGAGGAAGAGGAGGAGGCGATGCCGGACTTCGGTGGATTACCGGGGATGCCGCCGGGAATGATGCCCGGTTTGAATCCCTATGGCATGGGCAATCCGTTCGGTATGCCGGGCATGCAACGCGAAGAAAAAAAGGATTCCCCCAAGCCAAAGGAACGAAGGGCACTGATGGGGGCCGATACGAACGGGAACACGGTAATGCATCTCGTGGCCGCCATCGGCAGCAGTCAGATGGTCGATGTCGCTGTAGAACTCTCGGAACTCTCCAGCACCGAAGAGAACCGGCTTGGCTTCATACCGCCCGACTTGGCAGAGGCACTTGGCCGCACTGAGGTCGCTCAAAAACTGATGCCCGAGGATGACATGGGCATGTTTGGAATGGGTATGTTTGGAATGATGCCCGGGATGATGCCCGGGATGATGCCTGGAATGATGCCCTACGGCATGGGTATGCCAGGCATGGGAATGAATCCGTATGGCATGATGGGAATGGGCGGCATGGGTATGCAGGGGATGCGAGAAGATGTATCCGAAAAAACGAATCTTTTCCCGCCCTTGAAGAAGCCGGCGGATCTTTGGCTCACGGAATCTGACGTAGGGGTGGATAGCGACGAGGATGGATTTGATGATCATGATGAAAATCTAACCGGCCACGATCCGGAGAATCCAAATGACACTCCAACACAGAAGGAAGTGGACGCGGCAGAAGCAGCAAAGGAAGAAGAGATCCCAGACATGGGCATGCCGACGGGAATGCCCGGCATGGGGATGGGCATGATGGGAATGGGCGGCA
>Ga0233434_1004406_pt1 | contig 10836 bp, 9 predicted proteins | sample SI_122_August201_4_FD_182738 | JGI IMG/M metagenome (GOLD analysis project Ga0233434, IMG submission 182738) | Seawater microbial communities from Saanich Inlet, British Columbia, Canada - SI_122_August2016_120_MG | ecosystem: Environmental > Aquatic > Marine > Inlet | place: Canada: British... | reverse complement strand
CGAGAACACAGCGGTGATCATCCCGCCAATATTGTGCCGCCCCAGCAGCAGCATGCCGAGAATACCCCCGACCACCAGAACCAGCGAACCCGGGTCGGTCATGGAAGACAGATTGCTGCCAATGCCGACCATGAGGGTCGTTATCAACATCACGAATCCAACAATACGAGGCACATTCATCACATTCCTCCCTGAGAATGGTTGATGGGGCCCGTTGTCTTCAGCAGAGCCGGGGTGGTGTCACCGCAATAGCATCAGCTTCCGCGTCTCCACATGATCCTCGGCGGTAAGTCGATAGAAATACATGCCCGACGCGAGCGCTCTTCCCGCATCGTCGGTTCCATCCCAGCGTAGAGTGTAGCTGCCCGCCTCTCTTGCACCGCGAAGGAGCGTCGCCACGCGCTGACCGGACATATTGAACAGACTCAGCTCCGCGTCTGCCGACGTGGACAGATCAAAGCGGATCGTCGTTTCCGGGTTGAAGGGGTTGGGGTAATTCTGTGAGAGGCTGAAAATTTCGGGGACAAGTGGATCATGGCTTTCCAGTACCGCAGTCATTGCACCATCGACGACAACATCATGGGTGAGCTTGATCCAGTGCTCACCCAGAGACGTCTCCTGCAGAATGAGCACTTCAACAACACGATGCTCATTCATACCAGAGATCGTCAGCTGACTCACCAATTGATAACGGCCATCTCCCAGATCCTGCAAGGGCACACTTTGAGGCCCACCCAGACTACTCAGATCGGCGGTGACTGAGGTGATTGTAGCGGTCGGCTCAAAGAGGGCAGGCTTAGCGGTCGCTGAGAGCAACACCTCCGTGCCGGATTCCATCGTTGCAGGGGGACGTGTCTCCCACACCGTGCGCGTGGCCTGCACCCAGCGCCCCTGGCCCTCGATGACACGAATCTTCTGGTCTGCCGCGACATCCGTCAGCACGTCGACCTGCCCCGAAGGCCAGCGAATCTCAAGCCGATCCACCTGTGTCCGCTCACGCAGACCAAAGTGGGCGACCGCCTCCTCCTGGTTTCGGCCCAAGCCGCCGGTGATCTCCCGCATCTGCTGTAGATCACCGGAGATCGCAAGGACACGGACGCCAATGGCGCTGCGATTGCTCTGCGTGCCAACCAGTTCCACCCGCAGCCAGTGATTGCTGTTGCCATTGTTGTGGTAGAGTGAGGTGAGGCCACTGTTCAAGCCAAACAGAGCGCCGAGTGCAAGATCGACGAAGCCATCCTCGTCGTAGTCGCCCAGAGACACAAACGGGCCCTGATCAACGATCCCCGACGAGGCGCTCACGTCAGTAAAAAATCCGGACCCGTCGTTCAGGAACAGAAGACTGACAGGCGGTCCTTCCTTCGAGGCGATACCGATGACCAGATCCAGATCGCCATCATTATCAAAGTCTGCGAAAGCGCTCCCTGACACATTGCTGCCCACCTCTGCCAGACCGAGGCCCGCGCTCTCGGCTACGTCAATGAACTGCCCGTCACCGAGATTCAGCATCATCAGGGAACGATGCACATCGTCGGGCCCCGATGCGCCGGCGTGGAACAGATCCAGATCACCGTCGTTGTCTATGTCCCCCACAGGTGCATTGAACGCACCGCCTGCATTGCCGATTTCGTGGCTGACAAAGCTGCCCTGGCCATCGTTGAGGAACAGCCGATTCAAGTCATTGTGCATCCCCAGGTAGAGGTCTGGCCAGCCATCACCATTGAAGTCAGCAGAGACAGGGCCCCCTTCGCTTCCTGCAGATGGTCCTGGGGCCCCCTCGTCCCACCTTACCTTGTGCTGCAAGTCTGCGCCGGCGTCCATGTCGCCAGTGAAGGTGCCGTCGCCATTGTTATGCAGCAGTCGATTCGTCAGAACGAATTCCTCAGTTGCTTCGGCAGGACTACCAGCATTGAGGAAGATGGAATCTGCGACATAGAGATCCAGGTGCCCGTCCTGGTCGTAATCCAACCAGATGGCGCCATTCGTGCCCAGCGTGTCGACGCCTAACTCGACGGGCACAAAGGCGCCACGGTCGTTGCGCAAGAGGATATCGTGCGGCCACAGAGGCAGAAACAGATCCTCATCACCGTCGTTGTCATAGTCCCCAAAGACCGAACCGTAGCCACCTATGGCAACGTGGAGATCCGCTGGGATAAGGTCTGTCTGATCAACAAAGTGACCATCACCAGAATTATGGAAGAGAAGGATCCGCCTCGGTACTCCGGCAATCCTCAAACCGTCTTCGGTGATCAACATATCCTGCAAGCCATCATTATCGTAGTCCGCGAAGACGATATTCTTGCCAGTGAATCGCGCCAGACCCGCTTCTTCAGTCACGTCAGTGAAGAACGTCTGTGCTGTTGCGGTGGTTGCCAGCAGCAAGGTGGCACCTGCGCAGATCGATCGTCGGATGTGTCGCTTCATGAAGTCACCTTGTGGTAAAGCCGTCTTGCAAATTGATGGATCTCCGGACTCGTTCTTGTAAGTGCAATCAGCGTACCAGGTGTGCAAGACACCGCAAAGAACTTGCAGACATGGACTTAGCACCGTTCGGCAAGAGTATGAAAAACTGGATTCTGCGCCGAATGGACGCTTATCCGCGCTTCTGTATTTCACTTTCCATCTGGAGGTCACACGGCACCTACTGTCTGTTTCCGGAATATTGGACACACCATAACTCCTTGTAAATAATCACCTTGTAACAGATGTCGGAATTGGCCTGCAATTTGCCTATTGTTCTACCCATGAGACGACTCTGCCTACTCATTCTCCTCGTGGCATGCAGCCACGACTCCAGGCGGGAGAACCCCCTCGATCCGGTACTGACGCCGCCCGTTGTGTTGCTCGACTCGAGAGTTCAGGATGGGGTCGTCTCGTTGCGCTGGTCTGTCTATGCCGGGAGTGAGGAGTTGGCAGCCTATCGTGTCGTCCGGCAGGTCGTCGGCACGGACTCCTCCATCGTTCTCTTCGAATTCACAGATCGACTGGACACGACCTACATCGATCGCAGCGTCTCCACGGGGTCTGAATTACGCTATTGGATTGAAGTGGTGAATCGGTCCGGCCTCACCCGCGCCAGCAATGAATTGGTCGTCCAGCCGCAGCTCCCATCGCCGCTGATGACGGTGGCCTTCGATAGCTGGAACGGTTCCGCCGAGATCAGGTGGACCCGTGCCGCCTCGGGTTTCTTGAGCTACGAGCTGCGTCGCCGTGAGCCCGACAACAACCGTATTCTGATTCTGGGTGTGATCGAATCGGTGAGTGATACCTTGTTCCACGATGACCAGATCGAACCTGACACACACTACACCTACCAACTCATCATCCACTACGCCTCGGGTGATGTGATCGACGAGAGTTCGGGCAGTTACCATCCATTCCTCGAGACACTCTCCCTGCCAGAACAAGGCGTCATCACCGCTCTTCATATCGACACCGAGGATCGTGTCTACGCGCTATACGAGACATTTTCAGATGTCGTCGTCGCCGATATGAGTTCTGGCGAACGCCTGCGCCTGCCACAAGGGGCCCTGGCGGATTCACTCAACGCCGCGGACCTGGTCGTGCATGACGGAAATCTGTACCTGTTGGGTCGCCAGATTCGTGATTTGGGGTGGGATTTCAATGGCGCGGGTCGTATAGCGTCCTTTGATGCCGCCGGTGTTGAGCGCTTTCGCTGGCCCGCAGACGAGACGCGCAGCGGCTTGATGGCGATCAGTGTGACCCTGGACGAGCATCTCGTCGTCAGCCGCGTTCAGAATGCATCTCTCAACGCCAACAGTACACTCTACCGCTTGACGCCGGACGCTGTGCTGCTCGATTCAGTGCGGGTGTCCAAGCCACTCTGGTGGGGATTTGCTGCTTCAGGGTCGTGGGGTGCCGGAGTCTTTGGCGGCCAGCCACAGTCAGCGGCAAGCAACGAGCTGGCCTGGGGCGTACGCCAATTTCTGCTCGATAGTGGCAGTTTTCGATATGGCCTCGTCGCGAGAGGTGATCCCTATTTCATCTTCCAAACGGACGGTTCTGGCGCCTTTCAGGACCAGGATGTAGACGGACTTCCATCCGATGTCGCCTGGACACAGGATGGTTTTCTCATCGTGGCTCATGGAGAGCGTGCGAACATCAATAGCTCGGAGTGGGGCAGCGGGGAGATTGTCGCACGGGATACGCCCCGTGTCCGCGCCTTCAACGACGGCGTTGAGATTACTCGCTGGGGAGATCGTGAACTCGGCCCGGGAAGGCTCTCAAATCCCACCTCTGTCGCGACAGATAGTCGGGGCCGGATCTACGTTGCCGATAGGATCAACGAATCGGACTCTGTCGTGAAAGTCTACGCACCGGTATATCTGAATCCGTGATGCCCGTGGCGTGATGGTGTACTGAGACGCTACTCGTCGCAGGTAAAGCGCGTGCCACACAGATGACACACGAGTTTGCACGCCCAGGAATCCCAGGACTGCCACCCACACGCGGGACACTCGGTCATCTCCACTTCTCCTGTGGGGACTGATTTCTCTTCGGTGTCGTCCATCGCTCTCACCTGGTTCGGGAACGAAGCGCACAAGGGACGAGGCTATCCCTTCCTGTCGACATGCAAGCAAATCGCTGCATGCCGGTCAACTCTTCATAGAAAAAGGCGAGGGCCAAATGACCCTCGCCTCATCAGAAACTCGACCTGCTACTCGATTCGCAAGAAACCCACGTTTCTCAGGCGTAGACGGCCTGGATCATCGCGTTGATATAGCCGAAGCAGTAGGCATAGGACTGATAGTAACCGAGCGGATCGTCCTCAGTGCGTGGTACGTGATCCGGGTCAATGCCGTAGCAGTAGCCAACGTCCTTGAGAGTTTTCAGGACCTTGCAGAAATCCATGTCGCCTTCATCGGGCAGGGCCTCACGAAAGCTGTAACGTCCGCCGAGTAGATTGCGATAGTGCACGAGATGAATCATACCGCGACTACCGAAATGTTCGATGATGGGAAAGATCTCTGTGGCGCAGTCCTCGAGGCCCTCGGCGACGGAACCAACACAGAAATTCCAGCCGTGATACGGACTGCGCTGAGTTTCGGTGTAGCGCTTCATGCCCTCGAATTCATTGAGGATCTTGTCCACACCGCGGAAGTTCAACGGCACGGCGGGATCCTCTTGTGAGTTGCCCATGCGCACCTTGCACTCTTCGGCAACGGGAATCATGCGCTCAAGCAGATACTCGGCGCGCTCCCAACGCATCTCTTGAGTGACGCGTCCCGCATCGGTCAGTTCGTCCTGCTTCTCTTTCGGAAACTTGTCGAGACGGAAAGCCGTATGGCGATAGCCACCTCGCCCTTCTTCGACCTCTGTGCGATCGATATTCAGCACACACGTGTTGTAGCGCAGAGAGTCGATGCCGGCACGCGAGGCAGTGCGAATCATTTCGCAAACCAGATCGATGTCCCGATCGCGATCCGGACTCTTGCCGTGATAGATGATGCTGGGGAATTGCTCATAGATGGGCAGGGCGCTCATGTCGAGAGTCATGCCAAAGGATTCGTGGCGCTCTCTGATCTGATTCAACTCATCGAGATCCCAGCCCTTGCCCTCGTGAAAGGGGAAACGTCCTGCTTTGTGCTTCACGCCACACCGCTGCAGAAAACGCATCTCCTCATCGCTGTCGCCAAAGCCCTGTGTGCGCACATACATGCGATCGGGTTTGGCGGGGCCGCCAGAGCCGCCACCGCCGCCGGATGAATCTGCCTCGCCAGCGGCGAGTCCTGCTTCGAATGCCTTCATGTCATTCCTCGCTGTATTGGTCTGATGACCGTTGTACTAATGTGATGATCGCCTCCAACAATAGTCTCAGCCCGCCAGGCCGACCAATTCGCGGCAGAGAGATGAGCCTTGATTCGGTCAACGATATCCCCTCAGAGAGATCTCGTCCAGAATGCTGGACAGCGCCTAACTTCATGCCTGCGAATCAGTTGAAAGAGGCGTGATTCTGGACCAGCTTTTGCATACTCTACCATGGAGGGATGGATGCCAGAATTGAATATGAACATGGACTTTGAGCCAGAAGAGGGATCCGAAGGCGGAATCGTCGGACTTCCCTCCCAGGACGAGCGCCCCAACAGCGGCCTTCGTGAAGGCGGCATCACCCACGCCGACGTCAATGAGGCGCTGCGGATGGGATCGATGACGGTGATCTTCGGTCAACAGACACGCTTGCGTCTGGGCCTGAAGATGGAGGATGAGTCCCTGCCTCGATTTCATGCGGGCCATGACATGGTCAAGTTCTTCTATGGTGCCATTCGCCAGATCCCCGAAGTCATCCTCGATGGGATTCTCGCCGCCGGCATCAGCGTCACCCTCGTGCAGCAGCGTGACCTGCTCGCCTTCTGCGACGTACGGTCCCATCAGTCCTTCCACACCGGTCGGACACGGCGCACGATCTACATGCCAGACAAAGTGCTGGAAGCTGCCTTCAAGAAGGGATACGACTACTGGGCTCTGAGCGAGGTCATTATCAAGGAAGCCTTTCCCCTCCTCGATTACATCCTCATCCTCGAACTTGTACGCCATATGCAGGTGCGCATGCATCAGGTTGGCCTGCCCGGGATTTCCTTCATCAAGGACACCCTGCGCCAGTTTAACAAGCACTTGAAGGATCCCTCGGAGCGCTTGCGTGCCGAGGGGCGCCAAATGCTCGATCCGAAGGAGGACGAATTCGGCGAGTTCTATGGCCACTACGCGGGGCACTTCAAGAAGTGGGGACGGGAGATTCTTGAGCGCGACGCCTATGACGTGACGGACGAGGTCTACGATGAGGAGACGGAACGCAAGTGGGCTGAATGGAAGGTCGATCTCATCACCCACACCTTCAACTATCCCACCTTCTTCGAACTCGACCGTGACATCGTCCATCCCGCTGCCGCCGATCAGGCCGCAAGAATGGGACTACCCATCGAGCCTGTTACCATCGAGGACTACATCCACGACCTGGGTGATCTCGCTCGTTTCCGCGTGGGGCGTCAGGTAAAGACCGAGCCGATCCTCGACAGTCTGATCGACTTTGGTGCCCCCGGAATTCTGGCCTTTGCCCAACTCGTGGCCACCGAACGCGCCCTGGGAGAGAAAATCGTCACAGAGTATCTCTTCGACGGCTACGATCCCGTCCGCCGCTTTCGCGAGAAACTGCAAGCCCTCTCCAGCGACCTGCCACCTGACCTCGGCGTCGGGGGAATCTTTGACCAGCTCGTGGCACCACTCATGGTCGCTACGGCTCACGAACTACTCGATCACTATCGCGAGTTGGGCAATTTGGATGGCGGCGATTGGCGCCACTTTCTACGTGCCTTCGTCTTCCAGCTCATTGGGGCAAATCGGCCCTACATGAGTGGTGCCGAAAAAGAGCTGATGTTGACGACACCTGTGTACTACACGCCCATGCAGGACGTCGCCGCGTGGATCAAGGTCGCCGAAGATCTAATGCCAGATACTCCTGAGGAAGGTGAAAACGGCACGCTGATCCGGATCTTGCGGGACCTGCGGCGTCATCCACAATACCACGGTCTGTTTCTGGAGCAGGCGCGCGAGCTCGGTGAATCGACCGTCAGCTTTGGTGATGACCTGAGTGGTCAGATTGCACGCCTGGCAGACCTGATCCCCGATCCAGCCTATCGACACACCTCTGAGCCACATGCCGTACGCCGGCGTGTCGACGACCTGCAGCGCATGCAGGCCAAGGAGCCTGACAATCCAGAGCAACTTGAACTCCTCGCGGGAATCTTCATCCGCCTCGATCAGGCACCGAACTACGCCGAGTTCATCGAACACCTGCGTGCCTTCGGCCCCGAACTGCAGCCAGTGCTGGAAGAAGTCATAGAGTCCATCGGGGATCGCGACACCCGCCGTGCCACCATTCGCCAGACAGCCGTCAATCTCTACAGACAGGTTCTGAGCCCTGATCTGGGACCTTGAACGAACCGAACGGAAGATGTTATTTGAATCTCATCAACTCGAGGAGAGATTTCGATGAGCGAATCAGATAATCTGGATTTCAAGCCCCGCGCCCGTGGCCTGATCATCGGCGGCATACCCTGGTTGGCACGCATTGCCGACAAGGCCCGTGCACGGGCCGCAGGTAGGCTCGGCGCCTACGTCTATCCGTGAGGAGCGGACCAGCGCTTCCTGGATGGAGCGGAGATGTCGGCTGACACCTTCACCAAATTGGTGGATTCCTGCGTGGATGACGACGACCTTGTAGCGAAGATGAAAGAGCACATCGAGAAGACGACGAAGTAAACAAGGACCAGATACAGAACCACGCGCCCGCGGCGAACAGATCACCGCGGCCTTCAGCCTGCGTGTAATTGGGATTCTTGATTTTTACCCAGGGCGTCTTCCCCCTGAGACCGCGATACGGACTCGCCTTCGGTTTCGCCACGACTCCTTCCATGTCTCGCTCACAGATCTGCTCGAACAGCCGCTCGCCCTCCCCTTCGAGGTGATCGACATAGAGCAGTCGCTGCGGCCCCGCCTGCACGACGTCTTGCAGCAACGCCTTGCGTTCGATGCATGGTCGATCACGCAGATCCTCACCATCCAGCGACATAATGTCGAAAGCGTAGAAATAGGCCGGTGCGCGATTGAACATCATGTCGTAGAACAGGGTTCGGCCTTCATCATCAAGGCACACGAGCTCCCCATCCAGGATCACACTTTGCGATATGCCTGATAAGGCACCCGACAGTTCAACGAGTCGCTTGCGCCGATAGTCGTTACCCTTGCGAGACACAAGCCGACACAAGCCGTCCTGGATGTAAGCAAGCGAGCGGACGAAGCGCAGCTGGTGCAGTCAGTGGAGGGCGGCTTGGGGCTTGTCGGCGAGTTTGAGTCGGAGAGTGGCGCCAGGTATCTGATGGTCGTGAACAAAGACTTCATCGACGCCGTGACGCTGCTGGTGACGCTGCGTAGTGCGCCCAGCCATCTGCAGGAGGTGTCAAAGCAGACGGGCACACAGATGATGGCTGCTGGTTACTCGCCGAGTACCGGTGAAATCACGGTGCAACTTGCGAGCGGCGACGGTCGACTATTCCGCCTCGGAGAGTAGCGCGGCCTGCATTACGACTCATCCGATCTCGCCGCACGAACCTCTTCCAGTTGCTCGACGATCTTCCCCAAGTGCGACAGCACCACAGGTTTTGCAACAAAATCAAAAGCACCCGCTTTCAACACCTTGCGCGCCAGATCCTCCGTTGCGAAGCCTGACACGACCACGACGGGTAGGTCCGGGTCGATTTCTCTGATGAGACGCAGAGCCTCTACACCATCCATCTCCGGCATCTTCAGATCAAGGAAGACGGCCCCTAAAGGTTCGCTCTTCACGATCGTCAGCGCTTCGAGCCCATTGTGGGCAACACGAGTCTGATAGCCACGACTCTCGAAGAATGTGCCGAACAGGCGCAGCACGCTTTCTTCATCATCTACTACCAGAATCGTGCTCACAAGGACTCCCAGCGACTCTGCATGGAGGGAACCGACCCAAGATTGTTCATAGCGTCATGATAGGCGGGGGAAGGTACCGAGGGCAACCTCGGCTTGCCACGATTCGTCATCTTCCCTGTCTTTGCATCATGGCAAATCAAATAACAACTGCAGCTCTCCAGTCCCACATCGAGACATGGCTCGCCGCCTTCCACCCGGGCAGCTCACTGTTTCGAATTTGGCAGCTGAACGGTGGGATCTCTTCCGCCATGACGGCGTTCTCCTTTACCCACGATGGCGAGACGCGCACCTACATCCTGCGTCAGCCGAACGATTGGTCTCTCAGCAACATTCCAGATTGCGTGCGCGATGAATACAGCCGTCTAGGCGCTCTACATCGCGGTGGTCTGCCTGTGCAGGCGCCCGTGTTCTGCGACGAAACGGATCGCAACTTCGGCCGACCGGGATTTGTGATCGAATTCGTCGATGGCGCGCCTGATCTCAATCCGCAGGACCTGTCCGATTACCTCGATCAGTTCGCACGCCGACTGTCACAGATCCACAGTTTCGACACCCATGTGCCGGACCTGGCCGTTCCTGTCAAAAGAACCCGCAGCTTCGAAAGATTTCGCGACGAAACGCCACCCCAGGCTGACCCGGTGTATCAAGTGGAGAGGATCTGGAAGGTCCTGGCTGCAAGTGACTGGCAGTCGGTGAACGATCAGGTCCTGCTGCACGGCGACTACTGGCCAGGCAACATACTGTGGCGCGGGGGCGTGCTCGTGGCAGTCATCGACTGGGAGGAACCGGAGATCAACGATCCGCTGCTGGATCTGGCGATCAGCCGTCTCGACCTGTGGTGGGTCTTTGGTCGCCAGGCGATGGAGGATTTCACCGAACGGTACCTGGCCCTGCGACCGATCGACACGACCTTGCTGCCGGCATGGGATCTGCGCAGTGCGCTAAGACCGGCATCGAACATAGAGGTGTGGGCCGCGGCGTATACGCCCCTCGAACGACCAGACATTACCGCAGATTATATGCTCAAAACGCATGCCGGATTCGTTGAGCAAGCCATGGACGCCCTTGCCCACTGACGTCGTCTCCGGCTACACAAACGCGTCCGCGTCATCTCCCTTGACGATCGTCACCTGGCCCTGCTCCTCCAGCTGACGGACCTGCTGCACGATACGCAGCTGTACTTCCTCCACTTCGCTCAGACGCATGGGTCCGAGAAACTCGATCTCCTCAAGAGTCAGCTCTCGCACCCGCTCGGACATATTGCCGAGAACCTTCGTCTTCAGTTCGTCATCCGCCGCCTTCAACGCGATGACGAGATCATTCTGATCGATCTGCCCCAGCACGAGCTGCAATTCG
>Ga0233434_1004394_pt1 | contig 10857 bp, 11 predicted proteins | sample SI_122_August201_4_FD_182738 | JGI IMG/M metagenome (GOLD analysis project Ga0233434, IMG submission 182738) | Seawater microbial communities from Saanich Inlet, British Columbia, Canada - SI_122_August2016_120_MG | ecosystem: Environmental > Aquatic > Marine > Inlet | place: Canada: British... | reverse complement strand
GTGGCAAAACTTTCTGGAGTTCCTAGATATATTCTAGCTTCTAGTGCAAGTAATTATGGATTTCAAACAGAAATTGTTAATGAAGATTCCAAAGTTGCTCCTCTAACAACTTATTCTACTGCAAATCATCTTGCAGAGATGGATAATCTTTCTCTAAATGATAAAAATTTCTCTGTAACTGTTTTTCGCTTTTCAAGTATTTTTGGACTTTCACCAAGAATGCGCTTTGACTTAGCAGTAAATAACATGGCATTGGATTTATTTAATGAGGGTGTCATTAGAATTTCTGGTGATGGAAAACAAAGTCGCCCTTTTCTTCACATCAAAGATGCTACTCAAGCATATCTTAAAGTATTGAAATCTGAAACTGATTTAATCAATGGTCAGATTTTTAATGTTGGATCTGATAATCAGAATTTTACAATTGAACAATTAGCAAAAGAAGTATCTTCTGCTTTATCAAATGATGTTAAAATTCAATATATTGGAACAAAAGATCATAGATCTTACGTGGCTTCTTTTGAAAAAATTAAAAATCAATTAGGTTTTGTACCTAAATATTCTGTTGCTGATGGCGCTCATGAGATTTATGATGCATTAAAAAATGGAACTGTGACTAATTCTAAAAAAACAAAAACAGTTGAATGGTATAAACATCTATTATCATCAAAAAATGTTTCAAAAGAATACCTTTCACGTGAAACCCTTCTTTAGAAATGAAGGCAGTTCTTCTTGCAGCAGGTTTTGGAAATAGGTTAGAACCTTTAACAAATTCTGTTCCAAAACCAATGATAACACTATGTGGAAAACCAATAATAAAATACCTTGTTGATGATCTTGTTAAATTAGGATTTACCGAAATTTGTATTGTAGTTGGATATCTTTCTGAACAAATAATTAATTATTTTAATTCCCAACCACATAATGCAACTCTTACTTTTGTTATCCAAAAACAGATACAAGGAACTGCAGATGCTTTATCTCAAGCAAAAAATTTTGTAGGCAATGATAGCTTTTTACTTTATCTTTCTGATACTTTTATTCCTGAAAATTTTGAAAAAACTATGTCTAAAATGATATCTGATGATTCTGATATCTGTATACTTTCTTCTCCTGTGCCTGATTCAAAAATTTCAAGCACTGGAACAATTTTCTTAGATAATGATACTGTTCTAAAAATTTTAGAAAAACAAGAACATAGTTCTTCTAATATTGCTTGGGCTGGTATCGCATTTTTTCATGATAATACTATTTTTAAAAAAATCCAAGAACAAAATATTCTTAAAAATCTAGAGATTACTGAAATGTTTAATCATATTATTCAAAATGGTAAAAAAATAAAAAATTATCTTTGCTCAGAATTTATTGATGCTGGAACTCCTGAGGGACTGTTTAAAGTATCAAAATTTATCTTAATGAAAAATTTTTCCTCTATTTCAAATTCATCACATTCAAAATTACATGGACCCATATTCATTTCTGATTCTTGTCATGTGGGAAACAATTGTGAAATTGGCCCTTTTGTAACCATTGAAGAAAATTGCACACTGGGAGATAATTTACAGATTTCAAATTGTATTATTTTTCCAGAAAGTCAAATATCATCAAATGGTGTTATAAGAAATCATATTATAAGCAAAGAGGGGAAATTATCTATTGCAAATAGCTAATCGTAATAAAAAAATTCAATTTGAACTTTATCTCATAAAGAAAACAAGAGAATTATTTGGATTTAAGAAAATGATAAAATTTATGATTGGATTGTCCACTGTAATTTTTACTAAAAGAAATAGATCAGCTTATGAAATAATGGGTCCATGTAAAATGAATATCAATAATCAATCCGTTGTTTGGAAGCATCCAGATACTGGGTTTATTGATGAACTAATATTTGAAAAATGTTATTTCCCAAACGATGAATATGATATCCAAGATGACTATATTGTAATAGATGCAGGCTCAAATATTGGAGTTTTTTCAATTTACTCTGCATGTTATTGTTCTAATGGTAGAGTAATTGCCATTGAAGCTGATAAATATGATTATAAAAGATTAGTTGAAAATATTGAAGCAAACTCTTTTTCAAATATTGAAACTCTTAACATGGCACTCACTGAAAAAACTGGAGAAGTATTTTTTTCTGATTGTAGTGTACAAGATGTTGATGTTTCAGATAATGCTAAGCAAAATTATTTTTTTGAAGGTAAATGTCAATCTATCACTTTGGGTGATGTTATTAAAAAATTTGATTTAAAAAAAATTGACTTTTTGAAACTCGATATCGAAGGTTCAGAATTTAAAATATTTGATGATGCCAAATGGTTAGATATCGTAAAAATTATTTCAATGGAGGTTCATGCCGAACCTGATGATCCTCAAACTCTAAAAATAAAAGAAATATTAGAACAAAATAATTTTCTTGTTCAAATTATCAAAAATGGTGGAACTGTGTATTGTTATGCCAAAAAACACCAATTAGCTAAATAATACAATTTCTTTAAGTTTTTAACAATGTATACTTTAACCAATTTAAGAAATTGAGCGATGAGATAAAGATTACAAAATTAGAAAAACATGTTACCAAAGATATCCATGATAATCATGTAAATGGCTCATTAATTCCTGTTTGGCGTGATTGGGATAAAACTATCACAATTCCTCCAAAAATGGTTTATGTTACATCTATTAATCCTGGAGAAATTAAAGGCCCTCATTTACATGTCATTAGACATAGTCACTATGTTTGCATAAAAGGAAAAGTTGTTTTCATCATTAAAGAAAAATCTGGAAAATACCTTGAAGTTGAATCGGGAGAAGACAATCCTGTTTTAATTGAGATTCCAAAAAACTTTTCATCTGCTCACATTAATTTATCTAATGAGCCTAGCATGATTTTGGCACTTGTAGACCCATCTTGGAAACCTGATAATCGTGATGAACATAACGTAACCTATGATGATTATGATTGGGAAAAATGGAAAAACCCCTAAAGAAAAATGAAACAAAAAATGCTTATTCTGGGCGGAAATAGCCTTATTGGAAGTACATTATCTGGTTATTCTAAAGATCTTTATGATATTCATGTTACAACATATGAAAATACTGTTCCCTCAAACATTAATTCATCAAAATTAGATTTAATTAAAGACAGAATTAAAATCCCTTCCATAATAAAAGATGTAAATCCTGATGTTGTGGTACATACTGTCGCATATCCAAATGTAGATTTTTGTGAAACAAATTACTCTGATGCAAAATTGTTACATGTAGACATAACTAAAGATGTATCTTTAGCATGCAATGATGTTGATTCAAAATTAATCTATTTTTCTACAGATGCTGTATTTGATGGAAAATCTCCACAAAAATATACTGAAAATGATCTTCCTAATCCCCTAAGTAAATATGGGGAAACTAAGCTTAATGCTGAAAAAACTATCCAACAGATATGTAAAAAAAATATTATTCTAAGAACAACCGTAGTTTATGGATGGCATATTCGTTCTAGATTCACTAATTGGGTTTTAAATAATTTGAAAAATAATAAAACTATTAATGCTTTTACAGATCAAAATAATACTCCTACTCTAGTTGATGATTTGTCTTCATGTATTTTAAAAATTTTAGAAAAGAATGTTTTAGGATTACATAATGCATGTGGAAACTCTTGTTTGTCTAGATATGAATTTGCTTTAAAAATCGCTGAATCTTTTAATTATGATAAAAATTTAATTATTCCTATGGATAGTTTTGGTAAACAACTTGCACCTAGACCCGTAAATGGTTGTTTAGATGTATCAAAATTAGAACAACTTATTGATTTTCATTTTTCAAATATTGATGAAGGAATGGATTTTCTTTTAAAAAAATCTACTGTACAAAATACTGATTAACTATATCAATTAATTTTTGATCTTTTTCTAATAAAATCCCTTTACATCCTGCTGACTTAGCTGCGTCTATATCTGTCTGTGAATCTCCAATAAAAAAACTATCTTTCAAATTTATTTGATAGTCATTTGCTGCCTGTAACAGTAATCCTGGTTTTGGTTTTCTGCATAAACAATTTTCATCTGGCCTATGTGGACAATAAAAAATCCCGTCTATTGAGGTATTTTGACTTTTTAATTTGTTATGCAAATATCTATGAATTTTTTCTAATTCTTTTACTGTTAATAAATTTCTATTAATTGCTGATTGATTTGTAATAATTATTACTAAGAATCCTTTTTCTTTTAGAATTTTTATTGCATCAAAAATATTCTCGAAAATTTCAAATTCTTCAAGTTTTTTTACATAATCTTTTCTTTCTTCATTTATTACTCCATCTCTATCTAAAAAAACTGCTTTGTGCATATTAATATGAAAATAATGGTTCCCCATCTTTTCTTAATAGAGTTGTAATTGTGTGACAAATCAATAAATGAATTGATTCGATTGTGAGCATATCATCACTTTTAACTGTCAGATTAATTTTTGATATTTTTGATAATTTTCCTCCCCCTTTTCCTGTTAAACTAATTGTTGAATTGTTATTTTTTTTGGCAAATTCAATTGCCTTAATTACATTTAAAGAATTTCCACTACCACTGATTCCAATAACAACATCATTTTTTTCTAAAAAATTTTCTAATTGACCAATGAAAACATCATCATATGATGAATCATTAGACCATGCTAATAATACTGGAGTATTATCTGACAAACAAATTGATTTGAATCTTTTTTCTTTTTTTAATATACTTGTTTTAAGTAAATCTGCAGTAAAATGACTTGCAGTACTAGCACTTCCCCCATTACCCATTAGAAAGATCTTTCCATTTCTGTCTCTTGCAGTTTTTAAAACTGAAAAAATCTTTTGAATAACTTCTTCTTCTTTTTGTAATTCTTCTATTGCTTTGATTTGTTCTTTTAAATATATATTAATTTTTTTACCCACAGTATTTTTAGAGAATTTATTATGTGTAATAAATTAATTCATTCTTTACAATTTAGATCATTTTCTTTGCAAAACGACTTAGATTAATTATAATATTTCCTCCAAGCGATGATTGATTTCTCATCATAGAAGGTAATTCTACATATTCTGAAAAATTCTGAATAATTTCTTTATCTGAAATTTCTCTCTTTCTTTGTAGTCTTTTTCTTCGTGCTAGAATCTTAGGTATCATCTTCCATAGTGAAAACATTGCTGTGATCTTAGATGATGCTAGTCCTCTAGGGATAAAAAAGAAAAAAACTCCAATATCTACCAATAGTAAAATAGGGAAAATTTTGAAAAGAGTTTTTGATGAATATAGTGACAGTAAACATATCCAACGATTTCGTTCTGCAAAAAAGAATTTTCGTTTACTCCATTGTAATACAGGGCTTCCTAAGTGAAAAATTACTGATTTAGGTTCATAATAACAAGGGATATTTTCTAACCATGCCCTCCAACCATAATCTACATCATCTAACATTAAAAAAAACAGTTTAGATTCATCGATATATCCAATATGGCGAATTAATTCTGTTGATGCAAATGTATATCCTCCAACAGGGAAGCTAATTCTTTCAAATTTTTCATATTGTTTTTTATCCTCTTTTCCACGTCCTCTAGCAAATCCAAATCCAAAAACGTTTGTCATATTTCCAGCACTTTCAATTTTGGAGTGATCAGTTTGTGAAATTAATTTTCCTTGATACACTCCTTCTCCATGTGCTTCCCAACTTTTAATGAGTTCATATATTGATCTTGGTTGTACGATAGTATCTGCATCTAAAAATAAAATGAAATTGCCTTGTGCATTATCAATTCCTATATTTCTAGCTGCCATTGCTAAATTTTTAGAATTTTTGATTAGTTTAATTTGTAAAAATTCTTGTTTACATTTTTCAAAACTCCCATCTGTTGAATTGTTGTCAATTAAGATAATTTCAAATTTACACAATTCTGTTTTTAGAACTGATTTAATACAATCAAAAATATAATCACTACCATTATAATTTAAAATAATAACACTAACTAGTGGTTCCATTTGTTCATCTAAAAAATTTCTTTGTATAAATCAATATATATTAAATTAAAATAAGTTAGATGTGTTAGTTGGAAGATCACCCTTAAGGATTAGTTTTTCTGGAGGCGGCACTGACTTGGAAGAATATCATAATAAATTTGATGGTTTTACGATTTCATTCACTATCAATCGTTACACATATGTAATTGCTAAAACTCGTGATGATAATTTATTACAAGGGTTTTCTCCTGATTTTGCTTCTCATTTACCGCCTAGCAAGTATAAAAAATCATATGCCTTACCTGGACATGAGATTGTATTGACGAGTCTAAAAGAAATGAATTTTAAAAAAGGCATTGATATCTTTCTTAGCACTGAGGTAAGGCCTAATTCTGGCTTAGGTGCATCTTCTTCTTTAACTGCTAATTTAGTTAATGTCATTTTAACATTACAACAAAAAAAATGGAATAAAAATAAAATCGCTATGAAAGCATATTCTATTGGTCATGATGTTTTAAAATGGGGAATTGGTAAGCAAGATGAATTTGCATCTGTTTTTGGCGGATTAAATATTTTAAAATATACTAAAGATAAAGTACTTGTTCGTAAAATTATTCTAAATTCATCCACTCAAAAAGAATTGCAAAAAAATTCTTTGCTTTTTCATATTGGTGGTAGGAAACACTCTGAAAATATTTTAAAATCCCAAATAAAGAATATAACAACGTCAAAAAAAAATACTTTGGACTCATTACATCTTGTCAAACAATACACTTTAGAAATGCATGATGCCCTTAAAGAAAATGATCTTGAAAAATTTTCTAATATTATCAATAAAGGATGGGAAGCTAAACAAAACTTTGCAAAAGGAATCACAAATCCTAGGATAGACAAAATCTCGAAAATTGCTATGGAATCTGGTGCAAAATCATTAAAAGTCACTGGCGCTGGAGGTGGTGGTCATTTGTTTGTATATGCTGATGCTAAAAAACATAAAAAAATTGAAAACACATTAAAAAAATTAAATGTATTAAAAGTTGATTTTAAATATGAAAATTTGGGCTCTAAAGTTTTTGATATGCGTAAATTAAATTAAATTTTCATAATTTATTTGTATTTTCTGCATATAACATACTTAATTTTTCCTCTACAAATGTCTGCTTTATTGTAACAAGAAAATCATTCTTTTCTAATTTTGTTTTTAAATCATCTATCCCAAATTTTTCTATTCCTCCGTGTACTTCCATTGAAATCTTTTTGATTTTCTTTAATGTGCTATCTGACATTCCTAATATGATTTCAAATTCTGCACCTTCACAATCCATTTTAAGAAAATCTATTTTTTCAAGATGATACCTTTCTATACAATCTAAGATTGAAATAACATTTATTTTTTCAATTTTTTTTGTTTTTTGAAAAATATTATTTCCTATCGATTCATTCTCGTCAATATATAATGGAATCTCATCTGTTTTTTTCCATATGCCGATATTTTGTGAAATAATATTTTTAAAATTATTAATCTCTATGTTTTTTTTCAATATTTTGTATGTTTCTTTTGATGGTTCCAACGCAATTATTTTTCCCTTTTTTGCTTTGTTTGCTGCATTAAGTGTAAAAGTTCCAATATGTGCTCCCACATCAATAACTATATCTTCAACACCAATTTCAAAAATTTTTGTTGGATTATTTGTATTTAAGAAAAAATTTTCATAAAATGCAATTGAATCACTTTTATCTCTAATTATACATTTTAATTTATTTTTCATTTCAATAACTATTTCCCCATCCTTCATCCCAAAATAATATAAAATTGGGATGTGCCAATTTTTTACTGCATTGACACTTTTTAACATAATACCTAATTTAACAAAAAAATTCTTCATGTTAGTATTTTTTAAAATAATGACCTAAATTAACTTAAATTAGTACATACTATTTTCTAGTTTGTGACTGAAATTGCTACATTGCAAAAAAATGGGTCTTATTTTATTTTAATTATAATTATTACGGGGATTTTTTTTATTTTTTCAAATGATGGTCATAGATCCACTTTTGATGAAGATCTAGCTAATCAAGAAGCTTTGAGATTAGTTACATTACAACCTCATCCTAATTATGTTCAAGGTGAATCTAGATTGTTTTTTGAATATGCTTGGTTATTTCCTCCAGAGACAAATAATAGATCTTTTTGTAATAGTGGATTACTTTGTTCGGCATCTAATATTGGTCATAGTGTAACTCAGATGCCATTTATATTCATAAATTCTAATCTAAATATTTTTGAAGATGTATCTATTTGGGATGATTCTGATTTTACTGATGCAAATTATGTATATTGGAAAAATACCCTTAACCCTGATTTTGTTTTTCTTGAAATATTTTATGGTCCAATAATTTCTGCTATAACTACTGGTGTTTTTTTCTTATTTTGCCGTTCATTTAATTTTTCTATAAAAACATCAATTATCACTTCTTTTATTTTTGCATTTTCAACTTTAATTTGGTCCTATTCACAAACTTCTTTAAATGTAGTTCCTGCAACTCTGTTTATTTTATTAGGATATGTATTTTTTGTAAAATTTACTAAAACTGAAAATTATAGACATTTATTTTTCTGTGGAGTGACTTTAGCTTTTGGATTTCTTGTTCGTCAAGATACAGTGATAATTGCGTCCATATTATTTTTTTATTTTATTTTGAAAATAATTAAAAATAAGAAAATTAAGATACTTGTACCTTATTCAATACCTCTAATTATTTCGTATATTTTTTCACAAATCATATCCCAACTAAGATTTGAAAATGTGTCAACTACCATCATTGGAAATGCACCTACTACCTATCCTACACCATTTTATGTTGGCTTATCTGGTCTATTATTTAGTCCTGGAATTGGTTTGTTTGTTTTTGTACCAATCACGTTACTATCATTCCTATCCTTCACAGATTTTTACAGAAAAGAAAAAACACATTGTATATTGTTTTTAGCAATTATAATTTCATTTTTAATTTATTATTCTCAGTTAGAATTTTGGCATGGTCTAGTTTCATGGGGGCCTAGATATCTATTACCTGTAATTCCTTTTCTTATACTACCTATTGCAGCAAGTCTTGAAACAAGAATTCATAAAAAATTCTTAGCTTTAGTAATCTTTTTGGCATCCCTAGGATTTTTCATAAACTTTGTAAACATTATTCAAAACGTACAATGGTTCATTTGGGGTTTCATGGGTGTGGATCAAGGTTTGTATGCTTTAGGTAGAATGGAATCTGGAAATGTCTATCCGTTATGGATAAATCCGTTGGTAATTTACACATTTGAATTTAGTCAATTAACTCATGCACTGATTTGGTCTACTACTTATCTTCAACCTGATATTTTCTTCCTTAAGCTTTTAGGAACTGAATTCTTTTTTATAATTTTAAGTATTATGGTTATCGTGCCTATATTTTTATTATTTAGACAATTCAAAAAAGATTCCAAAAAAATAAGCACAAAAGTATAATCGATGTATTCATAAATAATTACTTTTCTTAGTATGGTATCCATAATGGTAAGTTTAGCTTGTGTCCCTGCATTTAATGAGGGAAAAAATATTGCAAAATTGGTTAAAAACTGTCTGAACTATGTTGATAAAGTAGTAGTATATGATGATGGTTCTACTGATAACACTAAATTCAAAGCAGAAAATGCTGGTGCCTTTGTGATTAGGAGTGAAAAAAATCAAGGTAAAGGAGCAGCACTCAAATCTTTATTCTCCATTTCAAAATTTCTTAATGTAGACATTATGACTACTATTGACGCTGATGGTCAATTTCTACCTGAAGAGATTCCTAATTTAATGGAGCCAATTTCTGATAAAAAATTTGATATAGTTATTGGAAATCGATTCAAATCAAATAATAAAATTCCAAAATATCGTAAGTTTGGAAATGATTTCCTTGATAAAATAACCGAATTTGCATCTGATTCAAATATAGAGGATACTCAAAGTGGTTTTAGATCTTATTCCAAAAAAGCAATAGAAAAAATCCATTTTAATACAAAAGGATTTGGCGCTGATGCAGAAATTTTACTTAGTGCTGTAAAACTGGGATTAACAATATCTGAAAAACCAATTACTGTAATTTATGATACTGGAGGTAGGACTTCAACAAAAAATCCGATATCTCATACTTCAGAAGTAATAGTTTCTTTAATTGAAGAAATATCTCTTAAAAGACCTCTAAAATTTCTGGGTTTACCTGGAATAGTTTTAATTGGAATTGGAATAATATTTTTGATTAATACTGTTTCCATCTTTAATGATACAAGATATTTTTCAGTACCAAATACAATGGTTTCATTTAGCTTTCTTGTAATTGGAATTATTATGTTGTTAATGTCTGTTTTATTATATTCAGTTTCTAGAATGAACGCAAAATCCCAATAATTTAAATACCTATTTAGAAAAAACACTGTGATTTTTCTTGGAAACTAATTCTGAAATAATTCATAATCTTTATCTTAAATTGTTAAATCGTGAGCCTGACGAGTCTGGATTTGAACATTATCTAAATTTACTAAATGCCAACAAATCTACTGTATCTGAATTAGAGAAAATTTTTAAAGATTCAACCGAGTACAAATTATCCCATCCTATTGAACTAGATGTAAATACTCCTGTTGATGTTAAAATGAAAAAAGAATGGAATGAGCGTACAAAGATGAATCCTTTGTTTGTAATATCTACTGATCATTCAGACACTGAAGAAGATTTTTGGAATTCTGGAATTGATGAATGTAATGACATCTTAGGAATAGACACTGAAAGATATCAAAAAATTATTGAAAATAAAGAGACTTCAAGCATGA
>Ga0233434_1004389_pt1 | contig 10862 bp, 5 predicted proteins | sample SI_122_August201_4_FD_182738 | JGI IMG/M metagenome (GOLD analysis project Ga0233434, IMG submission 182738) | Seawater microbial communities from Saanich Inlet, British Columbia, Canada - SI_122_August2016_120_MG | ecosystem: Environmental > Aquatic > Marine > Inlet | place: Canada: British... | reverse complement strand
AGATACTGAGGCGTATACGGTAATTTCTACAAATAAAGGTGGAGTTTGTTACCACTTTCCAAGAGAGTCTCAACGTTCTTCTGTAAAAAATATGGGGGCTGTTTACCGGGATAAAAAAAACAGGCGTTTTAGCACGCAGGCATTTCAGCAAAAAAACTCTATTAAAATCGAAGGTGAAACTATTGAGATTTGGGCACAGCTAGTTCAGCCCAATCAGTCTCTTCCTGATCCTTTAAAGTTTATTGTTTTGCGAGTTTTGACATTAACGTTGTTGCGAAATAGCGTATTGAACAAATTAATTAAAAAAATGCTGGTTTGGTTACTTATAAATCGTAAGCGTCATGGGAAGGTGGTCAATCATAGAAAAATTAACTTGGGAAGAAATTTTATGATTGCAGATGAGATCGTTGGGGCCCCTGCCGGATGGTCACAAGAAGAACAAATTGGTCCCTTCATGGCAAGCCACATGGCCAGTCAGGGATATTGGCAAAAACAGGATGATTCGAAATGATTCCCCGGTTAAAACCCGATCTTAGTTGGAAAGAAATCGCCACATTATTTAAGCTAAATCATTCTGACGATACTCTTAATTTTGAAATTGCGTTTGCTGAGTTGATGGGACAACGCCATGCAGTATTTTTTCCATATGGTCGAACGGCTTTGTGTTTTTTGTTGGAGGCGATGAGCATAAGTGGCAAGGAAGTAATTTGTCCTGCTTATACCTGCGTTGTGGTTCCTCATGCAATTATCACTGCAGGAAATGAGCCTGTCTTTGTAGATAGTCATCCTCAAAGCTTTAATATGGATTGGGATCAAGTGGAGGAGGCTACTTGTGAAAAGACTGCAGCTGTAATTGCTACTTCAATTTTTGGCCATGCGGTGGATCTAGATTCTCTTAAAGCTTATCGCAAACGTCACCCAGAAGTCATTATCCTGCAAGATTGCGCGCATAGCTATACGGCATCTTGGAAAGAACTTCCGGTTCAAAGGGAAGGGCATGCAGCATTCTTCGGAAGCAATGTAAGCAAAATTATTACCTCAATTTTCGGAGGAATGGTCACCACCGATGACGATAAGCTCGCTGGTCAACTGCGAGAAAATCGTAAGGCCAGAATAAGTGAGACATCTGTTTTGCGCGATTTGATGCTCAGGCTTTATCTTTTTACTGTTTGGGTTTCATTTCAAGAAAATATTTATGGAATGACGAATGCCATTGAGCGTCTCGGCCTTCTTAATCGTTTTGTTCGTTACTACGATGAAGGAAAGATTGATATGCCAAATGATTATTTGTTTGGTACAACTCCTACCCAAGCCCGAGTTGGTCAAATCCAGTGCGGGCGCTATGGACAAATTGTGAAAAATCGGCGCATCATTGCGGATTTTTACAATGAGAACCTACAAAACGTGGGAGACTTGCATCTTCCTCCATCAGATGTTGGCGCAACGTATTCGCACTACGTGCCACAAACATCACATCGTGAAGCAATTATGAAACATGCCTTACGCAAAGGTGTGCAGATGGGGCAGCTAATTGAATATTGTATTCCTGAAATGCCGGCCTACAAAAGTCGATCGGGGTGTCGTTTTAATTATACGGTAGCTTCCCGATTAGCAAAGGAAACTATAAATCTTCCCATCTCTGTGGGAGGTTCGATAGAAAAGGCAGCTCGAGTTGTGGCTTCATTAAAGTCTTTCCCCTGGAGTAGTTAAGATAAGTAACCCCGATTTCCTTGTTCTACATTTTTTAAGGTGGAAAAAATAATATCGAGGATCGGGGGGGGATTTATACATTGGCTTGTACAATCATTTTTATATAAAAACTGTAAGATTTAGTTATTTTCGCCCGAAAAATTTAATAAAGACGTGAAGACTGCTTATGCCGCATTACCTTGACCGTAAGGTTTGTCTGGTAAGTTGGGTTCCCGTTCTCCAGAAATCAATTGATCCAATGCTTGCCTCTTAAAGATCCTCTCCGTTAAATTGCGCATTAAGCCAAAATTCGGATGAATAGCGGGCTATAGTTATAAGTGTAGGACTTGTATTGGAAACAAGATGATATTTTAGTACTACAAATTTTTCTGTAGTTTCCATTTCAACTTCTTCTCCAAATTCATTATTCTGAATTCGTTTTTTGATCTCGCGAACCAAAGATTTATAATCATTTTGTTCTCTGGGTTCCAAAGCAACTTCTAGCTCCCCGGAAGATTCGGCAGGTAAATAAAGCATGGCAGCCCCGTTTCTTAAATAAGAAAATATTCCTACCATTAAGGGGTCCTTAAGTTTTCTTTCCCCAAAATTTTGTTCATAATTGTCAGCAAATAAAAGTATTTTTGGTTTTTTTTGTTGTGTTAATTTGGTGGCATTCCATATGAAACCTTCTGGCTTTTTCATGGCTTTCAATTGCCATAAATAGGGTAGATCATTAGATTTAATTAAGTCGGGAGCAAGAACAACTTGTGTATCGGACTTTTCTCTTTTACGTTGAGGGCGATAGGGGGCTACATTAACTTTTTGAAGGACTAAATGCCTTGTAGGCAAAACCTTCTCCCCAAAAAGCGGTTGATTCCCTAAATAAAGATCGGCGCTTTTTCTGGGTTCAAAAAGGAAAAAGGGGGTAGGATAATTATTTTGGACTCGTTGAATTTCTTTAAAATAAGAAGTCTCTAAAATAGATGCGCGATCCGAACTATTGGCAATTTTAAGTGTATATATAATTCTTGGAATTAATAACGTTATAAAAAATATTATAAGAGAGCCTGTCAAAATACTTTTAATAGCGGAAAATCGTTTCCCCCCATTTTCTACTTGGCTAGCTATCGCTAGGGGAAGGCTCATTCCGATGTAAACAAAAATGAGCAGGTTTTGGAAGTTTTTAGCCTGTATATATAGAGAGGAGTTTAAAAAAGAATAGTGGATTCCTGCAATAAGAAAAATAGTTCCATAAATTGATAAAAATATTTTTTTCTTTCCCAAAAAATAATCAGTGGAAAGGGTAGAGGTTTTTGCAATTAAAAAGAATCCAGCCACCAACGAAACAATGCCAGCCACTACACCTATTTTTATGGTTACTTGAGCCAATGGTATCTCTATTGCAAATGGTTGATAGTGTTGCTGAGAAAGAAAACCAAACAAAAAACTGAACCATTTTAAAGAAAATATAGCTATGCTGTCTCCTAGATATACCGAAGCCTGCTCTTTAAATTTTAAAGCCAGTTTGATTATATCTATGGCTTGAAAAAAACAGCTTGCGCTATATAAAAAAAACAAAAAAGAAAATATAAGGATGGCTAGGTAAAAGGAAAACTCGCGAGAGATCTTAGTTTTAATTTTATTTTTTACTGTGATTTCTGCTTTACTTGAAAGAAAGCCCGAAATTAATATAAGGGGGGAAATAATTGCCGCGAAATGGCTATAGCAAATAATGATATAGGACCAAGTTAGTCCATATAGCCTGAAACCAGCCCATGAGAAAAAAGGGACAGAGACGATCGTGGCAAGAGTTAGTGCGGTAATCGCCATAGAAACATACTGAAGAGAATAAAAGTTGTAAAAAACTGAAATTAAACCATGTGAGGAAGCAGTAATGAGTAGTGTGATCAAAGCCAATTTTTTATTGAAGTTTGAAATGAAACTCCAAACTCCTATAAGGATACATACATATAAAAAAGATTGGATTCCAAAGAAAACATGGTAATTAGTTTTCCCGGCTAAAAAATAAAACTGTGCGAAGGGGGCATAGTATGGTGAAAGAAAAAAAACATCGGCTACGATTCTGTTTGTTGAATAGAGCGCATCTGGAGGATTAAGCTTGCTTCTATTTTTTTCAATAAAGGGTTGAGTAATATTTGAATATTTGTCAAATTTATCTTCATTGCTAAATTTAAGAATTCTTGAAATTAATTCCCCGCTTTTATTGAGCGATGGCTGTATTTGGCCAAAAGCCGTCATTTTGTTTTTTGTTAAAAATTGAGGGACATCGGCGTAAATTGTGATGTCTCCACTTCCTTCAGCGAAGGGGCCAAACGTTTTGCTAACCAGTAAGGGGGCAAAGAATAAAATTGTCCCAGCAATAAAAATAAAGAAAGTGTTCAAATATGTGGAAAATACAGTCTTAATACTAAAGACTATTTTTTTTATCCCTGAAAACCCTGTTTTTCCGTAGCCGTACATAAATAAAAGCGCACATCCTACCCACCACGCATATTCGATAGTCATGATTTGCCAAGCTGCAGAAAAATAAACTACCGATACAAAATATCCAAATCCAACTCGAATGCCGGGATGAAGTGAGTTCTCTAGATTTGATTTCAATACTATTTCCGCAACGAGAACAGAAAACCAAAATACGACACATACAACTAAGATGGAAAGAAGTAAAAACATTGAAATAGGTTGAAATTAAAGGAGGAGGAAATGTTTAAATGGAATTTGTTAAAGATTCAATAATGATGTTTGCAGCATTGCCTTGGCCGTAAGGTTTGTCGGAGAAATTCGGTTCCCATTCTCCAGAAATTAATTGATCCAGTGCCTGCTTTGTTTTTTTTCTGTCTGCTCCAACGAGTTTGCTGGAGCCGCAATTGATTGTTTCCACCCATTCGGTTTCATCCCTAAGTGTTAAACAGGGGGTTTGAAGGAAGAAGGCTTCCTTTTGCATGCCGCCACTATCCGTCATAATGGCCTTGGCATTTTGTAACAAGGCGATTGTTTCCAGATAGGGCGCAGGTTCAATGATTTGAATCGAGTTGGAAATTTGGAAGCTTTGCTCAGAAAGTATTTTCCGCGTTCTGGGATGCAAAGCTAGAACTACCGAGCCGATGGTTTCAGCGGCTTCTCCCAAAGACTGTAGGATTGCCTTCAACCGGTCAAGATGGTCTGTGTTTTCGGCTCTATGGACCGTGGCTAGAATATATTTATTGGGCTCAATGCTGAGAGAGTCAAGTATTGTTCGGCTGGCTTTGTTTTGATAATAAAGCATTCCGTCATACATAAGGTCGCCTACGTACTCAACACCTTTAGTAATGCCTTCCTTTTCTAAATTCGTGACAGAAGTTTGTGTTGGACAAAATAGCCAACTAGAAACATGGTCGCATAAAACGCGGTTCACTTCCTCTGGCATTTTTCTATTGAAGCTTCGCAAGCCGGCTTCTATATGAGCAACAGGAATATGAAGTTTGGCGGCGACCAAGGCACCAGCAAGGGTTGAGTTTGTATCGCCATAGACCAAAAGGCAATCAGGCCGTTCTTCCTGTAACACGTCTTCAATTTTTTCCAGCATCTTTCCGGTTTGAGCGCCTTGTGAGCCCGATCCGATATTAAGATGAAAATGGGGTCGTGGGATATCCAATTCTTCAAAGAAGTTATCGCTCATGTTGGGGTCGTAATGCTGACCGGTATGAACGATCTTTTCTTCAATAAATAAACTTTTAGATTTCGAGTTATGATTTGCAATGGCTCGGGAAAGAGTCGCTGCTTTTATAAATTGAGGTCGAGCTCCAACTACCGTAACAATTTTCATTGATATTCCCAATATTTAGGACGATGGATCTTGCGGTTGGCAATAATGATTGCGCATTGATTTATTATCAGGCTTTGATGATATGCTTTGCAGATTCCAAATATTTCCCGCGCGAATCAATGATGAGATGGGCATTATCTTTGATCATGGAGTAATCGAATTTATCGTGATCTGTTGCCAACAAAAGACAGTCATATTCAGCTATTGTTTTTGGGCTGAGTGGAATGCTGGACAGATTGAATTGGTGTTCGCGCATTTTAGGAAAAACTGGGATATGTGGATCGCTGTATGAGACCTCTGCGCCCAACTCGCGCAATTTTTCCATTAATAAAACAGAGGGAGATTCGCGCATGTCATCGACATTTTTCTTGTAAGAGATTCCGAGAATTAAAATTCGACTACCATTGATAGATTTTTTGTTGGAGTTGAGTGCTTGTGTGGTTTTTGTGATGACGAAGTTTGATACAGAGGTATTGATTTCTCCAGCAAGTTCTATGAATCGGGTATGCAGGCCAAACTCTCGGGCTTTCCAAGTGAGATAAAAGGGGTCGATGGGAATGCAGTGTCCACCTAGACCGGGACCGGGATAGTAGGGAACAAAGCCGAAAGGTTTTGTTGCTGCAGCACGAATAACTTCATGAATATCAATTCCCATTTTGTCAGCGATGATTTTCATTTCATTTGCCAAACCAATATTGACAGCACGATGAATATTTTCGAGTAATTTGGTCAGTTCAGCCGCACGTGTGGAACTTACGGGGACAACCTCATCGATGATCGCGCCATAGAGAGCGGCTCCAATTCCCAGACAGTTTTCAGTGATTCCGCCATATACTTTTGGAATGGTTCGCGTGGTGAAATCGGTATTTCCAGGATCTTCACGTTCAGGTGAGTACAATAAAAATAAATCTTTACCTACCTTTAATCCGCCCGCTTCCATTCGTGGCATCAATTCTTCGTCGGTAGTTCCGGGGTAAGTGGTGGATTCCAAAGAAACCACCTGTCCTTTTCGAAGATAAGGGCTCAGAGACTCTATGGTCTTAATGATGAAAGAAATATCAGGTTCTCTGTACTTGTTTAAAGGAGTAGGTACGCAAAGAATGAGAGCATCGGCTTCACCCGTCCGGCTGAAGTCCATCGTGGCCTCGAAGAGGGATTTTCGGGCCGAGGCAATATCTTCAGGAGGAATATGCTCAATATAACTGAGGCCAGCATTTAATTGCTCAACTTTGTCATTATCGACATCAAAGCCGAGTACTTTGTAACCTGTCTCGCAGAAGCGAAGCATTAGGGGTAGTCCGACATATCCCAAGCCCACAATGCCAATAACTGCTTCCTTTGATTTAATTTTTTCTAAGAGTTTATTTTTCATAAGGGATAAATTTAAAAATTGTATTCATTATTAACGGCAGAATTCGGCTTTCACGTGACCTTTTTTTCAGTTTGGCATTCCCAATGTATTTCGAATTCTCCACCACAGGTCAGTCATGATATGTTTTTTCAAATAGGGCTTAATAGCATGAAAGACTTCCTTATCAGAAGGAGTTCTACCTAGGAGGCGTTGACGGATCCTATTCATTTCGGTAGTCCCTATATCTGTCATTTCCGCAGATGTTTTTTGTTGTGGATGAATACGGAACCCACCCATGAAGCGTGGAAGCCTGGAAAATTGCGCTCCAGCTTCACGGAGACGGGCAAGAAAATCCCAGTCCATAGCAAAATGGAAAGATTCATCAACTTTTCCACCAGCCTTTTCCCAAATAGTACGTCGCCAGAATAAAGTTTCCTGAGGGATAAAATCAGCCCACGATAGGACATTGTTGTCATGAGCAGGTAGCATCCATCGACCAATATGTTGATCGTTTTCGTCGATTTGAATTCGGTGACCGTATACCACATCAATTTTTGGGTGGCGGTTGAAGTAGTCCGCTACATATGCGAGAGTTCCGGGAAGAAGGAGGTCATCGGAATTCAGCCATGCCATTATTTCACCAGTGGTTTTTTCAAAGCCGATATTGATAGCGTTTGTTTGGCCATTATCAGGTTTTGATTCCCAACCCGTCAATCTATCTGAGAATCGCTCCAGAATTTCTTTGGTAGAATCTTCCGAACCACCGTCCTGTACAAAATATTCCAGGTTCGGATAAGATTGTTCAAGCACACTGTTGAGCGTGCGTTCAATGAACTCGCCTTGTCTGAAAGAGGGAGTCACTATTGAAATTTTTGGAGAGGTTTCAAAATGTATTTTCCTCGTGTAATGAGAGGGCCAGCGTAACTCCCTGGGAGCATATTGGTGGAGATTGCCCAGTCGAGGAGCAAATATTGCTCGCAACCTGATACGCAAATTGATAAAGGGGGAGCAGAGTTTGTTAACCAATCTTTCTGTGGGAACAATTAAGTATTTCCAATAACGAAATCTCGAATTAAATTTTTCCAACAACTTGCCTTGATTTTGAATGATTACTTCTTTTTCTTCTGCTTCTTGAGTCATTTTTATAAGCGCATCTTCTTTTTCTTTTAGTTTCAATAGCTCAACTTCTTTTTGTTCTGCTTCTTGAGTCATTTTTATAAGCGCATCTTCTTTTTCTTTTAGTTTCAATAGCTCAACTTCTTTTTGTTCCAGGTTCTGGATAAGATCAGCACGTTCTTTAGTAAGCAATGCTTTTGCATTGTTCAGGTTGTCTTGTTTTTGATTGGGAGCTTTTAGTGCTTCTTGCAAGTATCCTATTGCTGTTGCGTCATTTTCCTTGAAGGAAATCAACCCCACTTCTTCCAAGTACAGGTAATCTAATCCAGATAGAAAGAAACCTCTTAGAGCATCTTCTGGTGAAGATACGATAGGTTCTTCATGAACATTGAACGAAGTATTTACCAGTGCCGGTATGCCACTAATTTCCTGATACTGAGTCAAAATATTATGAATGAGTAGGTTATGTTCACGGGAAACAAGTTGAGGTCGAGCTGTGCCATCAATATGTACTGTTGCCGGGCATGCTTTCTTCATTTTTTCTGTGCAATCCACAGTGACCGTCATAAACTCTGCCGTATGTCGAACCCGGTCAATATTTTTGTAAAGCTGTTCTGCATCCTCAATTCGGCTTATGGGAGCAAAGGGCATGAATTCGGTACGGTTCAGTCGTTCGTTTAGAGTACGATTGATCTCGGGATCAGTTGCCTGGGCTAAAATGGAGCGATTGCCCAAAGCACGGGGACCGAACTCAGCGGCACCTTGAAATATGGCAACGACAGCACCTTCTTTCAATAGAGCTGCAATTTCTTTTGCAGCATCCGCTGGTTTTTGAATCTCGATTCCTTTTTCAGAAACAGGGTTATGTATTTCCTGTTTGGAATAAGAAGGCCCCAAGTACATGGAGTGCAAAGGTTTGGGGTTAAAGCTCGGATCGCTGGAAAGAATATGCCAGGCCGCGCCAAGCGCGGTGCCATCATCGGTCATGGGTGGCGCAACAAAGAGTTGCTTGAATCCTGTTTCTACGACGCGTTGGTTGATTTTTACATTCGCAAACAATCCACCAGCAAGGCAAATATTTTCACTTGCCCAGCCTTGCTTTTTAATATTTTCAAGGATTTTCAAGACATATTGCTCTGCAAAATTTTGTACGCTTGCTGCTAATTCCTCTCGAGGAATATTTTTGGTTTCATCTTTAAAGGGTTGCAATGCGGTAGAGTCTGGAAGAAATTGAGGTGGGTATGAATCGCTGTAGGAAAAGATCCAACGCAAGGTGGATTCAAGCCGATAATAATCTTCTCCAAACCATTTTTCTAGTAGCACTTGGCAACGATCACTTGGCTTTCCGTAAGCGGCAAGACCGGTGATTTTTCCCTCATGCTTATTGGGAGTGAAGCCTAATAAAGCGGTGACAAAGGTGTAAAGCGATGTAACCATCGCCAATTGCATGACACTGAAGTTATCGAGAGGAACAATTCCCTCGGTTCTGCTGCACTGATAAACTCCGCCAAAATGAGAATCGTTATACATCCCCCCATCGCAAGTGAGACAAAGAGCTTCTTTAAATTCACTTCCCCAAAAAGAAGAACTGGCATGGCTTATCTGGTGGCTGACAAAAATCTTTTCGGATGGAAGCCCATTGATAAATTCATAAAAAGGTTGTTCATGCTTCCAACCGTGAGGTCGCAGGCTTGGTAGAAGATTTGTGTTTGTTTTACTTTCAGCATCCTTAGATAAGTCTAAAGATTCATTCGTGCTAATCGCAATTTTCGCAATCCGATCCCAAGGCATTTTTTCGAGCAACGCATACGGTGGGCGACCATCTTGCTTGACACGAGTGATCCGTTCGAGCGACACGGCGTAAACTGGAGTTCCATCGGGAGCTACAATAGCAATGGAGCTATCATGCATACCGCTGTAATTAATGCCCAATATGCTTTGGGAAGGAATCTGGTCTGGTATGATCATCAATGTTAGGCTAGTGATTGTTCCAATGTTTTATTGAAATTTTCAGCCTGAAGAAGTTTATAGATTTGAGAATGTAGCCCATTTATTGCTTAATAACGTCAAAAATATCAAAATAATTATTGTTGATCTTAAAGGAATAAAATTTTTCAATTGGGTAGCTCTGATATTCAGGGGATCTTTGTAATCCTGTTAATCAATATTAGTAGTCGAAGTTATTTTGTTATCGCTAGCATCAGCAATCCCTAAAACATTACGTCTGAAGCTGGACTTGACGTACTCGTCAGAGAAGACGAGTTGTTGTTCATCCGAAATATTTTTTGCCATCCCAGATTGAGGATTTACATAAAATTGGATTCCTTTAGCTCTTATAGTTTTAAGTGGATCTTGTTCTTTTATCGCATCAACAAAACCTTCTTTCCGTTGAGTAAAACTCTTCGAATCTTCAGCGCCAATAACAATATCTTGCTCGTAGAGGATCTCGCATACACAATTCACTCCGGCATTTGGACAACGAATAGGACCTGATTCTAAATTTAATTCGTCTTTATGAATATTCCCAATAACAGGTCCATCAACCGTTATGCAAGGTGTAATTTCTCCAGAAAGTAAATGGACTCCTATAATCTTGTTGCTGGCGTGGCAGGTCGTACTTGTGGTGTCAATGCCACCTTCAAGGTGGATAAATTGAGTTAAAGAATTGGAGTGCTCTTGAAGGTGACTTCTTTCTTCTTGGGTATAAGCTCGTGGATAGTTATCTGTCAATAAGGCCGCAGGAAAAAAGCAGATGTCCAATTTTTGACATTTTTCGGCCAATTCATCCAGACGATGTAGACGTTTTGGATGGGCAACAAAACGAAAAAACACTTTGTGTCCCCGATCTTTCAAAGCGCGAATTCGATCAAAAAAAATATC
>Ga0233434_1004388_pt1 | contig 10864 bp, 13 predicted proteins | sample SI_122_August201_4_FD_182738 | JGI IMG/M metagenome (GOLD analysis project Ga0233434, IMG submission 182738) | Seawater microbial communities from Saanich Inlet, British Columbia, Canada - SI_122_August2016_120_MG | ecosystem: Environmental > Aquatic > Marine > Inlet | place: Canada: British... | reverse complement strand
TTTTCATTCCGCTTTTTCTTAGGATTCTATAAATGCAATTCTCTACATCTTTAAGCAGCGTTAAACCTAAGAAGTCAAACTTTAGAAAACCGTTGTCTTCAAGATTCCTAAAGTTCATGCCTTCAGTCCACGGTGTTTGTAGTTCTCCACGAACACCAACAATCGGCATTGATTGCTCAAGAAGGTCTGCGTCTGCTATAATAACGCCCCCAGCGTGACGCCCACAGTTTGATATTGTAATATTGTTTGCAATAAGATTGGGATGCTCATCATAAAAATCCTTATTATCAATATTATGATGTATATCATAAACGGGTTGAATTGTGTTTGTATTCTTAATGCTTTTGATTCTTAATAATTCCAATTATATACTCCTTCAAGTGCTGTCTATTGAATTCTTTGACGTCACATTCCCATATTGTTAAAAAATTATAACCACTATTTATTACATTTACACGCTTGGCATTATCATACTCCCATATTTCTCTTGCTAAAATCTTCTTATGAGGATGATAATAATTTTCATTAAACTGATTCGGATTAGCATGCCAGTAGTCACCATTAAATTCAATATAAAGATTAAAGTCTTTCAAGAAAAAGTCGTACCTATATTTTTTATTACAAGACTTCTGCTGTATAAAACTTATGTCTAACTCTTCTAGAATATTTGCTATTCTTTTTTCATAACTAGATGTGTAACTTTGTCTTTTAATGGTACCATTATTTAATGCATCAAAATATCCAGACAGCATTTTCGTGTGTATTTCTTTAAATTTTTCTGGATGTGTTTTAGATATATGTTTTATTCTGCCTGAAGCATAACCTTCCTTTAATGATTTTCTGATCTTAGCTCTTATTGCAAAGAGTTCATCATCAGACTTAAATCGCCAATAATAAATCTTTTCTTCTCTTTCTTTTTCAGTAAGTGAGTATATTGGATTATTCTTTCCAGTTCTACTATCTGCATATTTCTCTATACTTGCATGATCATATTTAGTCAAACCTTTATTCCAAACAGGATTTTCTTTGTAATACTCTTTACCAGCTTCAGAAGTTGTTCTTTTTTTAACTTTCATATATTTTAAGAAGTTTAAAATATCACCTTTTTGAACTGGAAAAAGATTAAATAGTTGTGTGACTTCTTTTGCTATTTGGTTGGCAGACTTTTTACTTTCAAGATACTCACGAGCAATATCATACTTGTTTTTATAAATATCATGAAAATATAACATTTTTTTTGACTTAGACTTTACATTTTTATAATGAACACTTACATGTCTTCCAAGATTTTTATATTCTTTATTACAAATTTTACATAACATGTTAATTACACCTCCTGCTATTAACTATATGCAAGCGGTGCAAATGTTAAAATTTAATCAATATATCACTTTCACTTAGTTCACATACTTTTTTATACCCATCTTGGGTCATAACTTCATGATCTGGAGTAAGTTTAATCTTTTTTCCACATTCTGTTTCAATTTCAAACACTTCTTTTTTACCCATATAATGCAATTCATAGTCGTGATTAACTTTTTGATTGCCTTCATTGTCAATATAAACAATTCCATCAGACACAGGATTAAGTTCTTCAATGTCCATATAACCACGATCAGTCAAGATATGTGTATCTTTAGTAAAACAACTTCTATTTTGCATAAACAAAGTATCTACATGTTCAGCAACTTCTGGATATGTTGTCATAAATTCGTTATACTCTGGTGAATATTTCATGCAGTCTTCATGCTTAAGAACAAATACAGACTTTTCTTGATTTTTATCCATTGCTTTCTGCATAACTTGATCTTGAAGAGGACCAGTTACCTTATTGACTTCGTCAAATGGAATATCATAAAACTTTGCAATGTCTTTTACAAGTGATTTAAGCTTAAGCGTGTTGAAGTTTGATACTGGGATAACAGCATCGTCGCCATATAACTCTTTTGCTGCGTTGATCAGCTCATCTCGGTCTCCAGCATCTGTGTCGATATCTGGCCACGAAACTCTGTGTCTACCTAAGAATCTACTCCAAAGCAAGTTATAAGGAATAGGATCAAGCTGTGTAATACCTAACAAGTAGTTAACTAAACTTCCACCTCCACTTCCTCTAGCCGGACCAAATAGTGTCTTTGTTTCAGCCTTCTTAAAGATCTCATACATTGTAATGAAGTAAGCTTCATGACCAAGATACTTAATGTCAGACAATTCATACTTAGCTCTATCTACATATTCTTTGTTAGTATGCAACCCTTCGCTAATTAAAGCATTTTTAACTAAGTCTGATAGGTGTTTAAAAGGTGTTTTGTTAGGTATTGATATTGTTGGGAGTTTAGCACTTACATCTATCCATGTATCTTCAAAATCATTCCAAACAATATCATGAGTTCTTTCTATTGACTCTTTAACTAACTGTTCATTACCTTTATAGAAGTCATGCTCTTTGTATCCTTCAAGGAACTCGTCCCACATTTGTTGTGCATTTTTTGGATACAACTCACATTTAAGATCTTCAAATGCTGGTAGTGTTAGGTTGTCTTTCTTACCGAGCCAGCCAAGTTTCTTGTATAGCTCTCTTGCTTGCCATTTATCGTTGCTCGGGTAATGAGAATCTGCCGTTGAGATCAACGGAATACCAGTTAGTTTATGATGTTCTATGAGATAGTCATTAACAACGTGCTGCTTGTTTAGCTTGTTAAACTGCAGTTCTAATTTGAAGTTTTCAATACCTACTGCGTCTGTAAATCTGTCTGTAAGGTTTAAAAGATCTTTTTGGATTTCATCACGTGACTTATCATGTGCAACGCCGCGGAGTATTCTATTGCTAAAAATCCCGCCTAAACATGCAGTATTTACGTGTAAGCCTTCGCCATGTTCTTTAAGCATTTTAAAGTCAATGCGAGGGTATCTATAGAAGCCGTCTTTGTATGACTTCTTTACAAGAGTGAATAGGTTATTAAGGCCTTTTCTATTTCTTGCTGTGACGACTAAGTGATAGCGACGTTTCCATTCGTCTTTAAGGATATCAATCTTTTTGGATTCATCTTCGTCCTCTATGACAAGACCACCGCTTTCATCATCAGCATCAATGATGATTTTTTCTTTACTTTTCCTTTCAGCAGCAGCAGCAGTTTTTGCATCTTTAATTGCTTGCTTATGAGCTGCGTAGTCATTAGTCCATTGATCTAGTGAGGGAACAAAATAGAATTCGACCCCGTAGATTTGTCTAAACTTTTTCCCAGCCTTTTGCATTTTGACAGCGTGCGAGCGTGCATGAGCGAGGCCGTTACCATTGCCGTGGTCTGTTAGTGCCCAAGCATCCATGCCTTGTGATTCAGAAAGCACAAAGTCTATATGATCTGATGGGTAACCTAATCCATCAAAAGTGCTAAAAGTTGAGTGAGAATGAAGAGAAACAAACCTGTCTGGTGGAGTTATTAAATCAATAGACAAATTTTATACCTTTCTTGTTTTTATTTATTATAACAACATTATATTTATATTTACACGCAAAAGATATAATAAGGTTTAATTAATGAGTAAGATGAATAGAAAAGAATTTAACGAGTTGTTAACTGAATGGAAACAAAACTTTGTTAATGAAGCTAATAGAGTTATCATGTCAGAACCTGAAGATTTTATAGGAATAGATGGCGAAAAAGGATCACAAGCTTCGCGTGTTCAAAGTAGTCTTATGACTAAAGAAATAGAAGATATGACACATTTAAGTGTAGAAGATACATTAAAAAAACTAATAAATATTGCAGATGAAAATGTATTTATTCATTTTTTAACTAAATCAGATAAGCTAGATAGAAGCAAAGTTTCTAGTAATGAAATAAAAACACTTTCAGTAAACCCTAAAGTTAATTGGGGTGATCAGCAAGGAATATTTAGTTACAAGCTTAACAAACAAGGATTGGTTAATTTAATACAAAGAGGAAAACCTGCAAGTGGAGATTATGGAGTTGCAGCTGATTATTTTCAAGTATTTAAAATTGATGATGCAAGAACTATAAAAATATTTGAAATAGATGATCATGTAAATGTCACATTGCCAATTTCTCTTTATCCGATTACAACTAGAAGTTTGCAAAATAAATTAAAACATATAATAAAAGAATCTTTTTACTTGATATCAAAAAATAAAATAGAAAATGAGAATGAGTTTATTTTAAAATATTCAACATTAAAAAGTAAAATAATAAAACTATATTTACAAGCGATAGAGTCTAAAGATTTTAATAGCTTTATTCCAACAATAGCAAAACATATAGAATTAGGTGTAAAAAAAGAAGTATTTGATCATGAAAAGAAAAAGAAATATAATTATTACTTAAAAAATAATGAAGCTAAATTTCTTTTTATTATTAACTATTATGTAGGCTTGATTTCTTATGTTGTAGGTTATATAAACAACACGACATCAGCTCAATATGGCAGTTTACTTTGGCATATGTTAGGTGTAGAAAACATAGATGATCAAGGAACTGGTTTTATTCATGGAAATGAATTGTCGCAAGCTGTATCTTTTGATTTTTCAGGTGACTCATTAGAGTCAATTGGAACATTTAAAAATTATTTCAAATACCCACCTATAGGTCAATACTATAACATGTTTGTTGATATTATTAATCATGAAAATGTAAATTGGGATTTTAACATAGTTACTAAAAAGTTTGATGAAATATCTGATCCTAGAGATTGGGATTTAAAACATTTAAAAAAAGCTTTAAAATTAAATAAACCGGTTAGACCTACTAACTGGGATAAAGATAACGGTAGCTGGTATTTCTGGACTGATTCTATGGAAGGCGCATTATGGGCTTTTTCTGAGCACGAAGATAAAGATACTGGTCTTTTATTATTAAAATATGTAATAGATAATTGTCCAGTTCTTAAAGATACTGCAACTCATTACTATAACGAACTTAAAAAAGATGATAGAGAATCTGGTTATTGGAAAGATAAAGAAGACTTATATTATAAGGGTTAAAAAGATTACATAATATAGTTAATATTTAATTTACGCGAAAAAAATAAAAGGATTATAAATGAGTAAACTAAATAGAAAAGAATTTAAAGAGTTATTAAATGAATGGCATCAAAATTTTTTAAATGAAAAAGGTGAGTATTTAAAATATAACAAAGATAAAGTAAATCAAACTGGGTATTTAGCTACTTTTCCTCATTCTCAATTAGGAAAAATTGAAAAATATGTTATAAGTTATATTAAAAATAATAATATAACAGAGCTCATGGATGTTACAAATCAAGATTACATTGAAGGAGGAATTGTTTTTCCTAAGACAAGTAAAGTTTTAAACATGTTTAAAAACTACTTTGTTGAGTCTGGTGATGTAAATAAAGCAAAAGTAATGGAAAATATTTTAAAAAGCAATGATGACGAATGTGTTATTATACATTCAGGTAGTGGAGACTTTACTAAAGATTTTAAGTCTCAGTCAGAAGCTGAAATCTATCATTGGACATTGCACGATATGGAACATAATTTACTATCAGGCATATCAGTACAGCCATTTTATTTTTGTAATAGCGTTTTAAAAAGACCTAGCTTTAAAAATGCAGTTAAAGAAAAAAATATAAGAAGTAATAATATTACAACAACTACATTTTTAAATTCAGGAACAATGAGTAATAGCTTTTTAAGAGGAAATGAAGCTTATTTGGTTGAAAAATTTTTTAAAGCTATTAATTTTACTGAGACTGCTGAATTTGGTGATCAACATGCATCAGTTATGGCTTTTTGTTATAGTAAAATGTCTGAACTTGATAAAGATAAGTTGAAAAATATAAAAATTGATGAAATAGAAAATTTAGATTCAAGTTTTACTAACGAAGAAAAAACATGGCTTTTAAACTTTTTTAGAAGTGAAGTATATAATATAACTCAAAATGCATTTAATGAATTAAAAAATGTTTTTAAAGATTGCGTTATATTATCATATTAAATTAAGCTTTTTCTACCCAAAGGCCTTCTTGATTTTCAAGATCCATTGTCTCGCGAGAAGTACCGTTTAAATAAATTATTAAACCTTTTGTAAAGTAGTGATCTTGTATAATTTCTACAACTAAACAATTGTTTTTTATTTTTTTTCCGTAATAAAAAATATCAATCATGTCACCTTTGTTTAGTTGAGAAACAAATCTTATTTCTTCTTTATTATTGTCCGACATTTAATTTAGGCTTTCCCCATCTTAAAGTAATTTGTGCATTGTTGTTTAACATGTTTGTACATATATTAAAGGGTTCTGTATCATAAAACTTTAAAATCTTATATAAATTATCATGTAAATAATCAATACCTTCTTCTAAGACTTGCGTATTGTTAAAAACATTTAGATTACCTTCAGCAATGACTGGACCAATTCTACACATAATTTCTGCAATAATAGCATTAAAAGCCGCAGAAACTTGGTTTGCATTGACAGTAAATGAAAACTCGTTAGGTGACGTATTTAAAGTATTACCACTTATTGAAGTTAAAGCATTTACATCTGCATTGTCTACACCTAATGTATATACTGTAATACACGGACTTGTATTAGTAGAAAAAATACAACTGTTGTCGTTAATATTCATGACATTGCTTTGCACAAAATTTTGTGAGGCGCTAATGCCTTCATTAGGCGATCCATCTGATATTAGTAGCACGTAGTAAGCTTCGTAGTCTGTTTGTGCTATTTGTTGTATTGCCTTGTCAAGTGGTTTAATAAAACTTGTCCCGCCTGAAGGGTTATTGTTTGTAACCATTGAGTTTACAGATTGTTTGTGTTGCTGACCTTTCCCAATATCTGAGTAAACTATTACGTCACTATTATACAAGATAACAGAGTAACTTAGATTAAAGTCAGAGTTAATAAATTGCCTGACTGAGTCTTTTAACTGGACAATTCTATTGCCACTCATAGAGCCGCTGTAATCAAGCAACATTATTACTGCTGCATCTATTAAGTTAACGTCATGAACCTCTTCGGGAACAGTTATAGTTACAAACTTAGACGTGTTTCCTCTTCCCGGATTATAACTCGAAGTAATGCCAAAATTTCTTTCACAAACATTATTTAAGTCACATTCTAAACCTAAATCAACACATTGAAAGTTTGGATTTACGTTTTCTGAAAGTGTGGTTGCACATTCGTTAAGAAATCTTACGTCACATATTTCATCTACTTTGTTTGTTTTTATTATAGAAGTCCCTAAGTCAATGCTGCACGAATCAAGTATTTGTTTTTCTTCCATTACGTTTAAGGATATACGCCCGTATTGAATTACAATAAATGATATTAATGACATCACAGCTGCGAGCGATATTATTGTTAAAGCTGCAAACCCTTTATTTTTTTGAGCTAGCTTTGAGATATATAAGGTGTCTTGTTCCATGATAATTTTTATTTTCTATATTGTCTACTAACCAATAATGTCCGCTTTGTTTAATTTGAGTATAGAATTCATGCATAAGCAAAACATCTATGTCTAAACCTTGCTGTTTTAAAATGTCAGCAGCTAGTAAATTTGAATTAAACTTTCTATCTCTACGAATAGCTTTAAGTTCAACATACTTATCGTTATCCGGATGATAAAAGTCAGGTGTATATTGTTTGTCTCTTCCGTCGTACTGAACTGTAAATGTTTTATGCTCATATATGTAAGGTTTATTAGTTGCCTCACACCATCTTGCGTAATCAGCTTCTAAAGATGACTTAAAAAAATATTTTGGAGGTAAGTCTTTTCTAAAACCCATTCTTCCATTAGAAGGTATCTCATGCAGACCGCTACTTTGTGCTGTATGCTGGCATGTTTTACTACAATATTTAGTTACTTCATCAAAAGGCTTTTCATATTTTATGCCACAATTGTCGCATATAAGACTTACTCTTTTTTTCTTGTTGTCGTCCATGTAACATTTTCTTGAACAATATTTTTTTCCTCTTGTTGATTTAAACTCTTTTTTACAACTCAAACACTTTGCTGTTTTATGTTTTGAGGTTGATTTATCTTTGCAAGGTTTTGAACAAAATTTAGAATTTTTTGCTTTTGAAGGTGCCTTTTGATACGTTACACCACACTCTTGACAAACTAAGTCAATTTTTTTTGATTCTCTTGGCATGATATTTACTCCTGTATACAACAGATAAATATCTTACAATACAGAATCTAAACAAGGCAAGTCATTTTGGAAAGAATTTTTTAAGATCAACTTTGTTTTCTTTTGCTTGATCTAAATATTTTAAAGGATTGTAATTGCTTTTATCATTTTTAATAGTATTCCAAGATTCTTTAATACCTTCTTTTAAAGTTTTTGTAGCTGAAGTCTTCATAAAGTCTAAAAACTTTTGGTTAGAAAGTCTATGATTTCCAAGATAGTCAGTTTCTGGGTGCCACTTTATTATTCCTTCTAAAGAGCTTTCAGAAACTTCTTCAATTAAACTAATAATTTCCAAAGTTGTATGAGGATTTTCTGCTGTAATATTAAAATCCTCGTTTCTAACTCCATCATCTACAAGTCTCATGACGTTTTCACAAAAGTCTTCAACATGCATGTAGTCTTTAATTTTTTCTGGATTTAAAAACATATCAATACTTTCTATGCTGTTTTTAACTCCAAACAAAGACTTAGCAATTAAAGAATTCATATCACCTACACCACCGTAGGCAAATAGTGGTCTTGTAACAAGCCATTCTTTTGCATTATTTCTTACAATCATTTCACCAGCGTACTTTTGCACTGCATAGTTTGTTCTTGGAAATATTTCGCTGTTTTCTAAAATGTCAGTTTCTTGATATTTGTATGTATCATAAATTACTGTTGTACCAGTATATACAATTAACATTTTACAATTATTTGCTGCCTCAACGATTGTCTGTGTGCCTAACACGTTTGTATTAATAGCATGCCTTGGGTTTAAAGCAACAACATCAGTCCCAACAACTGCTGCATTATGAACAATACAGTCTAAGCCTAACAACTCAAATAAGCTGGTCCATCTTTTGACACTATTTTTATATACACAAACTTCACCTGATAGTGTGTAATCCATAACTCTTTTTGCAAAGTCAGCATTGTCAAGTGATACAAATTCATGTCCTTGTTTAATAATTTTTTGTGCTAAGTTGGTTGCAATAAAGCCTTTTTCTCCAGTAATTCCTATTCTCATTTATTTTTCTTCTTTCATTGATTTAAAAACTTTAACTACTTTTATGTCACGAGTTTTTATGACATATATTTTATTGCTATTTAAGTCAAGCATTTTATAACTAAAAAATTTTTTAATTCCATACTTTGTTTTATTGTCAAACAAGAAACTTCTATCTATAACCAAAGCTGTTCTTGGCCCTGAAAATTGGTTTTTAAATACATTGTGCATAAAAGTTACTAAGTCAGAAACTTGTAAGCCATTTTTATATGAATTGTATGTTTTTTGCATAGATCATCCTTAATATGAGATTATAAATTATAATATATTTTTTAAATGTAATTTACATGCACTTTAAAACCATTTAAGCTTTTTTGAATACTTACATTTTACAAATCTTACTCTTTTAAAGTATTTGAGCGTTTTGTTTTTGTTCCAAAGTAAATGTAGCTGTGTATTTTATTTAGTCAGATTTTAACATCATTTTCACTACGTGATTGTCACAGTGATACGCCGTGACTTTTTTAGAAAATTTATCGAGAATGAAAATATTCATAATATATTGTATTCCATAACATTATAAGGAATAATTTCTATTTTAGAGAGTTCTGTTAAAATCGTAACCATGCAAGTAAAGTTTGCATCTTCTTTTATTTTAAGAATTACACCTATACTATCTGTATCGTTTAAATACAAGTAGCTGTATTTTATACAACTCCCAATCCTAAAAGATTCAGGTATTTTATTGATCATTTTAATCTTTTAAGATTGTTCTGTTTGCTTCAGGCACATCATTTCCTGTGTTTGCTGTTTCTTTTTCATGAACACCTTTTTTAGGTAATGTTTTATCATGAACTTCATTAGCCCACTTTTCTTTGCCTACCCAATTTAAAACTTGCATTAGAGGATGAGCAACTATATTATGGAAAGCATATGTTTTAAAAATTTTTTTGTATTTAAAATTCACCTGTATACCTCATTAATTTGTTCTTCGTTAAAAAATATTTTCTGGCCGCTATCATCAATTCCTTCGTAGTTACCGTCAGGAAAAGACCCGTAAGACATAAAGCATAAAGGTGTTACGTAAGAAAACTTATTGTTTGTCAACTCTACTTTTAACAAAAAAGACTTAACAAACGTATATCGAAGATTTACGTTTGAATTACATATATGTTTATACTTTGCGCTCTTATAGTCTTTAGTATCTTTAAAAGACCAAAACTTTAAAGTATCTTTATTCAATTGCATCTGCGTAAGGCTCGTTTGGAAGTTCACCAGACTTAATTGCTCTGTCCAGATAATCTTCTAACTGTTTAAAAGACGTACAAACTTTAATACCACTTCTTGCTAACATAAGATTAAACTTAGCTCCTTTAGGCAAGCCTGCGCAAAAATAAATAATAGGCTTATCAAATGCATATGCGTAACCAGTTTCCCAAATAGTCCCGATATCCTTGTCACGTGTATTAACAAGTAAAAAATCTGCTGTTTGAATATGATGTAAATTTCCTGTAAATGTTTCATCTTGCACACTTTTTGGTGCATTAGGAGGACAAACAAAGATACGACGAGGTGAAGCTAGTTCAAAAGAGTCAGCGCGCTCGTCAAAAATCTTTTCAAGTTGTGTAAGTTCTGCATCTTGTGTAGGATTAAACCAACCGCTAGCTAAATAAATCTTTTTCATTAAAATGTTCCTTATGTAATT
>Ga0233434_1004377_pt1 | contig 10889 bp, 10 predicted proteins | sample SI_122_August201_4_FD_182738 | JGI IMG/M metagenome (GOLD analysis project Ga0233434, IMG submission 182738) | Seawater microbial communities from Saanich Inlet, British Columbia, Canada - SI_122_August2016_120_MG | ecosystem: Environmental > Aquatic > Marine > Inlet | place: Canada: British... | reverse complement strand
AAGTAAATGCATACGTAAATTTTGATTTAACATTATATTTAAATAAATAAGATTCATGATCTAATCATTGAAAACAAATTTCAGAAAAAATGAAGATAAAGAATCTCAAATTAAAGATCCTGAAGAATCTACTGATAAGAAAGATCTTACTCCTGAAGAATACGAAAAATTTATTGTGGATTCTGGTGCAAAAGGTTCCTTCATGGTATATAGATCTACTAAAAAAGATGAAGAATTAGGATTAGATGAATTATAAGATAATATGGCAAAAATTTCAATGTCAAACAATTCTCCACAAAATTTACAAAATTCTATTGAAGAAATAATGAAAAAAGCTCAGTATGGTCATTTCGATGAATGGGTGCAAAATTTTGCATTAAATTTAATAAACATCTGGAATTACAAATCATCTAGATCTTTAGATCCTTCAAAAGATCAAAATTATGATAAAACTAAACACTCTGCAATTGTTATTGGAAGAGGCCCTTCAATCAAAAAACATGATCATCTAAAACTATTGGCTGAAAGTAATTACCAGGGATCTATTGTATGCTGTGATGGAAAATTAATTGATGCGTTAAACGCTGGAATTACTCCTGATAAATTTCCAAAATTTTATGTGACAACTATTGATCCATATCCTGCAATTAAACAACATTATGATAATGAAATTGTTGATGTCTATGGTTCTAAAATTAAAGGTATTTTTACTATTTTAACTAATCCTGATGTTATAGAACGTGTAAAAAAAACTGGAATTCAAATACATTGGCTTCATTCTCTTTTTGATCATAATGAAGGGAAAAAATCATTTAATCAAATTTCAGCTTCAATGATAAGAGCAAAAAACCATACAAGTGGCTTACCTGCAATTCAAACAGGGGGTAATGTTGGTACTTCTTCTTGGTTTATTTCTTGGCAAATTCTAAAGTGTTCGACTGTTGCATTAATTGGAATTAATCATGGTTGGGAAGAAGATGATTCATGGAACACAATCATATCTCACGGTCAAAATAATGAAATTTCAAAACACCTTGATCGAAACAGTTCATCTTTTAAAAACCTATTTCCAAAAATACATAATCCTGATTTTGATAATAATTGTATATTAGATCCTCTATTTCAATTTTACAGTTCTGCATTAAAAGAATTTATTTCACGTTCTCCTGATTGGGTACAAACCATTAATTCTACTGAAGGTGGTTCCATTTTTGGTGATCGTATAAAGTCTATGAAATTCAAGAATTTTTTAGAAATCCATGAAAAATAAATAATTAATTCATGGTTGCAATAATATCACACTGGTTTAAATATCAGATTTTTTATTTCTAGATGTGTTGAAAATTCTGCTTGTGGTGCCCGAAATTCGTCTTGATGGTTCACCTAATCATTTTCCATTTTGGGCAGGAATTCTTGCTGCAATTGTAGAACAAAAAGGAGGACAGGTAGCAATCCTTGATCTTAATGCCCTTAGAATTAATTATGGTGGAAATCAAGTTCCATTACGTGTAATTGCTGATGAAATATCTTCAGAAAAATGGGACATTGTTGGTATAGGGGGATTAACAACAACTTATGCCCGAATCAAACAACTAGCACCAATAATTAGAAAATATGCCCCAGACTCTTTGTTTGTTGGTGGTGGGGGTTGGAGTTCATATAATCCAACTGAAATTCTTGAACTCATTCCAGAACTAGATCAAATTGTAATTGGAGAAGGTGAAGAAACGTTTGCAGAACTTTATGATCAAGTTAATAATAATTCAAAAGACTTTGAAAATATTAATGGATTATGTATAAGAGATCCTACTTTAGGATACAAATTTACAGCTCCACGTGCTTTGATTCCTGATCTAAACACTGTACCATATCCTGCATATGATCTAATGGAGACAGAAATCTATTTCAAATTTTCATCACTTAGTATGTCTGTTGATAGTTATAATTCAAAAAGACGTGTATCCACTGTTTGGGAAAGAGGCTGCCCTAGAGGTTGTACATTTTGTTCTCATAATGGAATGTCTAGAATAGATTTACAGAATATTTATGGTGAAGGTGATAGAAAAAAAGGTGAAAAGTTAGTAAGAATTTCAGATAAAGAAAATGATACTTTTCAATTACCTGCAAGATGGCCTACTCCTGAATATGCTGTAAATAATGTAAAATTATTAAAAGAAAAATTTGATGTTGATTTTATTTCGATTTTAGATGAAAATATGACTAGTAATCTAAAATGGACAAAAGAATTTTGTGATTTGTATGTTAAAGAAGGATTAGATAAAACTGTAAAATGGGGAACATTAGGTGATGCCCCAAGTGTATCAGTAAAACCAGAAATAATTCCTATTATGAGAGATTCAGGTTGTTCTTACATTTCATTTGGATTTGAATCAGCATCTGATAAAGTACTTAATGAAGATATACAAAAAGGACAATTACGTTCACATTTACAAAAAACAGTTGACACATTAAAAAATGCAAAAATGACTCCAATTACAACTTTCATGATTGGAAATATGCATGAAAATATTGATGATCTAATGGAAACAGTAGATTTTTGGATTCAAAACGGTGCAGAAATTGATCCATTCATTTGTACTCCATATGTGGGAAGTCCAATTTTTTATGATAACAAAGATTTCTTATTACAACAATACGATACCAAATTGAAATTAATAGGTGAAGGAAAAGCTAAAGTAGATGAGAAAACTTTACACAAATGGAAATTAGCAGCTTTAGATAAATTCATGACGGAATGTGGAGATGCAACAAAATATACGGCAACAGTAAGCCAGTATTTCACAATACCCGAACTATTTGCAATAAAAGAATTCATGTATAAACATGATACAACAAGATTACTACAAATGGCACATAGAAAATATGATGAAACAGGATTAGAACAATGGAAACATAGTGAAAAATGGAAGAAATATTGTGAAGTTTGTCATGCTAAAGAAGAATTATCTCTGACAATTTTAACATAGTTGATTTTCTATCATTAAATAAGGAATTATACGTATATTAAAAAAGTGATTAATATGAAAAATTGGAAAATTCCTATGTACAAAATTTTTACTGATGATGAGGATGTTAATTTAATTACAAAAGTCATTAAAAGAGGTTCTTCTTGGGCACTAGGTCCAGAAATTGAAGAATTTGAAACTGCAATAAAGAATTATGTTGGTACTGATTATTGTTTAACTTTGAATTCTGGAACTTCCGCATTACATGCATCATTATTAGCATATAATATAGGTAAAAATGATGAAATAATTGTACCATCTTTTTCATTCATTGCTACAGCAAATTCTGTTCTTTTTGTTGATGCTAAACCAAAATTTGCTGATATAGAAGCAGATACATTTGGTTTAGATCCACAATCAATTTTAGAAAACATAACTCCAAAAACAAAATCAATAATTCCAATGGATTATGGTGGTCAGGGTTGTAAAATATTTGATATTAAAAAAATTGCTGAAGATAAAAATTTAACTTTAATTGAAGATGGCGCTGAATGTTTAGGATCATCTGTAAATGGAAAAAAAATTGGTAGTATATCTGATTGTACAATATTTAGCTTTTGTGGAAATAAAGTTTTAACAACTGGTGAAGGAGGTGCAATTACAACTAATTCAAAAGAAGTTTATGAAAAACTAAAACTAATTCGTTCTCATGGCCGTGTTGACCATTCAGATTATTTTAGTAATCCTTCATTATCTCAGTATATTGGATTAGGTTATAATTGGAGAATGTCTTCATTAACTGCAGCATTAGGTATTTCTCAATTACAAAAACTTGACAAAATTATTAAAATGAGAAAAGAAAATGCTCGATATCTTTCTAAACACCTTTCAAAAATTCCCCAAATTATAACTCCAAATCCAAAAGATAATTATGATCATATTTATCAAATGTATACAATTTTACTTGAAAATAAAAAAATTAGAGATAATTTACATAATTTTTTAATTAAAAAAGAAATATTTTCAAAAGTTTATTTTCATCCAATTCATAAAACTAAATTTTATAGTAAATTTAATGTCTCCAATAATTTATCTATGACTGAAATGATATCTGACAAGGCATTAACTATTCCATTATATCCAAATATGGCACAAGAAGAAAAAGAATATCTTATTAATTCAATAAAGGAATTTTTTGAGTCTATATAATCACTGTTTCAAATATTGACGAACTATCCACATATTGTCTTTTTCTTGAGCATTAATTTTTTCTTGTTCAGTGATTAAAATTTCTTCTAATTTTTCACCTTGTCTTATTCCTATGATTTTATGTTTCTTTGAAATTTCTGAAGCTAGATCTTTTATTTTATATGATTCCATTTTTGGAATAAAAATTTCACCCAAATTGGTCATAGGAATACATTTGATAATATTATCAACTGCTTCATCAACATGAACAAAATATCTTTCCATTTTTGGATGTGTTATTGACAACGGTTTATTATTTTTGTTTTCTTCATTCCATATTTCAAATACATTTCCTCTAGTTTCTCTTACATTTCCTAACCGAATTGATGCAAATTTAGTTGGATACATATGAACTCCTGCCCAACTTACTAATCTTTCACAAATTTGTTTTGTTGTTCCATACAATGTTGATGCTTCAGCTGCTTTATCTGTACTAATGTTCAAAAACTTTTTTGGTTTATTAATCATTGACATTTTTAATAGATTGATCATTCCTTGAACATTGGTATCTATTGTTTCAATAGGATTAAATTCTGAAATCTCGATATTTTTAATTGCAGCAAGATGTAATATAATATCTACATTATGACCTGCCATTTCAATTCTTTCTTTATCTGTAATACTTCCAAGAAGCAATCTTACTCTTTTGTCATTAACTTTTTTATTTAATTTAAAGAGAGCATGCTCATCAATATCTAAAACTCTTACCGTTTTAACAGGGAATTCTAGTATTTTTTCTACCAAAACTGTACCTACACTTCCAGCTCCTCCTGTAATGAGAATTGTTTTATTCTTTAATTCTTTATTAATTGTATTTTTAGTTTTTTTGTTCATGATGGTAATTTTAAATTGTTAATACCTTTATTTGATTTTCTATTTTTTATAAATAATAACTCTTTCTTAAAATGATGTATTAATTCTTTAAATTTTATTATGAAATACAATTTTTGATGCTTTATAAGTAGTAAATCAACAATTTTGATATTTATTTTAATTTTAATAATAAATGAAAACTAATATCAAACAATTTTTGTTAAAGTATGTTGAAAGTACTAGTTATTGGATATGGTTCAATTGGTAAACGTCATATTGAAAATCTTTCAAAATTAAAAAATGTAGAAATAATTGTTTGTACTAAAAGAAAACCTGATCAATTCCTTAAGCAAAAAAAATGTCTCACTTATTTATCGTTAAATGATTGTATAAAAGAAAATCCAAAATTTGCAATTATTGCTAATGAAACTAATTTTCATATTAAAAATGCATTATATTTGGCAAAAGCAGGTATTCATATGTTAATTGAAAAACCACTTTCTAATTCATTAGTAGGAAGTACTGAACTACTTAATATTACAAAAAAAAATAAATTGATTGTTTTAGTTGGATGTAATTTTAGATTTCATCCTTCTTTAATTTTGATGAAGAAAATTATTTCAGATGGTAATTTGGGAAGAATTATTTCTGCTCAGATAGAAAATGGTTCATTCCTTCCTGATTGGCATCCATATGATAATTATAAAAAAAATTATGCTTCAAGAAATGATTTAGGTGGAGGTGTTGTTTTAACATGTATTCATGAGATTGATTATTTATATTGGTTTTTTGGAAATGTATCTAATGTTTTTTCAATTACAGATACAGTAAGTGATATTAAAATTCAAGCAGATGATTTATCTGCTATAATTTTAAAATTTGAAAATAACGTGGTTGCTGAAGCACATCTTGATTATTTTCAACAACCTAGTACAAGAAATTGTAAAATAATTGGTACAAAAGGAACTTTGATTTGGAATCTTGAAAAAAATATTGTAAAACAATATGATATTAAAAATAAGAAATGGATTACCCAATTAAAATTAAAAAACTATAATATTAATACAACATATCAGGAGGAAATAATTCATTTAATTGAATGTATAGATAATAGAAAAAAACCTATTAATGATTTGAAACAAGCAATTTACACATTAAAAATAGCACTTGCTATAAAAAAATCATCAAAACTTAAAAAAACACTATCCATAAGGAAATAAAATGAATTCAACAAATGAATTATTTAATTTAAAAAATAAAACTATTGTGCTAACTGGTTCTGCAGGTAGACTTGGTACTAGATTTGCTCATGTTTTAAGTAAATCTGGAGCTAATGTAGTTTTAGTGGATATTGAAAAATCTAAAAATAAAAAATTAGAGCAAGAATTAATTGCTCAATATGAAACAAATCCTACTGCATTTTATGCTGATATAAGTAATCAGAATAATGTTAAAGATTTAATAAAAAAAATCAAATTAAAATATTCTAAAATTGATGTTTTAATTAATAATGCTCATTATATTCCAAGAACACATACAAAACGTGATGCTCCTTTTGAAGATTATCCTTTAGATTTATGGGATAAAACTACTTCTATAAATTTGAGAAGTCTTTTTTTATGTTGTAAAGAATTTGGACGAGTAATGATAAAGCAAAAAAAAGGTGTAGTCATTAATATTTCATCTATTTATGGTGTGGTTGGTGCTGATCAAAGAATTTATGGTAAAAGTAGATTAAATTCTCCGCCATTCTATGCTGCCACCAAAGGTGCAATGGTAAATTTTTCAAGATATCTTGCAGCTAATTGGGAGGGAAAAAATATTCGTGTTAATACTTTAACTCTTGGAGGTGTTTTTGATGAAAAATTACATCAAGATAAAACTTTTGTAAAAAATTATTCTAAAAAAACAATTTTAGGAAGAATGGCAAATAAAGATGATTATGATGGTTCCTTGCTCTTCCTTGCTTCAGATGCTTCATCATATGTTACTGGAATTAATTTAATTGTTGATGGTGGATGGACTGCATGGTAATTTTTTTTAAATATTTTTTATGAGACATCATTTCAGCAATTTTAAATTCAAATTTTGTATCAATCATAAATCCTGTTTCTGGTGAAATTTCATATGGTAAAATTTTTGGCATATGCCATTTACCATATTTTAATAATTTATTTACATTAATTGTAAATAATCCATTTAATTGATAAACAATAGGTGCAGACTGCCTACTTTTTATTTTTTCCCCAATTTTCTTTGAATATTCTAAAAATCCATTGGAATTAATTTCCATCATATTGAAATATGGATTGTGATGTTGTTTATATACTCCATAAACTGCATCTGCTTTTTTTCTTTTTAGAATATTTATTGTTCCTTGAATATCATGATTTTGAATAAATGGCACTGTACAATCTCGATTGACAATAATATCAAAATCATATTCTAATGATTTTAATTTATTAATTCCATGAAGTATAACTTCATACATACCAGCTGTGTCAGTAGCTAATTTTTTTGGACGCATAAATGGAACTTCTGCACCATATTTTTTTGCAATTTTTGCAATTTCTTTATCCTCTGTAGATACTACTACATTACTAAAAATATTTGAATTTAAAGCTGATTCAATTGTATAACTAATTAGTGGTTTTCCATTCAGTAGTTTTATATTTTTTTTTGCAATTCCTTTTGATCCTCCACGTGCTCCGATAAAACAAATTGATTTCATTATTAAAAATCCAAGTTCACTCTTATTTCTTGCTTATTATGTTTTTATTTTTTCAAAAAGCCGAATTAATTTTATAGTTTTTTCTAATTCGTTATAATCAAAACTTACATTATTATCAATAAAATTTTTATTTTTATCTGATGTAATGTGAATTTCAATGATTTTTGCACCTAAAATGGCTGCAGATAATGGTGCAATAATTTGTGGACAATGATTTGAGTACCCATCAAATTTTTCTAATTCTGAAAAATCTAAATCTATTAAGTTACATGGATATTTTGGAATACAATATAATGATTTTATTTTAGGATCATTATGGAATTTAGAATTTTCTAATGAATGTTGACTGCTAATAATAATCTCTTTACCTGTTTCTAAAACTTTTTCAATTAAGTTTGTAGTTTTATTTTCTAATAATTTTCTACTATCAAATTCTCGTATTTTGAATCTTTTTACATATGGATTCAAAAAATTAATTGATTCTGCATACATTGGTGTACAAAACCATTCGATTCCAACAGATTGTGATAAATCATTAATTGTTTCAATATTTGATTCTGAAATTGATGTTTTCATTAATTTTTCATATTCTGGATGATTACCTATGATACTTTTATTAAAAGCCTGAAATTTTACGGCATCACAACCCGTATTTTTAGCATGAGACATCATGTCTTCTACAAGATTCAAATCCCCATTCCAATTGACTCCAATTTCTGCAATGATAAAACTCAATTACTATATTACAAATTCTGTATGTAATAAATTCCTTTAGTACATCTTTGTTTTAATTACGTTGAACATACTTTGTATAATTTTCCAAAACCCATTTCATAATACAATATTATTCATGTTATGATTTTATTAGATGAATTAATTCATTATACTCATATACCTCTATGACGTTTATTAGATAAATGAAATATTGTACAAAGTGTTTAATGCCTAATACACGTCCTAGTTCTAATTTTGATACTGATAATATTTGTGAAGCATGTAGTAATTATAAAAAACAAAAAAATGTTAATTGGGATTCTCGTTTTACTGAACTAAAAAATTTGTGTGATAAATATCGTGGTACTAATGGATCTGGATATGATTGTGCTATAGCAGTTTCCGGAGGAAAAGACTCACATTTTCAAACCTATATTATGAAAGAAGTAATGAAAATGAATCCTGTTCTTTTGACTGTAGGTAATACTGATTGGACAGAAACAGGTAGAATGAATTTAGATAATTTATCTGATACTTTTGGTTGTGATATCATTATGATTCAACCAAATCGAAAAGCATGTAAAATTATTTTTAAAAAAGCATTTGAAGAAATTGGACAACCCTCTTGGTATCTTGATTCTTTAATCTATGCGTTTCCTTATCGAATGGCAATGCAGCTTGGTGTCAAACTTTTAGTTTATGGTGAAGATGTAAACTATGCATATGGTGGTAAATTCAAAGAAGAAACTCCTTCTGCAATGTTACAACCTTCAAATGATATTGTAAAACCATATTGGGATAAATGGCTTGCAGATGGTCAATTATCTGAACAAGATCTAGCTTCTGCAAGAGCTCCGACAGTTGAAGAATGTAAAGAATTTGGTTTAGAGCCCATCTTTTTGAGCTATTTTATTCATTGGAATTCTTATCATAATTATGAAGTAGCTAAACGTTGGGGATTTCGTCACTTAGGACATGAATATGAACGTGAAGGTTTTCTTGAAAATTATGATCAAATTGATACTATTGGATATTTGTTAAACATACATTTGAAATATCTTAAGTTTGGTCACGCTTATCCAACTGATATTGCATCACGTTGGATTCGTTATGGAATGAAAAGTAGAGAAGAAATGATTCCATTTGTTGAAAAACATGATTCACAACTTGATCAAGGTGTTGTAGATAAATTCTGTGAATTTATAGGAATGTCTAGTAGAGATTTCTGGAAAACCATGGATAAATGGTATAATCCAAATCTCTTTGAACAGGATCGAGATGGAGTATGGCATCCAAAATTTCAGGTGGGAATAGGACTAAAATAATAATATAAAAAAATATTTGTAATTCTCATGACAAAAAGAAAAATTACTGTTACAACTGGAACAAGAGCTGATTATGGTTTATTGCGTCCTGTTCTAAATAAAATTCGGTCTAGCAAAAATCTAGATCTTATTATAATTGTAACAGGCATGCATCTTTCTCAAAAGTATGGATTAACGATTAACGAAATAAAAAAAGATGGATTTAAAATATCTGCTTCTTTTAATATGATTCCAAAACAAAATTCAAAACATTCTGTAGTAGAAACTTTGGGAAATTCTATTGTTGAATTTTCAAAAATTTTCAAAAATTTTCAGCCTGATATAAATATTATCTTAGGTGATCGTGATGAAATGCTTGCTTCAGCTATTTCTGCATATCATATGAACATACCAAATGCTCACATTCATGGAGGTGATAGATCAGGAGGATTAGATGAATATACGCGACATGCAATCACAAAAATATCTAATATTCATTTTGCCTCTTCACAAAAAAGTAAAAATAGAATTTTAAAAATGGGTGAAAATCCAAAATATGTTTTTTTTACTGGTTCTCCTGCAATTGATGAAGTTAAACATGTTCAAATAACTAATAAAAAAACATTGGAATCAAAATATAATTTTAAATTTTCTGGAAATGAAATATTATTTGTACAACATCCTGTCACAACACAAGTAAAAAATACAAAAAACCAAATTAATAATTTGTTAAAAGCAATTAAAATTATGAATAAACCTGTAATTGCAGTGTCTCCAAATTCTGACGCTGGTAGCAACATTATTTTTAAACATTTAGAAATGTTTTCAAAATCATATCCCTCATTCATGTTATTCAAATCATTTCCTAGATCTGATTATTTAGGAATGTTAGAAAATTGTAAAATGCTTGTTGGAAATTCAAGTAGTGGAATTATAGAAGCTAGTTATTTCCAAATTCCTGTAGTTGATGTTGGAATAAGACAAAATAATAGAGAAAAAGGACCAAATGTACTTCATGTAGATGCAAATTCTTCTATTTCTATATACCATAAACTTGTTGAAGCATTAGAAATGAAAAAACAACATCTTTCTATTACATCAATTTATGGTAAT
>Ga0233434_1004374_pt1 | contig 10891 bp, 14 predicted proteins | sample SI_122_August201_4_FD_182738 | JGI IMG/M metagenome (GOLD analysis project Ga0233434, IMG submission 182738) | Seawater microbial communities from Saanich Inlet, British Columbia, Canada - SI_122_August2016_120_MG | ecosystem: Environmental > Aquatic > Marine > Inlet | place: Canada: British... | reverse complement strand
TCCATACTGAAACTAAATGGGCTTGAATCTTTTCATCAGATTGCATTAGAGATGATTTTATCGACTTTGTTAAAAACTAATACACTTGGCTTTTATGTAAGATACCTAGAAAAAAATTATTGAATAATATTATTATCTTATTGGCAGTTACAATACTTTTAGCTAGTTTTACAAATTATTCATTTGCTCAAATTGGACATACTTATGATGATCCAGTAGCAATATTAGAAACTAATCAAGGAAATGTTGTAATAGAATTTTTCCCAAACGATGCACCAAATCATGTTGAAAATTTCATAAACTTATCTTTAACCGGCTTTTATGATGGAACTCTTTTTCATAGAATAATTCCTGGATTTATGATTCAAGGAGGAGATCCAAATACAATTGATGGAGATCCAAACACTTGGGGAACAGGAGGTCCAAGTAGAAGTATAGATGCAGAATTTAATTCAATTAAACATGAACGTGGAATCGTCTCAATGGCAAGATCAGCTGATCCAAACAGCGCAGGTTCTCAATTTTTCATTGTTGATAAAGCCTCAAACTTTCTTGATGAACAATATACTGTATTTGGTAGAATTGTGACTGATGAAAGTTTTCAAACACTAGATAAAATTGCTGGAGTTACAACTGGAACTAGTGATAGACCAATAGATCCTGATCAAGTAAAAATTACAAAAGTTTCAATAGCAAACCGCTCTGATATTTCAAATATTCTTATCTTATCTGAACCTGAACGTACACAAACAACTCCTATTACTCCATCAACAGGTAATCAAAAATTTGAAAGTGCTGAACATGGAATAACGTTGAGTTTTCCTGAAGGTTGGTTATTACAACAACCAGATAAAACACAAGTAAATTCTCCTGATGTTGTTGCAGTAGGTCCACAAGTAGGAGCAATTAACCCACAAATTACATTAACAATTCATCAAACCAATCAAAAAACTATTGATGATCTTATTTTAGAAAATAAAGAGAATTTGAATAAATCAGTAGAAGCAGGAATCTTAAAATTAAATTCACAAGAAAAAATAACAATTAATGGTTATCCTGCACATATTACTAACGCAGAACAAGAAGTCACAATAAATGATATAACATTAATTGTAAAATTTAAAGAAATTTTAATTTATGATTTAGAGAAATTTTACGTTCTAACTTATGGAAATGATATTATTGATTTTGAATCACAACTTCCAAGATTTGATGAAACAATTAATTCATTTGAAATATCATCAAAAGAATCTATTCTTGATGAATCATCTACTGAAGGTGGAGGTTGTCTAATTGCAACTGCAACATTTGGTTCAGAGTTAGCACCACAAGTACAACAATTACGAGAACTTAGAGATAATACAATTCTACAAACAGAATCTGGAACATCATTTATGACAGGATTCAATCAATTCTATTATTCATTTTCACCAGTAATAGCTGATTTGGAACGTCAAAGTCCAATATTCAAAGAAGCAGTAAAATTGACACTAACTCCAATGTTATCATCATTATCTTTGCTAAATTATGTGGATATTGATTCAGAACAAGAGATGTTAGGATATGGAATTGGAATAATTTTAATGAATATTGGAATGTATTTTGTAGCACCAGCAATGATTGTTTACAAAATTAAAAAGTAAAAGATTCTATTAAATACACATGGATGATTATTCATTCATGCACATGGATTATTTTTTTAGATTTAATTTTATAATATTATCAGTAATACCAATTTTACTAATTTTATCATTTAATGTTGGTGAAATTCCACTAAATGATATAATTTTACCTTTGATCGTTAGTGTAACTGTAGCAGGAATAACATTTCTGATTCTTAAACTTAAATTCGGTTCAAACAAATCAGGACTTATTATTTCACTTTTTCTAATTACCTATATTATTTATGGAAACTTTCAAGCTTATGTAAATGACATTCTAAAAATAGATTCTATTTTTACATCTGGACTTTTCTTAGTTCCTATTTTTCTTTTGATTTCACTATTTTCTATTTACATGATTATTCGAAAAAATTTTTATAATGAATTTAATAAAATATTTACTGTTTTTTCGATCACATTAGTAATAATACTAATCCCAAATATTTTTGTATTTTATTCTGACGAATCAAGTTATGATTCCAACTCAAATCTAAATCTTGATCTTGATATTAAAATGAGCGATAAACCAAATATTTTTCTTCTTATTGCAGATGAATATGCTGGAACAATTCAACTTGATTCTGATTTTAATTATTTTCCTAAAAATCTCTACGATGAGTTAGAAATTAGAAATTTCAAGATAGTTAAAAATGCAATTAGTAACTATCCTAATACAGCATTTTCAGTAGCATCATTTTTGAATATGGATTACCTAGATTTTATTCCTAAAATTGTAGGGGAACAATCCAAGAGCATGTTGTATACTTATGATATAAGAAGTGATAATCTTGTAATGAAAATTTTTAAAGAAAATGGATATAAAGTATTTTCTTATTATGCAGGAATGGGTGCTGTAGGAACTTCTACTAATGTCGATGCAAAATTATGTGCACCATTTAATATTAATAATGATCTAAAGCAAAAATACTTTCAAAAATTTATTCCATTTACTTTTTTAAATAATGCTTTGCTTCATAACCCAATGATTGAAAAATTGGATTGTATAGAAAATTCTATTAAAAGTTTTGATGAATCAGGACAACCCATTTTTGCTATGATACAAATTAGATTACCTCATGATCCATACACTTTTGATTCTCAGGGTAATGTGAATGAAGTTCTTCATAGTGCTGGAACTCCTGAAAGTAAATCTGCATACTTTGAACAACTACTTTATTCTGAAAAAGTTTTTCTTGATATTATTGATAATATTCAAATAAATAATCCAAATTCAGTAATACTGTTTATTTCTGATCATGGATGGCGTGAAGAAATTGATTGGGAAAATAGAGATAACGAAAATACCATTAGAGGACATAATGTTATAATCACTGCATTTTTACCAGACTCAGATTACGAATTTCCAGAAAGATTTTCGTTGGTAAATTTGTTTAGACTTGTTTTTAATCAATATTCAAATACCGAAATAGAGTTATTAGATGATCGTACTATATGGTATAGTGGTTCACAACCAAATATTCATTATGATACAACAGAACAATTATTACCATTCATTGAGAATTATAAATTAAAGAATTAAGTTATTTTCTTAATTTATTAGTAATTCTAGCCCAAAAAATCTTCATACTAGCTGCTACAGTCACAAGTCCTGCAACGATTACTGCAAACATTGTCGCAAAAATACTTGGATCAATATAACCAAAATATTCCAACATAAAATTACCCAAAATTAGTATTATTTAAAATTATTATAATTCTCATTAAAATTATAAATATGAAATTTTTTAGATGATAAGGAATAATATTTTAGAATTTTTCAAAAACAATAATTTTCTTTTACCAAACATCATCTACTTCATCAAGTAATTTGTACTCTTTCTCATCTTCACGTTTCATCATCTTTAATCTGGAAATATCTCTATCAAAGAATAAATCTATTACCCAATCAAGAAACACTCTGATTTGTTTATCTAAAGTTGGTATTTTTGAAAGATAGACATTTCTCCAAATTAACCACGCCCAAAATCCAGATATATTCATGCCCAAAAATGTAGCAATACCTGATCTTTTTCCAATAATTGCCATTTGTCCCTTTGAATGATATTCAAATTCTTCTTTTTCAGAATTTTTGATTAGTGCTGTTAAGTTTTTAGCAGCAGTTTTTGCTTGAGCCTCTGCAATTTGTGCTGTTGGAGGAAAGGGTCTTTTTGTTTCTGGATTCAAAAACAAAGCACAATCCCCTATTGCAAATACACCTGGAAAATCTTGAACTTCAAGATACTCATTAATTATTACTTTACCTCTATCTGTTTTTAGCATTGATCTTTTGATTGTATTTACTGGGGTTACCCCTGCAGTCCAAATCAAAGTCTTTGTTCTAATTGAATCAACTTTTGATTCATCAACTGAATCTTTTGGATTTTGATCTATTGATTTTGTAGTAACCTCATTTCCATCAAAACTAGTAATTGCAGTTTGTAATTTAATATCAATTCCTCTTTCAATTAATTTTTGTTTTGCAAACTCTGCTAATTTTTCATTAAAACCTGGTAATATCATGGGTAATGCTTCTATCACAACTACTTTGAGATCATCTTTGTGAATAGTAGGATAATGTTTTCGTGCATCTAATATTAAATCCATTAATTCTCCAGCTGTTTCAATTCCTGCAAATCCTCCTCCTGCCACAACAAAGTTTAGAAAACTTTTTCGAAGAATTGGATTAGTTTCATTTTCTGCTTGCTCAAGCATATCAATAATTCTGTTTCGTAATACAACTGCATCATTGAGTGTTTTCATTGTATATGCATTTTTTTCAACATCAGCCATTCCAAAGAAATTGGTTTCACTTCCAAGAGCTACTACAAGAAAATCATAATGAATCGAAATACTTCTTTTATCTCCAGTTCCCCACAAATTTACTAATTTTCCAAAAGGATCAATATTTTTGATTCTTCCTTCATAGAATTTTGTTTTTTTACAAATTGTTCTAATTGGCAAAACAATATGTCTAGTTTCAATCATTCCAGATGCTACTTGAGGTAACATTGGTGTAAACAACAAAAAATTATCTTCACTTACCATGACTAATTCTATATCTGAATCATTTCCAAATTTAGATTCTAATTGTCTAGTGCATTCTACTCCTGCAAAACCTCCTCCCAAAATTACAATTTTCTTCTTTCTAGCCAATGGTAACTTATTCACAAATTAGGTGAATATATGCTATAAGAATAATTTCCTAGCCGAATCTTAGGCTCTTAAAATATCAGAGTGTAATATTTCATATGCTCTTGATGCATCTCTCTCATTTAGAATTATTACAATATTATCTTGGCTGAAAAATGCATTTACTAATTCAATTCCATTGACATGTAATACCTCAGCAACATATGAAACTACATCAGATTGATTTTGAGATATAGGTATTGAAATTTTGATTTTTGCAAGACCAGTACTGAACATATTTTCTCTATTTGTAAAATTGTTGAAAATTTGCCTAATATCATCCATATCTTCAGCAAGAAATCTAAATGAATCAGAGACTCTAAAAAACTCATAATTACTAGTCACCTTTGAGAATTTATCTAAAATTACCATTGGATCCAATTCATTTGAATCCTTTATGGAGAATTTTATATCCATTATACCATCAGTTAAAGCCAATCTGGCATTTTTTAGAACTGATTCTTCATTTATCTCCTCTTTGATTTCAAATGAATCTGCAAATCGTTTGATTGCAACTACTACAGTATTGAGATTTACAGAATTTCCTAAAACCCTTTCAATCTCTGGTTGAATTTTAACTGCTAATGCTGTATAGTTTATCAGATCCATTTTCATACAATCGTAAACTGAACGATTTTTGCTGATAATCTCCCTTACAACTTCAGGTATAGATGCACTTGAAACTCTCATTAATCTTATTATATCATGTCAGTTATAATAGGATTATGTAAGATTTCCATGAAATAATACTAATCTTTATATAATGTCATAGGTATTACATATTGTAGATAAATATGACAACATTCTTTGATAACGAAATTGATAGAATCTTCAAAAAAATGTCAAAATCATTTTTTGGTGTAAATGACGATTTTGGAGAATTCAAAGGTTATTCTGATTCTGGACCATTATTTTACGGTTGTACAATGACTGTTGGTCCAGATGGAAAACCTGTTGTACAGGAGTATGGAAACAAACCAGACAATCTTCCAATTTCTGATACAAGAAAACCAATTGTTGATACAATTGTTGATGAAAAAGAAAAAGTTGTAAAACTCATAGCTGAAATGCCAGGAGTTGAAAAGACTGATGTCAAAATTGTAGTTGACAACAAAACTGTAGATCTTTTTGCAGAACATGGTGAAAAAAAATACCATGTTAAAGTTCCATTGAAACATAAAGTTGATGAGAATTCTGCAAAAGCTTCATACAAAAATGGAATCCTGCAAATAATTTTTAAACAAATTGCAGAAAAACAAACCGGAAAAAAGGTGGAGGTTGAATAAACCCCTCAATTTTTCTGAGGAAATGATATGAGTGAAATCGTTTTAAAAATAGATGAAATTACACAACAACATGTAGGACGAGGTAGAGCAATTGTTGATCCTAAAATTATTGAGGATCAAAAATGGAATACCGGTCAAATCTTGGAATTAACTTACAATAAAAAAACACATGTAAAACTTTGGCCAGGAAATACTGAAGAATACGGAACAGGAATTATCAAAATAGATGGAATTACTAGACTAAATATTGGTGCAGGAATTGGAGACAAAATATCTATAAAATCAGTTGAAGCTGTTAATGCTGAACAAATTATACTATCTCCAACTGAAAAATTACCTATTGATGAGGAACAATTACATGATGTAATGATTGCAAATTTTCAAAATCATGTTTTTACTGTTCATGATTCAATTCAACTACCAACACAAATGGGTGGAAAAATACAATTTATTACAACAAGTACAAAACCATCAAAACCAGTCATTGTAACTGAAAATACAATCTTCAAACTTGGATCAATGACTAAAGCAATTGATGCATCTATTCCAAGAATTACATATGATGAACTTGGTGGTCTCAAAAAAGAGGTTCAGAAAATTCGTGAAATGGTTGAATTACCTATGAGACACCCTGAATTATTTGATAAAATAGGCGTAGAGGCACCAAAAGGAGTCTTATTGTATGGTCCACCTGGTACTGGTAAAACTCTACTTGCAAAAGCAGTTGCAGGAGAAACCAATGCTAATTTTGTCTCACTTAGTGGTCCTGAAATTATGGGAAAATATTATGGAGAAAGTGAGGAGCGGATTAGAGAAATCTTCACACAAGCTGAGGAAAATTCACCAAGTATAATTTTCATAGATGAAATTGATTCTATTGCCCCAAAAAGAGATGAAGTATCAGGCGAGCTTGAAAAAAGAATAGTTTCTCAACTCTTAACTTTAATGGATGGAATGAAATCTAGAGGAAAAGTTATAGTAATTGCAGCTACTAACAGACCAGACTCTATTGATCCTGCACTTAGAAGACCAGGAAGATTTGATAGAGAAATTGAAATTGGAATTCCAGATGCTGAAGGAAGATTTGATATTCTTTCAATTCATACACGTGGAATGCCAATTGATGAAAAAGTAGATCTTAAACAAATCTCAAAAATTACACATGGATTTGTGGGAGCTGATTTAGAAGTACTAGCAAAAGAAGCTGCAATGAGATCGCTTCGTAGAATTCTTGCAGATGAAGAAATTGATCTTGATGAAGAAAAAATTTCATCAGAAATTCTCCAAAAAATTCAAATTTCCAGCGAAGATTTTAGAGATGCATTAAAAGAAGTAAGTCCAAGTGCACTCAGAGAAGTCCAAGTACAAACTCCAAATGTTACTTGGGATGATGTTGGAGGTTTAGATGCATTAAAAGAAGAACTCAGAGAAGCAATTGAATGGCCAATCAAACATAAAGAAGCATATGATTATGTTAATGTAGAAACTCCAAAAGGAATTTTACTTCATGGTCCACCTGGAACTGGTAAAACTTTGATTGCAAAAGCCCTTGCAAAAACAACTGAATCTAATTTTATCAGTATAAAGGGTCCTGAATTACTCTCAAAATGGGTTGGAGAAAGTGAAAAAGGAGTCAGAGAAATTTTCAGAAAGGCACGACAGGCAGCACCATGCATCATTTTCTTGGATGAAGTAGATGCACTTGTTCCACGAAGAGGAAGTGGAGGTTCAGAGTCACATGTTACAGAAAGTGTTGTATCTCAAATACTGACTGAGATTGATGGACTAGAAGAATTGAATGATGTCTTGATAATTGGTGCAACAAATAGATTAGATATTGTAGATGAGGCCTTGCTTAGACCTGGAAGATTTGATAGAATTATTGAGGTTCCAAACCCTGATTCCAAAGGAAGAGCACATATCTTTAAGATTCATACAAAAAAGAAACCACTTGGAAATGATGTTAATATTACAAAACTTGTAGAATTGACAAATGGTTTTAGTGGTGCAGAGATTGGTGCTGTTACAAACAGGGCAGCAATAACTGCTCTAAAAAGACATGTCAGTGGGAAATCTCAAAATCTTAAAGAAATCAAAATTTCTCAGCAAGATTTGATTGATGCAATAGATAAGGTAAAACCTCAAAAAAAAGAAGCTCCCCCCCTTCCATCTATAATATAGTCTAAATACTAAGGGAGATGAGACAAAATATGAAATTATATCTTGATTTTAATCCATGCCAGGAATGCAATACCATGATGGCAGAATTAAGTAGCCCTGAATTGATTTTTGGTGATCAAAAAACTAGAGCAGATGAATCTGCAAAATTTCTTAGACATTTGACATACAACCATAATGAAGTTGTTCAAGCAGTAATGGAAGATCTTCCAAAACAGAAAAAAGATCAAGAACCTGATTTTTACAAGTAGTACTCACCTAATTTTTAGAAATTTATAATCATATTCATATACAAAATTGTTTTAATGACAATGATAACAAAATGAAAATAGGAATTATTTTTAGTCTAGTTGTTTTACTTTTTTCAATTAATTTTATACAATTTGCAATAGCATTTGAAACAGAACAAGAGCCTAATCCACCAAAAATCCCTGAGCCTACCCCAGAACCAGAACCAATTAGAATGCCAGAACCTGAGCCTACCCCAGAACCATTTCCAGGAGAAACTGAATCAGAAAAAATACAAAGACTTTCTGCAGAAAATGATAAACTGAAACAAAAAAACAACAATCTACAAGATCAAATATCGATTCTCAATAGTGAGAAATCAGGATTACAAAATAAAATATCTGAACTAAATGACAAAATTGAAAGTCTTAAAGAAGTAATAATGGAACAAATTCGTATAATTTCAAATTTAGCAAATTCACTAAAGGGAATATTATTTGAAAAAGTATTATCACCTATTATGAATTTTTAAAAAAATATTAAATTAGTATAAAATGAAACTTTTTAAGAAAATAATTACTTCTTAATTGATTCTAAAGAATGCCCACGATTTGTAATCATTTGAGTTACTGCCTCCATCGTATAATCAATTCCATGTTCTTCTTCAAAATGATCTCTTAATTTTTTAATTAATGCAACTGATTTTTCTTCATCAATTTCAAATTCACATTCAAAACCATAATCTTCACATCTTAATTTGAGTGTCATTCAGTCTGAAAATATATCAAGCATATAAAAACCATAAACCTAATTTCTAATTAAAACATGAATAGCAAAACCAAATTTTTCAAATAGCACTAATATCGTCAATTAGTTGGTATTATACAGATGAAAGGTTTAGAATTTATTTTTCTTGGAATAGGTTCTGTATTGGGAGCATATCTACGATACAGAATCACCTTTGTTTTTTAATACATTACCAGTTAACGTTTTAATTGTAAATATTCTTGGCGCATTTGTCATACTGTCACAATATTGACATCTTGATGGAAGATATTCCCTATTTGCTGCAGTAGGATTTTGTGGTTCACTTACAACAATGTCTGTATTAGCCCTTGATTCTGAAAATCTTCTTGAAAGTAGTCACTATGGTACACTTGTAGTTAATGCTCTTGCAAATGTTAGTTTATCAATTTTAGCATTATTTGGAGGAAAATCCTTAATGAGTGCAATTATCAATAATTAATTAGAAATGGTTTATTCATATCAAGTTGTAAAGTTTCAAACAATTTCTCTTGTACAGGGAAATCATTGGTCTCAATCAGTTAATGATAAAGGAGTCAATTACAAATCACTCAAAGATCCTTTCTCAAAAATCATTGTACAATCTTCTAATAATTCTAAAAAATTATACCGTGTTCCAAAAGATAGAACAGTAATTGTAACAAATGACACTGTTCACTTTTTAGGCGAATTAGCTTAATTATTTAAAAAACTGATCAATCTGATCTCTATACTTTAGAGTAATTTTTCCAAAATCTGTAAAATCTTCTGCAGTTGGATATTTCATTTTCAATGTATATTGATTCATGAATATAGATAATGCACTACCTGTAATTAGATTATAAACACCATCAGCTACATTATTTGAGTATGGAAATGCAACTTTGATAAAAGGTAGATATGTTTCTGTTTGAGAAATCATTAATTGAATGTGTTTTTCCACAATTTCTTCAACTTCATCTGGAATTGGCATAATTATACTGATATTGATTTCTTATAAGTAAACATTGAATCTTTAGGCGTTTCCTTTAAGTCAAAATGAAATTGAATTTATAGTGGAATTTTTTACTACTTTTCATTGATTGAATTAGAAAAGAAAGTTTTTGGAAATATAAAGACTAAATTAATTATTGGTGCTGATCCACCTGCAAATCCTGACACTAAAAATATTTTTGAAAAAGAATTAGATATTTTACTTGAAGAATTAAAATCACAACCAAATGAGAATCTTGAAAAATTGTTAGAACAACAAAAAGTTGCAGAAAAACACATCAATAGTAGACCTGGCGCTATGGCTTTGGCTCAAAATAAAATAGAATTGTTTAACGAATTCAACAAAAAATATGTACAAATAATTAAAGAAAAACTAGATTCTTAATTTCTAACTATTCTAATCAAGCGATTTTTTGACAAATCCACCATCAATTGAATCAATCATTGAATTCTCAGCTGTCTTTTCACTTAATCCACCATCATCAGAATCTTCAGGTGATTTTTTGACAAATCCACCTTCAACTGATTCAGGTGGCGGAATTTTCTTTGATTTTCCTAATCCTATTGTTGTGT
>Ga0233434_1004372_pt1 | contig 10893 bp, 10 predicted proteins | sample SI_122_August201_4_FD_182738 | JGI IMG/M metagenome (GOLD analysis project Ga0233434, IMG submission 182738) | Seawater microbial communities from Saanich Inlet, British Columbia, Canada - SI_122_August2016_120_MG | ecosystem: Environmental > Aquatic > Marine > Inlet | place: Canada: British... | reverse complement strand
TTTCCCATACCCTTTTGCGGTGGCCCAGGCCCAGTAAAACAGAGGACCCAGGTTACTAATTGTTGGGCTTTCATGCGGAAACCCCAGGGGTTTAATTTCGGTAATGCGACCGCCATCAAACTGGCCAACAGCCTGAGCCTCAGGCGGATAAATTTTAAAATCTAAAAAGACTTTGTCTTGAATCATGATTTCATGTCCTGAAAATATTTGAATTTAATTGGGAAAATGAATTTCCAGATTGTGACCGTCTGGATCGAAAAAGTAGATGGATTTTCCATTGGGATGATTCCTGGGTTCCCCATCCATTTCTACATTATTATCTTTAAGATATTGAACAATATTTTCATATTGTTCCGGTTTGGCTTCAAAAGCAAAATGCATAAACCCGTCATCCGTCATGACCCTTTGGGCGGAGCCGAAATCCAGATCGGGAAACTCAAATAGGGCCAGGACTACATTCCCGGTATCTATTTCAAAATGTTTAATGCCTGAACGGGTCTCGGTTCTATGAATCACCGAAAACCCTAACACTTGTTGATAGAACTTTTCTGACTGCTTCATATCTTTCACGTTCAAGGCAAAATGATGCAGGCCTTTAAGTTGAACTTTAGTTGCCATTGTCTGCGATGTCATGACGATCCTCCTTATTTTGACCAAAATGAATTTATCAATCTGCCTGATAATTATAGATAGCAGGTATCGTGCCATTCTTAACTCGTTAAAATTCCGTTTAATTTTATAGGTTTATGGATTGCCAGGAAGAATACTATATTTCGTAAATTATGAAATTTAGTATAATATCTACTGAATTTCGTATATATTACGGGTGGTGAAATCTATTAAGTAATGAGGGATCTTTAAATTGGGAAAGGATATCAAAGAAGAGAGGTCGCTGGAATTGGCTCGGTTTACGATCCAGCGGTCTGGTGACGCCATCATTTTTCATGATTGCAATGGAGTCATTCTGAAGGCCAATGATTCTGCCTGCAGGAGTTTGGGATATTCTGAGGACGAATTGATCGGTCTTACTATTCAGGATATCAATCCGGATTCAAGAAAAAGAACATGGACTCAATTTTGGAAGGAATTAAAAAAAAGGAAAACTATTTCCTTTGAGGCCCGCCATAAAACCAAGAAGGGTTCAATAATCCCTGTAGATGTCGCGGTTAATTTTGTTAAATTTGATGACTGCGAGTATGCGGTTGGGTTTGCCCGCGATATAACAGAACGGAAAAAAATTGAAGCAGAAAAAGAAAGGGTTTTTGAAGAAATTTGCCAGTTGCGGGAACAATTGGAGCTTGAGAAGGAGTACCTCTATGAAGAGGTGGTAGAACTTCAGGCATTCGGGGATATTGTTGGGAAGAGTCCGGCTCTTAAAACGATTCTTCGCCAGATTGAAATGGTCGCTCCAACGGATGCCAGTTCCCTCATTACAGGGGAATCTGGAACGGGAAAAGAACTAATCGCTCATGAGATTCATAAGCGGAGTCCGCGAAGCAAACATGCAATGGTGCGCGTCAATTGCGCCTCGATTCCCAGAGAGCTTTATGAGAGCGAATTTTTTGGTCATATTAAGGGCGCGTTCACAGGGGCGGTTCGGGACAGGTCAGGTCGGTTTGAATTGGCCAATCAAGGAACACTGTTTCTGGATGAAATCGGTGAAATTCCGTTAGACTTGCAAAGCAAACTTTTACGGGTATTGCAGGAAGGGACCTTCGAGAGGGTAGGGGATGAAAAAACCCGCCGCGTAGATGTACGAATCATTGCCGCCAGCAATCGTGATTTAAAGGATGAAGTGGAACAGGGAAATTTCAGGGAAGACCTGTATTACCGTTTAAATGTTTTTCCCATAAATGTGCCTCCACTCAGGAAAAGAACAGAAGATATTGCTTTATTAGCGGCTTATTTTTTAGGGCTTGCTGCAAAAAAATTCAAGAAACCCGAGCCTCGGTTAACGAAAGCAAATGTTCTCCAACTAACCCAATATGATTGGCCGGGCAACGTGAGGGAACTGCAAAATATCGTTGAACGTTCCGTGATAATTTCTCAAAAGGGAAATTTGAAATTTGATTTGCCTAAAGCACAAGGTGAAAAAAAAATCCTTACTTCGGACTGGGATAAAAAAGACGATCAACACATATTGACTTTTGCAGATATCAGAAGCTTGGATCAGGAAAATATATTGAAAGCCCTAAAAAAAACCAGGTGGAAAGTTTTTGGCACGAATGGCGCGGCGCAATTATTGGGAGCTCCTCCTACAACATTGATATCAAGAATGAAAAAATTGCATTTGAATAAACCTGATAACTTTTAACCCTCTTTTAAAAGTTTATCCAGGAGGGTGGATTGGAGGATCTTTGGGTTTCCTTTTGCCAATTTTCGCGCTTTCCTGAAATTTTTGATGGCTTTTTCTTCTTTGCCCTCCTGAAGGTAGGCCAGACCCAGATTGAAATGGATTTCTCCCGAGGTCGGGTCGGCAAAATTGGCTTGATTGAATTGGAGCAAAGCATCCCAATATCGTCCCGCATGATAGTGTTCGATTCCGAAATCATTACGCATTTTAGCTGAAGGCTCGGCTCCTACCCGTAATGTCAGGGGAAGTTCTTCCAGGCTTTTGGAGCAACCGAAAAACCCCAAGGTAATTACCAGAATTAAAATCCAACGTCTCATAATGTTTGCAAGGCAAATTAAATCAATGCGCTATTAGTTCGAGAGGTTACCACCGTAAGTGGAAATATTAAATCACTTTTTAAGGGTCAGCAAAAATTACAAACCAAAAAAAACAACTTCTTTTATGTTTATATTTGAGACCGTATTCACTTAGAATAACCTTTAATGATTAAATCCAAAATAAGGAATGGAAATATGTCTAGCCAAGTCCGTTTAATAATTCTTTCTGTATTGTTTCTGATAATGGGAGGGACCAATATTATATCGGCGGGAGAAAATTCCGGTTCTCTGGCAGAGGGTGAAAAGGCATTTTTACTGGGGAAGTACGAAGAAGCTGAAAACATATTCGGTTCAATTCTGGAAAAGGAACCGGACAACTATATTGTGTTGAAGGCCCAGGCCAATACAAAAATAAAACTTGAAAAATATATTGAGGCAGAAAAACTATTGGATAAAATTCTTGCCATGCCCATTTCTACAGGTAGAAACATCCTGATTTATAGCGATGACAATAAGGAGCCTCTTGAAGCAGAACTGGTGGATGAAACGGTAATGGCAATGGATGAATCCAAAAAAGAGGATGAGTTCAGCAAATTTTTAAAGAAAGATAGTGAGGGACCCGTTCCACATTACCGTGTGTTTCTGAAAAAAACCGGGAAAATGAAACTCTTTCCGAAAAGTCGAACCCGAATCAAGTTTTCAGGAATTCCAGCGGCTACTCGTGAAAAAGTTGAGGCCTTGAAGGCTGATGTAAGGAAAAAATCTATTTCTGTCAGCCAGACAAAACCAGATGGAGAGCTGGTTGCAATACCCGGCGGATGTTTTCAAATGGGGAGTCAGTCAGGTGATCCCGATGAGCAACCTGTTCACAAAGTTTGCATCTCTCCTTTTCAGATGTCTAAAAATGAAGTGAGGCAAAAATTTTTTCAAACAGTTATGGGGTACAACCCTTCCCAATATGTTGGTGGCGATTTACCTGTTGATTCGGTGTCTTGGGAAGGAGCCAGAGACTATTGCAAAAAAATGGGTCTGAGATTGCCCACTGAAGCGGAATGGGAGTATGCGGCCCGTGGAGGAACGCAGGGAGAATATTATTGGGGCGAAAAGTTTACCGGCAAAGAAGCCAATTTTTGTGATAGCACTTGTAATCTCAATAATCGGAACCCTAAGTTCACAGATGGATTTAAAAATTCCTCTCCGGTTGGATCTTTTCCTCCCAATTCTTTTGGACTCCATGATATGTCGGGTAACGTCAGCGAATGGGTGCTGGATTGGATGGCTATCAATGCGAACTATTATTTGATGAGTCCAGAAAAAGACCCTCAGGGACCCCGGCCAGAACTGAACGCGTGTAGCGGGGCGAATTGTATTGGGTCCATTTCCATTACCTATAAGGTTTATCGGGGTGGGGGTTGGAACCAGGGTATTTCAGCTATGAGGTCTGCCAACCGCAAGGCCGCACATTTTCAACTTAAGGAGGATGGTACCGGTTTTAGATGTGCCGCGAACCAATAACCGTAACCCGTTTAAACTTTAGATAAGTTTTGACCGGAACACCATCATTTTTTCTTCTGTCATTTCCATCATGGTGGGCAGGATTCCCCCCACGCCTATTCCAGATGCTTTGCGCCCTCCGAATGGCATCCAATCGACCCGAAAGGCAGTATGATCGTTAATCATGACAGTGGTCGCATTGATTCTTTTTGCGGTATCCAAAGCGGTATCCAGGTTTCGGGTAATCACTGCGGCCTGAAAAGAAAAAGGAGTGCTATTGGCTCTATCAATGGCTTCTAAACGATCTTTAAAGGGATAAATATTGATGACCGGACCAAAAATTTCACAGGCAGATACATTGGCTTTATCTGATGGATTAAGAATAACAGTAGGAGCGTAACAGGTGGTGCCGATTTTTTTTCCGCCCGTTAGTATTTTTGCCCCTTCGCTTTTCGCTTCTTGCACCCATTGATCTACACGATCTACTTCTTTTTCGTTAATTAGTGGGCCGACTTCGGTTTTTTCATCAGAGGGGTCCCCCACCACAAGTTTTTCAGCTAGCTCGACCAATTTTTTTGAAAATTCATCGACAAGGCTTTCGTGTACATAAACTTTTTGAACGGAAACGCAAACCTGACCTGCGTGATAAAATCCCCCTTTAGCCAGTAAGGGCAGGGTGTCATCCAAATCTGCATCGTGATCGACAATAACCGGAGCCGCCCCGCCATGTTCCAGGGCACATCGGGTGCCTGGGGCCAGCATGGAGTGGAGCTTCCACCCTATCGCGCCCGATCCAATAAAAGTGAAAAAAGCGACTCGGGGATCGGTCACCATTTTTTCTGCCAAAGAACTTTCGCAAACAACAGCACGGCACCATTCTTTGGGCAGTCCTGCTTCATACAGACATTGAACCAGGTTAAGGCAGGAAAGAGGAGTGGCGCGTGCAGGTTTAACAATGACCGGGCACCCAACTGCTATCGCGGGTATAACCTGATGGACGATTAAATTGAAGGGGTGGTTGAAAGCACTGATTGCGGCCACAACTCCAATCGGTTCCCGGATTGTCAGGGCCATCCTGTTCATGGATGAAGGGTTCAGGTTCATGGGAATTTCGTGGCCGGTCAGCTGATTGACCGAGTGTGCGGCCTCGCGAATACCCTGAACTGCTCTCGCAAGCTCAATGCGGGAGTCAGCCAAAGGTTTACCTCCTTCTTCTGCCGCTTGATGTGCAAACTCCTCAGATTTGGCCTCAACCAGATCTGCAGTTTTCTCCAGTATTTCAACTCGCTGGTGAGTGGGAAGGATTTTGTCATAATCCTTTGCCAATTGATAAGCGGTTTCCAGAGCATTCTCTATCTGTGTCGCGTCATCCATATCAATTTCAGATATCAAATGACCATCATAAGGGGAGTTTACCTTCAAGCGTTTCGTCATGGGGTTGTCCTCATTAAAGTTGAACCCCCCTCAATCCCCCTGGTAAGAGGGATTGAGGGGGTTGCTTTCTGCCTCCCTCGCCAGAGGGTTTACTGAATACAGGTTATGGAGTTCAATTCGTCAATCAATACTTTTTTGTTTTCAGAATAATCCACTGGAATTTCTACTAAATGGACGCCAGGGCTATTTAAACATTCATCGAGCAGTGCGGGCAATTGATCGGTTGCCTGAAGGCGGTGTCCATGAGCTCCATAGGCTTCTGCGTATTTAACAAAATCCGGGTTTCCGTAGTCCAAGCCAAAATCGGGGAAACCCATTCCGGCCTGTTTCCATTTGATCATTCCATAGGCATCATCACGGAGGACCATGACTACCAGATTTAAACCCAAGCGGACAGCGGTTTCCATTTCCTGAGAGTTCATCATGAACCCTCCATCCCCGCAAATGGCCATTACTTTTCTATCGGGGTGTACAATTTTGGCACCAATTGCCGAAGGCAGACCGGCTCCCATTGTAGCCAGTGCGTTATCCAATAAAACAGTATTTGGCAAGTAGGCTTTATAGTTTCTGGCGAACCAGATTTTATAGACGCCATTATCCAGGGCAATGATTCCATCCTTAGGCATGGCTTTACGAACCTGCGCAACGAGATGTTGAGGAATCACAGGAAAGCGGGCATCATCAACCCCTTCACTTAGGTGAGATTCAACATCTTTTTTAACACGCTCAAAATAGCTAAAGCCCCAGTGTGCGCATTTATCTACCTTCTTGGCGAGTTGTTCAATGCTTCCTGCAATGTCTCCCACCACATCTAATTGCGGAAAATAAACTTCATCGACGTTGGAAGAAAAATAATTTATATGGATAACCTTGGCTCCTCCTGCGGACATGAAAAAGGGAGGTTTTTCGATGACATCGTGCCCGACATTAATGATCAAGTCGGCGCGATCCACGGCACAGTGCAAATAGTCTTTGCTGGAGAGTGCGGCAGTGCCGAGAAAATAAGGTTGGCTTTCATCTACCACGCCTTTGCCCATCTGGGTGTTGAAACAATAAATACCGGTCTTATTGATAAGTTTCGTTAAAGCCTCGGAAATACGGTTACGGTTGGCACCGGCACCGATCAGTATTAGGGGTAGTTTGGAGGCATGGATCATTTCCACAGCTTGATCTAGGGCTTTGTCATCAGCAGTGGGCCTTCGTGTTGAGATGGTATCAAAGGGAATAGCAGAACACTCTTCTGCGGCAATATCTTCCGGCAATTCCAAATGTACTGCCCCCGGTCTTTCTTCCCTTGCAAGGCGCAGGGCTTCATGGACCAGGACGGGTATATTATTTCCATGCACTATTTGTTTGGTAAACTTTGTTAAAGGTCGCATCATTTCCACAACGTCAATGATTTGAAAACGTCCTTGCTTGCTTTTTTTTATGGGTTTCTGACCAGAAATCATGAGGATGGGCATGGCACCCAGTTGTGCGTACGCGCCTGCAGTCACAAAATTGGTCACGCCGGGGCCCAATGTAGAAAGGCAAACCCCAACTTTCCCGGTGAGACGTCCATAAGTGGCGGCCATGAATCCTGCGCCCTGTTCATGACGAGTCAGAATGAGTTTGATCTTGGAACCTCTTAAAGACTCCAGAAAATCAAGATTTTCCTCTCCGGGGATACCAAAAATATATTCCACTCCCTCTTTTTCAAGGGACTGGACAAAAAGATCAGACGCTTTCATGGACAAACCTCCAGTTTCAGAATCAGGATATTACGGAATCGCAGAGTAGAATTTACTCCATAATTCACCTGAGTTCAATGTCTATTGATTATCCGTTGGGGTCAAAGGGTGAAATGAGGAAGGGATGTTGGGTCAGAAACAATTTTGAAGGAGATCAGAAAGGCGGAAGCAGAACGCTCCCGCCTTTAATCCGATATGAATCAGGAATTATTTGCCCTGGCGGATGATTTTTGGGTTTTTATCTCCCTCAACCACTAAATGCCCAATGGCACCTTTGGCAACTCTGTAAATGCTATGGTCTACCAGAGCGTAGGCCCCCGGAACATCGACTTTAAACTCTACGATAGTCGCTCCGGCTGAGGGTACTAATGTGGTTTGAATGCTTTTGCCAGTTGCTCCGCCAAACCCGCCCTCGTTATAAACCTTGTCGAAAATTTCCCCAATGATGTGAAAGGAAGAAATGCCGTTAGGTCCAATGTTGCCAAAGTAGATTCTTACCGTCTCACCGACTTTAGCCTTCAAAGCATTTGCCCCGAGCAATCCGCCTTCTTTTCCGTTGAAGACCACATGGGAGGCGTGTTCATCAAGGCCCTTCTGGATATCAAATGCCGCCACTCCATTTTCCGGGTCGGAAGCAAAAAACTCACTTTCCATGACATAATATTCCCGATCAACGCTAGGAAGTCCGCCTTCAGGCTCAACCAGAACGAGGCCGTACATACCGTTGGAGATGTGATCTACAATCGAACCCGCCGCGCAATGGTAGATAAAAAGGCCTGCCGCTTGGGCTTTAAAGGTGAAGACTTTCTCTTCGCCAGGGTCTACGGTGGTGAAGGCGGCACCTCCGCCAGGTCCGTTTACTGCATGAATATCTATATTATGTGGCTGGGTATTGCCTTTAGCGTTGGACAAGTGGAACTCAATGCTGTCTCCCACACGAACCCGTGCCATGGGACCCGGAACAGTGCCACCAAAACTCCAGAAACTATATTTAACATCTTTAGCCAGTTCCCCAACATATTCCTTGGCCTGCAAATGTATGACAACAGTATCTGTGCCACGTTTTAGGGCAGGGGGAACATTGGGGGCGGTAGTCAATTTTGCCGTGACTTCAGCTAAAGCTGAGGTTCCGCCAAACCCAACAACTAAGGCAAAAGCAAATATAATACCCAAACCGATTTTTTGATTCATTGATAATTCTCCTTATGATTGAAACAATTTAAACAGTTATTAAATGGATTTGTTTTTGTTTAAAAATGAAGTCCCCGGGATTTATTGGGGACTGCTGGTAGAACCCTAAAATTCACCTGAATATTTAATCAGGTAGAGATATTAAGATAAAAAGATACAAATATCTTTTAAGTGTTTTGAGCTTATGTTATGCTAAAATTAATGTCAACATAATTTTTTTATTTTAAGGGGTGCTATGATTTCTCAAACTTCAGAGTATGCTTTGCGAGCTGTAGTTTGCTTGGCGCAAAACCCGGATAAACCTCATACGACAGCGGAAATTGCCAGTTGGACCAAGGTTCCCGAGCATTATTTGTCTAAGGTTTTGCTGGCTCTGGCAAAACATGAGGTGGTTTATTCTAAAAAAGGTTTACATGGAGGCTATGTTCTGGCGCATGCTCCAGAGACCCTCCCTTTACTAAATGTTATTAATGCGGTGGACCCTATCAAGCATATAAAGAGTTGTCCATTGAAGTTAAAAACTCATGGGACAAACCTTTGCCCATTGCATAAAAGAGTCAACGATTCCATTGATGTGATGGAGGAGATGTTCAGAACCTCCACCGTTGCCACGATATTGAATGAACCCACAAAAAGTATTCCGCTTTGTGAATCCACAATAAATTAGTATTTATTTTGTGGTTAATAAACTCGGTTTTTTATAAATTGGCTCGTTTGGGAAACTATTATTTGATCGTTAATAGTGTCCTGTAAAAGTTTATTTGATTAGGTCGGATATTGATGAATCAAAAATTTATTGGAGAAAAGAATGTCTGAGAATTCGGGAAAAGATATTGTTGATGAGGATGAAGCGATCCAGGAAAATATGTATCAGGTTTCTGCACTGATTGCAGTGCTTGAGCAGAAAGGGCTATTGACGCGCCAGGAAGTAAAGGATGAAGTGGAAGGGCTTAAAACCAGAAATCGCTGAACAGGGCTTGGGAAGAGCCGGTTTTCAACCAGGTGGTTCATATTGATGTTGTTCCATCCTTGCTGAATTTATGAACGTAGAATTTAGCAATATCTTTTATTGATAGCACACCTGTTACCATATTGTTATCTTTGACAATTAAATGGCGAATATTTTTTGTCTGCATCTTAAGAAAAGCGGCGACCATTGATGATTCAGAATCTATATAAACGAGTTCTTTGGTCATCACCTTAAAAATTGTTGTGCTCCCGGGAAATTCATTTTGAGCCACTACCTTTTTCAGCAAGTCAGACTCAGTAAAAATCCCGACAAAATGTTTTCCCTCGGTAACCAGAATTGAACCCACTTTTTGCTTTTTCATCCTTTTGCATGCTTCGAATACGGATAAAGTAGCACTAATCTGGATGAGGGGTGGTGTAATAAAGTGTTTAACCTTGTCTTTGACCTCTTCTTTAAGCTTGTTCATGGCATGTTCTCCCCAGAACCTTAGTCATACCCTCATTATATTTGATAAAATTTGACATTAAATTATTCCCTTCAGAATGAAGGAAATAATGATATTTGGAATTTAGGCAGTCGTTTTGAAAAGATACAAGGAAAGGGGCTTGTCGTAGGGTCTACGGATTCAATGGTCTCCGCATTTTTAATTTGCTCTGTTCCAGCAGTATCATAGACTAAGGAACAGGGACTCCATGAAAATTGAGGGATGGGGATGGATAAAGCCGAATTGTTGAGATCGAATCTTCGAGAGGCCGACTTGGCCGGGAAAGACCTTTCCCAAATGAATTTTTCAGGAAAGGACCTGAGCGGGGCAATATTGGTTGGAGCCAATCTTTCCAGAGCGAATTTAACGGGGGCGGATCTTACAGGCACCAACTTGGACGAGGCGGATTTGAGTGAGGCGGAATTAAGCCGAACCGTTTTTCGTAAAGCCAGTCTTATAGATACCTGCTTGAAGAGGGTGAACCTGAAGGAGGCAAATCTGAGTCTGGCCAATTTGACCCGAGCCAATTTAAGTGAAGCGAATCTCCGAAAAGCCAAACTGAGTGAAACGGTTCTTAAGGAAACGAACCTTAGTCAGAGCTTTCTTCAACATGCCAATATGTGCTCAGCGAATTTTGAGGGGGCTAATCTTTCGGGGGCGGATTTGAGCGGGGCCAATTTGGAACATGCCAACTTGAGTGAGATCGACTTGAGCAATGTGACCCTGAGCAGGGCCGATCTGCATAACGCCAACCTGAAAGGGGCATGCCTGAACGAAGGAATTCTTGATCGAGCTTTGTTAAGGTCCGCCGATCTCAGTGGTGCTGATCTAACCGGAGCAAACCTGAGTGAAGCCAATTTCAGCCAGGCAATTCTTTCCGATTCCATTCTCACTCGCAGTAACCTCACTTTTGCTTTTCT
>Ga0233434_1004365_pt1 | contig 10903 bp, 7 predicted proteins | sample SI_122_August201_4_FD_182738 | JGI IMG/M metagenome (GOLD analysis project Ga0233434, IMG submission 182738) | Seawater microbial communities from Saanich Inlet, British Columbia, Canada - SI_122_August2016_120_MG | ecosystem: Environmental > Aquatic > Marine > Inlet | place: Canada: British... | reverse complement strand
AAGATGTAAAAAATATTCTATCTATTGGTGGATTAGAAGAAGATATTACTCATTTAGAATTATTTCAAAAAGCATTTGTTCATAAATCATATTCAAAAACAAGTAATTTTGAAAAAAATGAAAAATATTTTGGAGATATAAATGGTTTAGATTTTAATGATAATAAACAAATAATGAAATTACAAGATGAATCAAGTGAAAAAATTGAATTTGTAGGAGATGGTTTTATTCAATCGATTGTAGGTTATTATTTATTTAAACGATATACAACAAAAGATGAAGGATTTTTAACACGTATTCGTTCAAGAATTGTAAAAACAGAAGGATTAAGTAAATTTGCATTAATATTAAATTTTGATAAACATATTATATTATCACGACATGTTGAAATTATTTTTAATGGTCGAAAAAATGCTAAAATATTAGAAGATGCGTTTGAAGCATTTATTTCTGCTCTTTTTGAAGAATTCAATATTAAACATGGTGTTGCTTATGCTTATGAAAAAGTAAATTGTTTCATGGTATATTTAATGGAGAATTATGTTGATTGGACTGAAATTATAAATGAAGATGATAATTATAAAAATAAATTAATGATATATTTTCAGAAAAACTTTAATGGTAAATATCCAATATATGAAAAGATTAGTGAGGAAAATAAAGTTAATAATATAGGTCAAACCAATAAAAAGAAGGTATATTGTGTAAAAGACACATATGGAAAAGTAATAGGTAAAGGGACAGGTACAAATAAAACAGAAGCAGAACAAAATGCAGCAAAAAATGCGTTAAATTATTTTGGTATTTTTTAAGAAATAGAATTATAAATATTATCATTATCATTTTTTAAAAAAATATATTCTTCATCTTCTAAAATAAGTTCAATATATTTAGAATCTAAATATGTGGCTTGTATAATTGAGTTTAAATTATCAAATTGAATAAGCAATAAATTTTCTGAATCATAATAATAAGGTTTAATTTCATTATTAATATCAATATAAATACAATTATTTAATAATGTTTCAAATGATTCGATTAAATGTTTAAATTTTTTATTTTCATTTTCATTAATTGTTATTTTTTCATCAAATAAATAAGAATGTAACATAACAGGAATATTATAATTATAATTAAATTGATATAAATTAAAAAAATCTAAATCTTTATCAATATTTTTTTGAGTATAAATTAAATATTTATTTTTATTATTAAATTTACTTAAAATTTCAGTAAGTTGATTAAGATCATCTTTCCAATTAGGATTTTCATAATTTTCAATACGTAAAAAAACAACAATATCATTTTCATCATTTAAGATTGAATATAATTTTTTATATCTTTTTTTAAATTTTTGTTGTATTTCAATAATTTTTTCTTCTTTTAAATAATCGCTCGATGCAGGATATTGAATGTTTTTATCAGTTAGATCATCTAAATCAAAAAAATGTAAAAAAAACATATCCGTTGAATCTTGTACAGCTAATTGTTTTTTATTTTGTTGATTATGATCATGTTCAAATAAAATTTTATTAAATTGGTGAATAAATGTTTTATCTTCATGAAGTTTTTCAAGAATATAATAAATAGAATGTGTATTTGGACTAGAGTGAAAATCAAAAGGTAAAGATTCACCAATTTCTCTATTTGTATTTCGAATAAATATTTTGGGATGACAAAAACTACCTAAGCAAACATAATTTATTTTCATTACTAATAGTAATATTATATAATAAAAAAAATATATAAATTAATTTATCATTAACATTAATATAATTATATTATTTATTTATAGAGATGAATAATAATAATTCTACTGAATATGTATTAACCAATAAAAAAGAATTTTTAGAATGGTTTAATAAAAATTTTATTCAATATAGAGCGACAGGGAAGCAAGAATTAATGAAAAAAAAATATGAACCGTATAATTATCAAAAATTATTAAAACAATTTATGAATAAAAATAGTCCTTATAAAGGAATATTATTATATCATGGTTTAGGAACTGGAAAAACATGTACATCAATAACAATTGCTGAAAATTTAAAAAAAGAGAGAAATGTAGTTGTTATGTTACCTGCTTCATTAAAAAATAATTTTATTTATAAAGGATTATTATTCTGTGGAGATGAAGAGTATAAAACAAATGAATCAAGAATTAAAACAAAATATACATTCGTTTCATATAATGCTTCTAATAAAGTAAAGCAATTAAAAAATATAGGAAGTTTAGATAATAAAGTTATTATAATAGAAGAAGTACATAATTTAATATCAATTATCATGAGTGGTTTATTAGGAAGTTCAAAAGATGGTAAAGAGATTTATAATATGTTAATGAATGCTAATAATACAAAAATTATTGCTTTAAGTGGAACTCCATTAATTAATGATCCATTTGAAGCAGCCATATTATTTAATATATTAAATGGTTATAATGAAATACTTTATTATCGTATAATTAAAATACCATCAAGTTTTGGTGTAAAAGATTTTGAAACATTAGAACAAAAATTAATAAAATATAAATATATTGATGATGTAAAAATCAATAAATTAAATAAATCAATTGAATTTATTTTAAATATTAAAAGTTATCAACCTGAATTTCAACTCACATTAGATTATATTAACCAAATTGGAAATGAATATTTAGAAATTCGTTATTTAGAATTAAAAAAATATTCATTATTTCCAATTGAAGATGATGGAGAATTATATAAAAAATATTTTGTAGAAGAAAATGAAAAAGAAGGAAATAATTTAAAAAATGAAAATATTTTTAAAAAGAGAATTATTGGATTAGTAAGTTATTATAAATCATCTTTAGGAAATTATCCAAAAGTAATAGATAAAGGTATATATCGCATACCCATGAGTAATCATCAATTTCAAATTTATGAAATTTTGCGTAAAAAGGAACGAAGCGCAGAACGCGGATCTCCTAATAAAAAAAATAAAAAAGCAAAAATAGTAAAATCAACTTTTCGAGTTTTCTCACGACAATCATCTAATTTTGTATTTCCAGAAGAAATATTACGTCCTTATCCCGATCCAAAATTTGTAGTCAGTGTTAAAAAAATAAATAATAAAAATAATAATAAAAAAGATGAAATAAATCATATTAATCGTTCTTTAGAACTTGAAGAAAAATTAAATAATTCAGGCGAATTATCAAAAGATTATAAAAAAAGAATAAAAAAATCAATAGATGAACTTGTTGAAAAAGGAGACATTTATTTAAGACCAGGACCAAATGGTTTAGATAAATTATCACCAAAATTTAAATTATTATTAGAAAATATAAAAAAATCAAAAGGATTAGTATTTATATATTCAAATTTCAGAAGTTTAGAAGGTGTTGAATTATTTACAAAAGTACTTGATTTTAATGGATATTCGTCATTTGAAACACGAAATGATAAACCTAAATATGCTATTTATTCTGGAAGTGAAGATGATAAAATGAAAAAAAAAATATTAGATGTTTTTACAAGTGATGAAAATAAAAATGGTAAACTCATTAAAATAATTTTAGCAACATCTGCTGGTGCTGAAGGATTAGATTTAAAAAATATACGTCAAATACATATATTAGAACCTTATTGGAATCAAATGCGTATTCAACAAATTATTGGACGTGGTGTTCGACGTGATAGTCATATTGCTTTACCAGCATCTGAACAAGATATTGAAATTTACAGATATTTTTCTGTATTAAAACCAGAAGATGCATTAATATCAAAAGACAAACTCAGTACTGATGAACATATTGAAGAAATATCAATAAAAAAACAAAAAATTATTAATCAAATGTTAAATATATTTAAAGAATGTGCTTTTGATTGTAGTTTAAATGCAGTAGATATCAAAGGTAATTATAAATGTTTTGCATTTGGTAAAGGTGCAAAAGGATTTAGTTATTATCCAAAAATTTCAGATGATATTGTATATTTAAATACAAATACAAATACAAAAGAAGTTAAAAAGGATATAATCTTAGGTGCTTATTACCAAGGTAAAGTTTATTTAGTAGATAAAGAAAAGAAATATTTTTATTTATATTCAAATCAAAAAAAAATAAAAGTAAATATTAATCCAAAAGAAGCCAAGCCTATTTACATTGATAAGGAAAATAATTTAGTATATAAAAAAGATTCAATCAAAATTAAAAATCCAATTCCAATTGCAGAAATTAAAAATAATAAATTAATTAAAATATAAATTTTTTTTTTTATTATATGTTGAGTAAAAAAAATATAGTATTTATATTTTTATACATTATATGAGTCATATGAATCTTTTTTTTGATAACCGAAATAATCGTGTTTATTTAAGAACAAATCAAAGACATCAACAAAATAATCATAATCGACAATTAATGAATCAACAACAAAATATTCAATCTCGATTAATACAACAACAACAACAACAACAACAACAACAACAATATTTACATCAACAAGAATCACAACAATCTCAACAACAATCTCAACAACAATCTCAATCAGAATTACAAGAAACACACATTTTATCAAATAATAATAATGATGAAACCCAACTTCAAGATTCAGATTCAAAAAACTTAGTAGAAATCAATATGAAAGAATTATTTGATAAATATGCTCCTATGTATTTAAATGCGAATTCAAATTCATCTTCAAATTCTAATTCAAGTGTTGTTGAAGGACCACGTGGATTTCCTGGAATGATTGGTCCTCAAGGTCCTTCAGGACCCCCAGGTCCTCCTGGTCCAGGTTTAGATGAAGATTTGATAGATGATTTAAAAGAATTGTTAGTGAATACAATGCATAATACTAAAAATATTCGTCCATTATTATATGGTATAAAAAAAACGAATATTACAGAATCAAATCATTTACAGATAAACAGTAATTCTTATTTAAAAATAATGAAAAATAATGAAATTGGTTCAACAATTATATATGACAGTTTTTATTTATCACCAAATGTTCTTGAAATTAATGATTATTCTCATAATAATTTTATTCATGAAAAAAAAGTAGAAAAATTTATAAATATTTATGATGAAAAAGATGTTCAATATTTCCCAATAGATTATGTACCCTCTGGTTTTCCAATTAATTTAAAAAATCCACAAAGGAAATATAAAAAATTAGTCATTCAAAATTTATCATGGAATATTATTCAAAATTTAAATGATAATAAATATGAAGAAATAAATATATTAGGTGTTACTTCAAATATTGATCATATCAATTATAAAAAAATTAATTTAGATATTAACTTTGAATTACATAGTCAAATTCCCATTCATTTATTAAATGATCGAAAAAATATAATACCTTATCGAAATAATAATATATTATCAATGAATCCATCAAGTACATGTTTATATCGCATTCCTAAAATAAAAATAAATGAATTAAATGGTTTAAAAGATTATGAAGTAAAAATAGATATTGAAAATTTATATAATTTAAATAATGCTTTGTTATGTGTTCGCGTATCAATTGATGAAGATAATATATATTATCTAAAAGGAAATGATATTAATCAAAAATTAGTATATGGTTATGTTCCATTTACACAATTTTTATTAAATTTTGATTATCATTTAGAATAAATACATTTAGAATAAATACATTTAGAATAAATACAATACATCTATATTTATTATTTAATTTGATAAGATAAATCTAAATGATTTAATCTAAATATTTTTACTGATTTATCTTTAAAATGAAAATTATCATTTACATTTCCATCAGTTAAATAATTTCCATATCTTCTTTTTAATGATATAACACTGTTAAAAGGTGAATAAATATAAGTATAACCAAATATTTGTTTTGATACATTTTTTAATTCATCTTTATGACAATATGTTTTTGATGGACCTTCAAAAAAATTATTATTTAAGACAAGTTTAAAACAATCTATATGACCAAAATGACAATGATTATATTTGTTACCTTCTTTATGAAATTTTAATCCATTTTTTTCTAATTCATCTTTAATGGATAAAAGTTTTTTCCATTCTTTTGGCAAAAATCCAATATCTATATCATTATCCCATGGAATAATACCCCCATGTCTATTTAATCCTAATAATGTACCAGCAACAGCAACATATTTAATATTATGTTTTTCTAATATAGAATTCATTTTATCCATATCACTATATGATTTTATACTATAATTTCTCATTTTTGGAATTATATGCTTATATTTATGATAATTAGGACTTTTTTCATAATAAGGTAATAATTTTTTTTGACAAATAATTCTTATGAGTAATGGATTATGTGTTTCAGTATTTGTATTAGGTGAAAAATAATCTTCTTCACAATATAATATTTCACAATCATGATCAGTTGCTAATTTTTTACACATATCAATTGTAAATAACCATCTTTTATGTGTCGTTTTATATGATTTATCATATTCATCATATTCACTACTATTTTTTAATTCAATGTCATTCATTGAACGTACTTCAACACAAATCAATCCATTGGGTTTCAGATTATGAACAGCATGTTTAAATATTTTTTCAGAATTATCATAAGGCATTGCATGTAAAAACCACCTCATATACATGATATCAGTTAAAGTATTTAAATTTTTATTTTTTAATACTTTTTCAACATCTTTTTTAATTAATCTACAATTTGGGTATTTTTTATCTATAACACCATTTATATCAACAGCATAACACATATTACCTTTTTCTGAAAAAAATATGCTATCTCTACAATTACCAGCACCTAAATCTGCTATTTTTAAATAAACATTTTCTGTGTTATATTTATTTATATAATTATCATAAACAAAATTTGAAAATGAACTTGATTTTTTTATATCATGATTGTTATTTTTATAATAATCATCCCAAAATGTTTTATTTATATTTAACATTTATATAACAATATTATATATAATTATTTAAAACTTGAAACAAATATATTAAATAATGACATTAAAAAATAATTTAAATTTAAATATACTCATTCATATTTTCACTTTTAATCCTTATTTATTTTATTTAAAATTCCCAGAATATAAAGATCTTATATATCCGTTACTTAAAACAAAAATGAATATTATAATAAGATTTTTTAAACAAAAAATAAAATTAAGACATTTATATGAATGTTATTTTTTTAATATAGTTGATAATAATATTCTATATACTAAAAATACTTTAATTAAATTTATTTTTTTAAATTACGAATATCATTTTCATTATGGATTACCAGAAATAATAATTGGAAGTTATAATCTAAATAGTGAATTATTAAATGATTTAAATAATAAAACAAAGAGTTGGATAAGATTTTATTACTTTTTAAAAAAAAATGAAATAAATTCAGAAATGATATTAAGTTTTATGTTGTAATAAATAGTATGGAACAAAAACCGAATAATTTATCATTTATATATGATTTAAATAATGAGAATCATGTTGTAAGTTTAAGTTTTAATATAGATCAAAGAACAATGTTTTTTAATTGTAGTTGTGTTCAAGAACATTTTTGTCATCATATAGAGTATATATTAGAATATTTATATAATTCATATTATCATGATTATGAAATAGAAAATATACCTCTTAAAATATTTGAAAATAAAAATAAATTGTGGTTACCTGCATCTGAAATAAATCATGATACACAAGAAAATAAAATCATTGACATGGAAATATTATATTGTCAAAGTAAATTTCATTTTTATTGTTCATCTTGTGGTGGTATAAATACTGTAGAAAATTGTATTCATTTGGATTATATCATAAAAACCTTAATGGAACATTATGATGAATTAAAAGAACAAAATGAAGAAATAAATGCTATTAATTTAGATGGAATGGATATAGAATGTTAAATTGTACAACATTTCGTTATAAAAACTGATTCTACATTAAAATAAGAATTTGAATCATATATGTTCACTTTTTTTTTTGAATTATTAATATTATAGATCGGACATTTAGTACCAATAATTTCAATACATTTATATCGTTTATTTAAAACAGCAAGATCTTCAGATATTAATTTATAAATAGAATTATTATCTACATAAAATAAATTATTAAAATTTGAATTTTTAATTGTGTGTTCAAATAAAGGTTCGAATATATAAGAATTGTCATCATTTTTATGTAAATTATTTTTTATTAAATTGAAATTTTTAGCAAAATGATACAAGAAATGATAATTAATTTTTAAAATATCATTTAAAAAATAATTATTGATTATTTTTTTAAATTTATTATGATTTAAATTTAATTCTAATTGTGTAATATAATCAGTACGTACGATTTTAGAATGATAATCAATAAATTCATTATCAATATTTATAAATTCATTATAACGTGTTATATTATCGTTTAAATAATTTATGTGAGTGTGAGATAAATAATATTTCATGTAATTAGGAGTTTCATATTCATAATAAAAACTTGATTCATTTCTGAAAAATAAATCAAATTCATAAAAACTACTAATATAAACAATATCTTTAATATATTTAAGTATATCTTTTTTTAATTCTTCATTATTTAAAGACATATCAAAAATTTTATTATAATTATTGAGTAAATAATCATTATATTTTTTTAAAATATACATTTTTGGATCATTAATTGTATTTGGTTTATTCAAAAAATAAAAACTTAATAATACTGTTAAAATTGATAAAAAGACTGGAAAAAACATAATTAATTGAGTTAAGAGTATAAATAATACTCTTATAAATGTTTTAAAATCATTTTTTTATATTTTTAAAAAAAATATTATTTAAAGTATTTTATTAAATTTCATGGAATGTTTAGTAAGTGAAAATTTTAATATATCAAAAATAGTATCTACTAATCTAATTTTTACTTGATCTCTAAACATAAATGTATTTTTATCAATTTGATAACTTTTTTTATCTAATAGTAAATATGAATCTATATCTTTGATATGAGATGATTTTTTAATAGAATCAATTTGTTGTTTTTCCTTGACTAATATAACTTTAAAATCTTTTTCATTATTACGTGGTATAAGGACTTCTTTTGCTCCAGCATTCATTGCTCCTTGAATTTTAGAGTAAAGACCACCAATTTCATGAGCATTTCCTTCAAGGTCAATTTCACCAGTCATTGCAACATCATTTTTTACTGGTATTTTAGTAATTAAAGAAATAAGACATAATGTAATGGCTAAACCTGCGGATGGTCCATCTTTGGGTGTTGCAGCTTCAGGACAATGAATATGAACACCAAATTTTTCATTATCTTTAAAAAAATCTTTTTTAAAATCATTTTGTAAAATATTATTTAAAACAGTAAATGCGCAATCCATGGATTCTTTCATTACATCCCCTTGACTACCAGTTAATTTTTCAAGACCGAATTTTTTTTCACTAATTGTCTGCTTGGCTTGAATAATAGTAAGACCACCAAGGCCAGCCTGAGTTGCATAAAGACCATTGACAAGACCTACTTTTGGTTTATCATTAATTTTTTTAAGATTCATTTTGGGTAAATTCATAAACACATCTAAAATATATTCTTTTGTGATATTAAAGGGTATAATTGAATTTAATTCAGTTATTTTTTTAAGATTTATATCTCTAAAAATATCATTATATAATTCATTTAATTTACGAACTCCTGCTTCATATGTATAATTTTCAATAATATAGAGAATTAATTCATTATTAAAAATAATCTCATCATTACCAAATCCAATATTTTTATTTAATTCAGGAAAGATATAATTTTTACTAATTACTAATTTTTCTTGAGAACTTAAAGGTTGAATATTAATTTCTTGTATTCTGTCTAATAAAATACGATCAATATTTTCTTTATTATTATATGAAAATATAAATAAAACTTGAGATAAATCAATAGGGACAGAAGCAAAATATTTATCAAAAAATTCTTTATTTTGAGATTGATCTGTAATATGAGTTAATATTGAAATAATTTCTCTACCATGTTCAGTTTTACTTACTTTATCTAATTCATCAATATAAATAATAGGATTCATACATTTAGATTCAATCAAAATATCAACAATTTTACCCCATGTTGATCCTAAATAAGTATAATTATGACCTTCAATAGTAGAACCATTTGAAGCACCACCTAAAGGTAAAAATCCAAATGGACGACTATTACCAAATTCATCTACTAAACATTTTGCTAATCCATTTTTAGAAAGAGATGTTTTTCCAACACCAGGTGGTCCACATAATCCTAAGCATTGTCCTTTACTATTACCGTTCATCCATTGACCAATAATTCTTTTCATTTGTAATTTTGCGTCTGTTTGTCCATAAGTACATTTATCTAAAATTTTATCAACATCTTGAATATATTTTTTTTTATCATTTTTAAATGTATTCCATTCAAACACAAATTTATTTAATTCATTAATATTTTGTGTAATAAATTTTAAAAATAATTTATCATAATCATCTTCATCATTTTCATTTAAATGATTATTTTTTAATAATTTTGTATTTATTTTAGATTCAATTTGATTTAATTTATCAATCATCAATTTTAAATTATTTTTATTTAAAATATCACTTGAATAAAGTTCATCTTTAATTTTTTTGAAATTATTTAATTCACTTTTAAATTCTTCAATATTAATTTCATTAATTAAATTTTTATTTTCTTTTTCAATTTTGAGTTGTAATAAATCTTCATTTAAATTATCTTGATTAATAGTGTCTAAATGATTTATATAATCTTCATAATCATAGATAAATTCATTTTTAATTAATTCAAAAGTATTTTTTAATAAAATAATAAATTGATTATAAGTATGTTCACTTTTATTCGAATATGAATAATATTCATTAATAATATCATTAAAATGATTATAAATAATTTGATTTTTCTTATCTAAAA
>Ga0233434_1004355_pt1 | contig 10915 bp, 9 predicted proteins | sample SI_122_August201_4_FD_182738 | JGI IMG/M metagenome (GOLD analysis project Ga0233434, IMG submission 182738) | Seawater microbial communities from Saanich Inlet, British Columbia, Canada - SI_122_August2016_120_MG | ecosystem: Environmental > Aquatic > Marine > Inlet | place: Canada: British... | reverse complement strand
CGGACTGCGCGCCCTCCTGCAAACGCTCCCCGGTGTGTCGCAGGTTTTCGAGCCGGGTGAACCGGTGCCGGATGCCGACTTCACGCTACCGATGCTGAGCGCGCCGCTGGCGTTCGGCACCACACCGGATACCGTGCCCAACGGCGAAAACGGCCGCTACCTTTTTGCAGAACCGGCGGGAATCGTGCCCCACACCGGCGCACTCCGAATCGGCGTGGTGTGGGCCGGCCGAAGCCGATCGTGGGCGAATAACCGCTCACTGCCGACCAAGCTGCTTTCGACTTTGCTCGGCGCGTGCGGCGACGTCGCTTGGTTCAACCTCCAGCTAAAACCAAGCGACGAGACCAAGCGGATCATCGGCTCCGCCGCGTGCGTCACCGACCTTTCGCCGCACATCAGCGATTTCGCCTCGACCGCGAGCCTGATCGAGTCGATGGATTTGGTCGTGACCGTGGACACTGCAGTGGCGCACTTGGCCGGCGCGCTTGGCAAGCCGACATGGGTGCTGCTGCCGTTCGCCGCCGACTGGCGCTGGCTGCTCGATCGCGAAGACACGCCGTGGTATCCGAACACGAGACTGTTCCGCCAACGAGTTGCCGGCAATTGGCCCGAAGTGATCGACCGTATCGCCAACGAACTCCAGCGCTTGGCCAATCGCTAAACTGGCTTTCGAGGCCGGTCTTTTTTGGCGGGGCGTTTTTTTGCGCGCTTGGCTCCTAGTGGCTTGGCGCCTTTTCGGATGGCTTTTTTCTTTGCATCCTTTTTGCGCTTGGTCTCGTCGCGGATTTTTTGAATTTCGCGCTTGGTGACCTTTTTGCTCGTTCGGCTTTTGACCGTCGTTTTGCGGCGGATCGGCTCGATGCTCTTCGGGCGCGGCTTGGCCACGAGCCGGATGTGGCATCCTTCGAAGCCGAACGACTTGCGCAGCACGCCAATGAGGTAGCGCGTGTAATTGTCGCTCAATAGCTCCTTGCGGTTGACGAAGAGCAGGAACGTCGGCGGCTTCGAGCTAACCTGCGTGGCATAAAAAAGCTTGAGCCGGTGACCCTTGGTGCTGGGGGCCGGACTGCGCTCCAGCGCCGCCTGCAGCGAACGGTTGAGTAGGCTCGTCGGCGTGGTTTTCTGGAGCTGCGAACTGACGTAACGAATCGCCTCGAGCAGCCGATCCAGTTGGAAACCCTCGATCGCCGACGTGAAAATAACCGGCGCGTAGTCGAGGAAAAACAGGTTGGACTTCACCCACTTGCTGAACTCCTCGTACATTAGCTCCTCCTGTTTTTTTCGACTAAGCTTGCGGCCTCCCTGGGCGACGGTTTTTTTGGCCTCCCGCTTGCGGGCCTTCTCCAGTCCGACCTCGAACAGATCCCACTTGTTGACGACGATGACGCAGGCGCAACCGGCGTCGGTGATGCGGTCGCAGATTTTTTTGTCCTGCTCGGTGACTCCCTCGGCGGCATCCATCACCAGCACTGCTAGATCGCACCGCTCGATGGCTTTGTCGGCGCGGTTGACGCTGAAAAACTCCACAGGGTCCTTGATGCGCCGCCGCTTGCGGATACCAGCCGTGTCGATGAGGTTGTAGCGTTGCCGCACGCCGTCTGTCTCGACCTCGAACGGCACGTCGATAGCGTCGCGCGTGGTGCCCGAGATCTCGCTGACAATGACCCGCTCCGACCGGGTGAGCGCGTTGATGATCGACGACTTGCCGACGTTGGGTCGGCCGACAATGGCGATGTTCAGCGGCGGCTCGGCAGCGGCTTGGCCTTCTTCGCCGGTTTCGTCAACCGGCTTGGCCAAGTGCTCCGTCAACCGGCTCACCGCTTGGCCAATGGGAATGTCGATGCCCCGCACATGCAGCGCGCTAACGGGGAAAATGTGCTCAAAACCAAGCTCGGCGAACTCAGCGATCCCCCGTTCGTGCGCGGCGATGTCCACCTTGTTGACCATCACGAACACCGGCTTGCCGGCTTCGCGCAGCATCCCGGCGACCTCGAGATCCATCGGCACGACGCCCTCCTGCACGCTGACAACAAGCAAAATCACGTCCACGTCATCGAGAGCGACCTGCACCTGGGTGATGATCTCCCGGGCGAAGTTGTCGCCGCCGCGCTCGCCCTTGAGCAGGCCGATGCCGCCGGTGTCCACCAGCGTGAACGGATGCCCCAGCCACTCGACCTCGGCGCTAAGCCGGTCGCGCGTGACGCCGGGACGGTCGTGTACGATCGCAATCCGCTTGCGCGCAATACAATTGAACAGGGCCGACTTCCCGACATTGGGCCGACCGACGATGGCTACCACTCCTGGCACGCCTATATTGTACCGCGAACGCGGCGTGAGAGCGAGACGGCGGTGTTTTATGAATCGCCAGCCGACCGGTTTCGTGAATAATACGCATCCCGGATGAATCTCGCCGAGCGGACCAAAGTCACCTTCAAACTCGAGCAGCGCCGGGCCATCAGCAGCGGCATCCTCGAGGCGGCGGGCAGCACATTCCTTCTGCTTACCGTGGTCAAGGGATTTGATAACCCAGGGCTGATCGCCAAGGCGCTAGTCTCGACAGCGGCCAGCGTGGGCCTGCTGCTCACGCCGGTGGTGGTCACCGTCGTCCAGTCGCTGAAGCTGCCCTCCGCCGTCGCCGCCGGCCGGATGGCACTGCTCGGCGCGGCTCTGTTTTTCCTGATGGCCGCCGTGCCGTCGCTGCCGTTGTTCGTCGCCGGGAGCATCGTGGCGATGTCATGCTCGACCGGTGCGATCCCGCTGCTCACGCAAATCTTCCGCGACAATTATCCCGCCGACAAACGCGGCCACTACTTCTCGCGAACCGTGTGGTTTCGGGTCATCGCCGCCGGGGCTTTCAGCTTTCTGGCTGGCTTGGCGCTAAACGAGACCGGCACCGCCGGCCAGCCGGGCCTCGGCAACTACCGCTGGCTGTTGGTGATCTTCGGGCTCGCGTTCCTGGCGTCATGGCATTGCCTAAAACATTTCCCGTCCAAGTCGCTCAAGGGCGACGCCGGCGGCCACCCGTTCCGCGCGCTACGCTACGCCAAGACCGACAAGCTCTTTCGCCACGCGCTGATCTGCTGGATGATCATGGGCTTCGGCAACCTGATGATGATCCCGATCCGCGTCGAGTACCTGACCAACCCGGTTTACGGACTCGAACAAAACGCGCTCACCATCGCCACGCTGATCCTGGTCATCCCGAACGTTTTCCGGTTACTGCTCAACCCGTTTTGGGGACGGCTCTTTGACCGCATTAATTTTTTCCTGTTGCGCGCCGTGTTGAACCTGTTTTTTGCCATGGGAATCCTGATCTTTTTCAACAGCGACACCTTGCTTGGCATGGCAATTGGGCAGATTTTCTTTGGCATTGCCCACGCCGGTGGCGATATCGCCTGGGGCATGTGGGTGACCAAGCTCGCGCCGCCCAACCGCGTGGCCGACTACATGTCCGTGCACACGTTTTTCACCGGCGTCCGCGGCGTTCTCGCACCTATAATCGGCTTCAGCGTGCTGGCTTCCGGCCTGGCCATCGGCAGCCTGAGCCTGATCAGCGGCGGGATGATTGTCCTCTCCGCCGTCATGCTGATTCCAACCATTAAGCAGACGCGGGAGGAACACCCAACTCAGGCAGTAACCGAGGAACTCAGCGAGTAGTGAATTATGGCGTGGCGGTGTCGGCGGTGCGCCAGAGGTACCAAGCGGCGACGGTGCGGTGCGGTGCCCAGCATTCGCCGGCGGCTAGCAGCTCTTTCGGCTTCGGCAACTCGGCCAAGCCCTTGGCCAAGGCGAAGCCTTTTTGGACACCGTAATCGGTCGCGGGCAGCACGTCCGGACGACCCAACCGGAAGATCAGCAGCATCTCCACGGTCCAACGGCCGACGCCCTTGATGGAGGTCAGGCGCTCGACCAGTTCGTCGTCCCTCATGCGGTTGGCCTGGCTCGAGTCGGGCACGATGCCGTCTTTCGCCGCTTGGGCGATGTTTTGGATGTAACTGGCTTTTTGGTTCGAGAGCCCGACGCCGCGCAACTTCTCGAACGGCTTCCGCAACACCCGATCCGGCTCGGGAAATTTCCGGCCGGGGAACAACTCAAGAAAGCGGCCAAAGATGATCGCCGCCACTTTACCGGTGAGTTGCTGGTAAACAATCGAACGAACGAGCGAGGCGTAAATCGTGCGGCTCTTGTCCGGCTTAAGATCGCACGGCCCAATGCGGCGGATGACCTTGGCCAAGTCGGGATCGACTTTTTTGATATGCCGAATGGCTTTCGCTACGTCCACGGCCAAGTGCTCGTCAGTGACCCTGAGCGTCGGCCGGCAGCTTGAAGTAATCGCCACGGAGCCAGTCGGCGATCAGGCCGATTTCTTTATCGGTGAGGATTTTCTTCACGCCGAACGCGGGCATGCGGTCATTGTTATCCGGATAAAACTTTTCGTGCTCCGGGTTTTTCACGAAGTCGACGATCCATTCGCGCGAGCCGTAGCCGGTGAGGTCAGGGCCGTCAGCATCGGAATCCGGCTCGCCGAACGCATGGCAGTCGATGCAGCCAATATCGTCCTCGAGATAAGCGATGCCCTTCCGGATCAGCACTGCGTCGGACTGGTCATCGGCCGCTTGGCCGGGCAGCTTGGCCTGCGCGGAGAGAGCGACGGCAATGGCGTCGAGCATTATATGATCCTCGGTGTCGTACTTGCGGACTTTGCGGTTGAGGAATTTTTTGTACATGTCGCCGTCCTTGTGAGCGGTGCCGCCGAAGTAGCGGGCGCTGATGTATTTGTCCGGGTCGAGCAAATCACGAATCCACTGGCGAGTGGCGAAGCCCTTCAAGTCCGGCGCCTCCGGCGCGTCCTTCGGCTTGCTGCTGGCGATCACGTCGAACGGGCCTTTGGCCTTTGCCTGCAACAGCGACCGAACCGTCTGCCATTCGTTTGTCGAGGATTGGCGCGCCAGCCAATCGGGATGCACGGCGTCGCCGGAGAAAAACCGGCTCGTCATCTCCGTGCGTTTCTCCAACTCGTCGAGCGGCACGGCCTTGGCCAGTTCCACGGCCAAGCCGTCGTGCCCATCGTAGCGGTGGCAGCTTGCGCAGTGCTGAGCGAATAGCCGCGCGCCCTGCGTTTTTGGGTCGTCTTTGAGCAGCGACAGTGCGGTGGACTCGATGCCTCTGCCCTTGGCCAAGGCGGTGACACGGTGGGCGTCCCGCGCGTCGCCGAGGACAGCCTTAAGATATTTGGCGCTGTTCGGCCCGGCGACATCCTCCCGCTTGGCCAAGTACGTCAGCGCACCGGCACCGCCGAGGAACACAAAAATAATGCCGACATTAAACACGTGCCCAAGATTCCAGCGGCCGATGAACGGCATCAGGCAAATCAAACCGACAGCCATCCCCGGGATGTAAATGGCACCCCACACCTCGTTTTCGCCGGCGAAGAACGGTAGCTTGAGAAACTGAAATAGGAACAGGAAATACCAGTCCGGACGCGCGGCGGAAAACGGCTCGGACGGATCAGCCGGCGCACCCAGATGCGCGCCGTGATACCATAGCACAACCCCCAGCACCGCCACCGTCACCGCGAGGCACGCCACAACATCTTTGAAAACCTGATCCGGCCAAAAGTAAGCGTCGCGCTTGATCACCGGCTCGGCCGGCGTGATGCCGTGACGGCGGAACAGATAAATATGCCCGACGATCAGCAGCACCAACAACCCCGGCAGCACACCGGCGTGCAGCGCAAAAAAGCGCGTCAGTGTGTGATGCCCGTACTCGGTGCCACCGACGACGAGTTTTTGCATCTCCGGCCCGGCAAACGGCACGAGGTTCATCAGGTTGGTGGCAACACGGGTGGCCCAAAATCCTTTTTGATCCCACGGCAACAGGTAGCCGGTCAGCGATAGGGCCAGCACGAGCAGCAGAAGAAGAACACCGAACCAGTAGTTCAACTCACGCGGCGCCTTGTACGCGCCGTCGATCACGACCTGCATCAGGTGCAGCAACAGCAGCACCGGCATGAACTGCGCCGTCCAGTGGTGGATGCCGCGCAACAGCCAGCCGCCGGTCATCTCGTTTTGGATGTAGTTGACCGACTCCCACGCGTCGCCGGAGCTGGCGCTGTAGCCCATCCACAAAAACACGCCGGTGACAAACTGTATGAAGATGGTGAACGTGAGCGTGCTGCCCCAGACATAACGCCACCGCGAGCCGCCGGGGATGTTCTCGAACAACGCCTCGCGGGTCAGGCTGCGAATGCCGGTGCGATGGTCGATCCAGTCCAGCAACGACTTCATGACACCGGGACCGCGTGGCTGTGGCCAGGTTGAAAGTTCTGGAACTTCACCCACACTTCGGTCTTGTTACGAATTTGAATATCAAGCGGATCCATCCGGCGCGGGCTCACGCCCCGGGCAAGGCCGCCGTCCAGCTTGAAGTTGCTGTTGTGGCACGGGCAGAAAAAATCGTTGTTGCCCGGCCGGTAATCGATGAAGCAACCCAAGTGGGGGCAGACCGTGTGCAGCGCCTTAGGCAAGCCATCGACGAGCCGCAGGTACACCGCGCCAATGCTGACGTCGGTGAATCGGTTCCAAGCATCCACCTTGTCGGCCACGACGGTGAACTTGGCCGGTGTGCCGTCGGCCGGAATCGCGTCGATCGTGGTGACCTTGATGAAGCCGTCGTCGCCGGCGCCGCTGTCGCGCTTGGCCAAGGGGTTGAGATACGACCACATGCCGGCGCCAAACGGCACCACGCTGATTAACGTGCCGATGAACGCACACAGAAACTTGATGAAACCGCGCCGCTCCCCCGGCGTTTCGGGCTCGGGTGACGTTATCGGTTCCTCCGCTTGGCCAACAGAGTCGCCGACTCCGGCCTCGGATGATTCAACTTGATTTTCCACTCTTTTAGGAAAAGGTAACCCTTGGCCGTCTGTACTCCGAGAAAAAAATGCCCTGCCCACTGCGCCGACTGAATTGTCTCGACCCCACGGTACAGTTTTTCATTAAATCCCGGGCAGCCGTCTCCGCTTGGCCAATGGCACTCAGCACAATTCAAATACAACTCGCCGACCGCGAACACACGTTTACCTACCCGCAGGCCGAGGAGAAAATGATCCTGTCCGTGTTCGAGGGCGTGGACTATCCGCTGGCCAAGGCGCGCATCACGGTCGACTCGCCGACGATCATCGACATCGGCAGCAACTGCGGCGCAGCGGCGGTCTATTTCAAATCCCACCACCCCGGCGCGCGGGTCATTTGCTACGAGCCGTGCGCGGCAACACACGAGTTGCTCTTGACCAACGTCGGCCCGATCGACGGTATCGAGACGAACCCGTTCGGCATCTGGGACAGGGAAGGCACCTTCCGGCTGCACTACGGCCCGGAGCGACGAACAGGATCCTTCACCTTGAGCCAATGGGGGAAAGACTTCGGCGGCGAAGACATCGTCACAAAAAAACTCAGCGACGAACTCAAGCGACTGAAGCTCCCTTCGGTCGATCTGCTCAAGGTGGACGCCGAAACCGCCGAGCCGGCGATTCTCCACGAGGTGCTCACCGGCGCGCCGGACGTGCCCATCCGCAACATCTTCGTCGAGTATCACGGCATCTCCATCCGCAAATATCTCATCGAGGAACTTCGCCCAAAGTATGACGTCCATCTTTGTAGCGTCAGTTCCGACCGGCAGGGCACGCTGTTGTTCATGCTCAAAAAATAAAATTTCATGTTTGAAAAAATAACCCTCCACACGCCGCGCACGTTCGTGCCGGCCGACTTGAACACCGGCGACTGGGCCGCGATCGCGCCGCTCTTCGACCAACTCGAGCAGCAACTCAGCGCCGCCGCCGATGCCGCCCAGCTCGAGCAGGCCATACTCAACTGGGAGGAACTCTCCGCCGCCATCGCCGAGGAAAGCTCCAAGCGCTACATCGCGATGACCTGCCAAACGGACGATAAAACCGCCGAGCAGAATTACCTCGGTTTCGTCGAGAAAATCGAGCCGGAGGAGAAGCAATGCAGCTTCCGCCTGGCCAAGGCGCTCTCCGATCATCCTCACCGCGACGGACTTCCGGCCAAGCGCTACGGGGTGTTCACCCGCGACGCCGCGCTCGAGGTCGAACTGTTCCGGCCCGAAAATGTCGCGCTCGAAACAGAGACGGCCAAGCTTGGCCAACAGTACCAAAAACTCATCGGCGGCCTTTCCGTACAGTTCGACGGCGAAGAACGAACCCTCGTGCAAATGGGCCGTTATCTCGAAGAAACCGACCGCGCCCGGCGGCAGGAAACGTGGGGGCTCACCGCCAACCGACGTCTGGAAGAGGCCGAAACCATCGACACCCAACTCGACGACTTGGCCAAGCGGCGCAACCAAATGAGCGCCAACGCCGGCTTTGCGAATTACCGCGACTTCGCCCATCGCCGTAAGGGTCGCTTCGACTACACGCCGGATGACTGCCTCGCATTTCACGATGCCATCGAGCAAGAAATGGTGCCGCTGCTCACCGAACTGCACGCCGAACGACGCGACACGCTCGGCATCGAGTCGGTGCGCCCGTGGGACACCGCGACCGACCCGCTTGGCCGCCCGCCGCTCAAGCCGTTCGACGACGTGTCCCAATTGATCACCCGTTCGCAAGCTATCTTCGACCAACTCGACGACGACCTTGCCGGATGGTTTCGTACCATGCAGGAACTCGACCTGCTCGACCTCGCCAACCGCAAGGGTAAGGCGCCGGGCGGCTATCAGGACTCACTGGCCGAGGCGCGGTTGCCGTTCATTTTCATGAACTCTGTCGGCGTGCAACGCGACGTCGAGACACTGCTACACGAGGCCGGCCATGCGTTTCACACCATGGCCAGCCAAGGCGAGCCGCTACACTCGTACCGCCACGCGCCGATCGAGTTTTGCGAAGTCGCCTCGATGGCGATGGAGCTGCTCGGCGGCGAATACCTCGGCGAGTTTTACGACACAGAGAAAGTGCGCCGTGCGCGGATCACCCACCTCGAGGGCATCGTGTTCGTCTTCCCGTGGATCGCCACGGTCGATGCGTTCCAGCATTGGCTCTACCTGAACCCCGGCCACTCGGTCGCCGAGCGCGACGACGCCTGGGACGGCTTGATGGATCGCTTCGGCGGCGGCATCGACTGGAGCGGCCACGAGCGCGCCCGGGCCAAATATTGGCACAAGCAACTCCACATTTTTCTGCACCCATTTTACTACGTCGAGTACGGCATCGCCCAACTCGGCGCACTGCAGGTATGGGCCAACAGCAAGCAGGATCGCGGCCGGGCGCTCGCCGACTACAAAGCCGCGCTCGCGCTGGGCGGCTCAAGGCCGTTGCCGGAACTGTTTGAGCGCTGCAACACCCGGCTCGATTTCAGCCGCGAAACCGTCGCCCCGATGGCCGAGCTGTTGCGAAAAGAATTGGCTGCGCTGAAGGGTTGAACGAACTCAACGATTGACCAGCCAGAGCACCACGCCGATCAACGCGGAGCCGACGACCCCAGCGATGATGCTCCACATTTGGATCTTGTTCCGGTTTCGCCGGTTGGAACGCCCCATGCCAGGAAGCAGGTAATAACGAGGTGCTTCCTCCCCTTCTTTCGGCTTTTTATTCGTGAATCCAAACATCAGTCGCTCCTCCATGACGCACAACTCGCCAAACTCTATTCATCCTGTCGCCAAATGACAACCACGCTTGGCCCAGCGCAGACTCTCCGCTAACTTGGCTTCGTGAGTTTTGTCGGCCATTTTGACCAATTGCCCATCGACGCGCTCAGGAGCCGCGCCCGCGACGCTTCGGACGGTGAGGTGTCAGCCGCCCTGGCCAAGCGCGACTTAGGCTTGGCCGACCTCGCTGCCCTGCTCTCCCCCGCCGCCGCCGGCCAGCTCGAGCCGTTGGCCAAACGCGCGAACCAACTGACCCAGCAACGGTTCGGCAAAGTCATCCGGCTCTTCGCGCCGCTCTACCTCTCCAACGAATGCATCAACAACTGCCAATACTGCGGTTTCTCACGCGACAACCCGATCCTGCGAGTGACGCTCTCGCTCGATGAAGTCGTGCGCGAGGCCGGGGCACTCGCCGGGCAGGGCTTTCGCAACGTCCTGCTCGTCGCCGGGGAACACCCAAAGTTTATCTCGAGCCGCTACATGGCCGACTGCGTCGAGGCGCTGCGCGACGCCGTCCCGTCCATCTCGCTCGAAGTCGGCCCGATGGAGACCGACGAATACCGGCCGTTGGTCGAAGCCGGCGCGGAGGGACTCGTCGTTTATCAGGAAACCTACCACCGCGAGGTTTACGCAGCCATGCACACCTCCGGCCCCAAGCGCAACTTCGACTGGCGGCTCGAGACGCCGGAGCGCGCCCATGCAGCCGGCTTCCGGCGACTGGGCATCGGGGCGTTGTTCGGGCTGAGCGACTGGCGGCGCGAAACCCTCTGCATCGCCGTGCACGCGCAATACCTGCTGCGCCACTGCTGGAAATCGCAACTGACCATTTCACTACCACGCCTCCGCCCCTGCGCCGGTGAGTTCGAGCCGTTAACTGACTTCAACGATCACAACCTTGTCCAGGCCATCTGTGCGCTGCGCCTGTTTCTGCCGGACGCCGGCATCGTCCTCTCCACCCGCGAACCGGCGAGCCTGCGCGACCGGTTGATTCCATTGGGCATCACCATGATGAGCGCCGGCAGCCACACCGAGCCGGGCGGCTACACCGGCGCCGGCCAGAACAACCTGCACTACACCGAGCGCGGCCGAATCCGGGAACTGGTTGGCAACGCGAGCGAATGGGCCACCCACGCCACCGGTCAGTTCGACATCGCCGACGAACGCGAGCCAAGCGCTGTCGCCGCAACCCTCACCCGCCTCGGTTACGAGCCGGTCTGGAAAGACTGGGATCCGGCTATCCTCTCCAACTAAA
>Ga0233434_1004350_pt1 | contig 10919 bp, 12 predicted proteins | sample SI_122_August201_4_FD_182738 | JGI IMG/M metagenome (GOLD analysis project Ga0233434, IMG submission 182738) | Seawater microbial communities from Saanich Inlet, British Columbia, Canada - SI_122_August2016_120_MG | ecosystem: Environmental > Aquatic > Marine > Inlet | place: Canada: British... | reverse complement strand
ATGGTGCCCGGGGCCGGAATCGAACCGGCACGCCCGTGAAGGCGCAGGATTTTAAGTCCTGTGTGTCTACCAATTTCACCACCCGGGCATGAATTGTGCAATTACTATAGACACATTAAAAAGAAGCAATTATATACTAAGCATCGGTAAAATTCGAGATTTTGTATGTGTTGGATTTTATAGGGATGATCAAATTAATTATTCTAGCAGTGGTTATTTTTTTAGGCTTTAGTCTGTTTAAAAAATTCAGAAAGCCAGCCAGCCATACTGATCAACAGCCATCTACCAATAAGATGTTGGCTTGTAGTGTTTGTGAAACGCACATTCCTGAAAATGAGGCGATTATCCATAATGGCAAAGTTTATTGTTCAAAAGAGCACATGGAGTAGTTTATGAAATTTTTATTAGATTTTTTCCCTATTGCATTATTTTTTATTGTTTATAAAACCATGGGCTTGTACGCGGCCATTTACGCCATGATTGGCGCCACTGCTTTGCAAATGTTAGTTACACGTTTTCAAACGGGTAAATTTGAGAAAACACATTTAATTACTTTTGGTTTACTAGTGGTATTTGGTGGCATTACTCTGGCGATTAAAGATCCGGCCTTCATTATGTGGAAGGTTAGTGTTTTATATGTTGTCTTCGCATTGGCACTCATACTAAGTATGTGGATTGGCGAAAAAACACTTTTGCAACGCATGCTTGGCAAAGAGATGGAGTTGCCGTCAAAAGTATGGCATCAACTCACTTGGCTTTGGGGTGCTGGATTTAGTGGCATAGCCTTAGTGAATGCCTATTATGTCGATATTGCGCTAAGTACACGAAGTGCACTATTTAGCGCATCAACTTTAGATCCTAAAGTCGAGTTAACTGAGCTGGAATGTGCATCAACCATGGTAGAGCAGCTTTGCCTAGCAGCTCAACAAAGTGAAGAGTCTTGGGTAAATTTCAAATTGGGCGGTACCATGGGACTGACCGCTATATTGATTATCATTACTGTCATTTTTATTTCTAAATACATTAAAGAGGATAAAACATCATGAAACATACGCCTTTATATCAAGCGCATATCGATGCTGGTGGAAAAATGGTCGATTTTGGTGGCTGGGAAATGCCACTGAATTATGGCTCGCAAATTGAAGAACATCATCAAGTGCGTAATGATGTTGGCATGTTTGATGTTTCACACATGACCACGGTTGATTTTAAAGGCGTAGAAGCTAAGAAATTTTTACAAACCTTAATTGCAAATGATGTTGAAAAATTAAAGACACAAGGCAAGGCGTTATATAGCTGTATGCTTAATGAAGCTGGCGGCGTGGTGGACGACCTAATTGTTTATTATCAAGATGATGAAAACTACCGTATGGTGATTAATGCTGGTACTACCGAAAAAGACATTGCTTGGATTAATGCACAAGCCGAGGGTTTTGATGTAGCTGTTGAACCAAAACTAGATTTAGCCATGATCGCCGTTCAAGGACCTAACGCACGTGCAAAAGTATTTGAGGCGATGCCAGGTGTTGAAGATGTAGCTGGAGAATTAAAACCATTTAACTCAGCAAGCCTTGGCGGATTGTTTATTGCTCGTACCGGCTATACCGGTGAAGATGGATTCGAGATTATGTTGCCAGAAAAATCTGCCGAATTTACTTGGAAGATGCTCATGGAAGTAGGTGTTAAGCCTTGTGGGTTAGGTGCGCGCGATACACTTCGACTAGAAGCAGGCATGAGCTTATATGGCTCTGAAATGAATGACGAAGTTTCGCCACTCGAAGCGGCACTAACTTGGACAGTTGATCTAACGGATGAAGACCGTCGTTTTGTTGGCCGTGATGCATTAGAGGCATTAAAAGAAAAAGGCGCTAATAACACGATTGTAGGTTTAGTCTTAGAAGGTAAAGGCGTGATTCGTGATCATCAAAAAGTCGTGACCAATATTGGTGAAGGCGAAGTGACTTCAGGCACTTTTTCACCCACCATGAATAAAGCCATTGCACTTGCGAGTGTACCAAAAGGCAGTGAAGGATTATGTGAAATCGAGATGCGAAATAAGATGGTTTCCGCTAAAATAGTCAAACCACCATTTGTACGTAATGGCAAAGTATTAGTTTAGAAGAATTAGGAGATTTAAAGATGAGTGATATAAGAGACGACAGACAATACACCGAAACCCACGAGTGGATTTTAGATAATGGCGATGGCACTTATACCATGGGTATTTCTGACCACGCTCAAGCTTTATTAGGCGACATGGTTTATGTTGAATTACCAAGCGAAGGCGATGAGGCTTCTGCCGAAGATGAATTTTGCGTGGTTGAATCTGTAAAAGCAGCCAGTGGTGTTTATGCACCTGCTGACCTTGAAATTCTTGAAGCTAATGAAGCACTTGATGACGAGCCGGAGTTAGTTAACTCAAGCTGTTATGATAACGGCTGGTTGGTTAAATTTAAATCTGACGGCATTGATGGCCTGATGGATGCAGCTACCTACGCTGAAACACTAGACTAGCGTAAATCCATTGATTAATTCATTAGTTGCCTTTAAAGGTAAAGCGGCACGTATTGCCGGGCAAAATACTCATAAATTCGAGTTAGAATTTGCAGATGGGTCAACCCGCAAAGTGAGAGAAAAAGATTTCCGTTTTATTCATCCTGAATTTACAAAAGTTAACGATAGCTGTGCACAAGCAGACATCGCAGTATTGGATGACTTTCAAGAAGAAACTTTAAGCCTGCAAGAAATCACCGAATGGCTATTTGACGAATACACCGCACAAAGCGCTTGGTGTACTTGTTTGTTGGTTGAAGATGGGTTGTATTTTTACTGGCAAAAAGACAAAATTTATGTGCGTCCTGCTGAACAAGTTGCTAGCATTCAGGCCAAGCGCGATGCCGAAGTATTAGAAGCACAAACACTGGCGCATTGTGTTGATAACATTGCCAACAACACCTTCGATGAGCAAGATCTGCCTTTTATTAAAGATATTGAAAAAGTCGCACTCAACCAATCTAAGCACGCCAAAATACTTGCCCATATTGGTGTAGAAAACACACCTGAAGCGGCTTACAAGCTTTTATTAAAACTCAAATATTTAGACCAAACCTTTAATCCGTATCCGGCACGTCATGGTATTCCTGATGATGTGGATATTGATACCGAAATGGCTGAAGTTGAGCGTGTTGATTTAACGCATTTAAACAGTTATGCGATTGACAACGCTGATTCAAACGATGCTGACGACGCCTTTAGTGTTGATGGTGATAAAATTTGGATTCATATTGCTGATGTTTCAATGATTGTTGCACCAGGTTCTGAGCTAGATTTGTACGCCCAAGAAAGGGCTTCTAACTTGTATTTACCAGATCAAATCTTGCATATGTTGCCAACCTCAATTACTAAGTTGTGTGCATTGGGCCTTAGTGAAACTTCACCGGCTTTATCGATTGGGTTTGTATTGTCAGGCAAAGAAATGCAAGACATTGAAATAGTACATAGCACCATTAAAGTTACCAATATTAGTTACGATGATGCCGATAAAATTTTAGATTCCAATGAAGATTTGGCAAAAATACAAACTTTGGTGGAGCTGCATAGGCAATACCGAGCTAGCAATGGCTCTATGAGTTTGAGCTTGCCTAGAGTAGATGTAAGATTTAAAGAAGGGCAAGTAGAGATTTCGGATCAAGCCAGCAGTCCTTCGAGAGAATTGGTGGCTGAAATGATGATCATGGCGGGCAGGGTGATTGCGCTATTTGCACAAGACAATGACATCGTTATGCCGTACGCTATTCAAGATGAAGGTGAGTTTCCGCAAGAAACACTTGATAACAAAGACAATCTGTCGATGTCTGAATCATTTGCTGCGACCAAGTGTTTTAAGCGTTCTGCCACTTCGACCAAGCCACTACTTCATTATGGGTTAGGGCTTGATGCTTATCTTCGAGTCACTAGTCCATTGAGACGATATTTTGATCTTCTGGCGCACCAACAATTATCAAGCTTTATTTTAGGTAAACCAACCCTAGAGAAAGATCGCGTTAAAGAAATTATTGGCATCACTAATGCGTCAATGCCTGATATTGGTAAAACCACACGTGCCAGTAATGACCACTACAAGTGCTTGTATTTAATACAAAATCCGAGTTGGCAGGGTGAGGGTGTTGTGGTTGATACACGTGGTGATAAGGCGTTATTCATGATTCCTGACGTTGGTATGATGACGCAAATCAAGTTTAAAACTTTGCCTGAAAAGGATGAAAAAGTATTGCTTAAAGTCGGTAGCGTGGATTTGGTTGAACGTCTAGTGAATTTCAAGCCAGCTTAATTCACCATCAAGCTTAATCGCATTGCCTGCATCGTTTGACCAATCGCCTAAAACATAACGAGTAAATTTTGTCTTAATATGTGTATTGAGGCGATGCGTGTGTCCATGAATCAGATTTGTATCTGGGTATTTTTCCATTAGTTCTATCACCGCACCTGGATTGACATCCATAATCTCACTCGATTTATACTGTTGTGCTTTAACGCTTTTTTTACGTATTTTCCCAGCCAGTTTTGAACGTGTTGCTTTAGGTAGGTGTAAGAAAATAAATTGAGTAATCGGATGTTGTAAGATGCTTTTTAGTTGCTGATAACCCTTGTCATCTGTACACAGCTCATCACCATGCGTGAGCACATATTGCTCAGTGCCAGATTCCAATAGATAAGGCGAATCAATTAAGCTTGCCCCAGTTTGTTTGGCGAATTCATCGCCCAACAAAAAATCACGATTGCCCGTCATCACAAAGATTCTGGTCGTGGCGCTAAGTATCTTTAACTCGGAAATAATTACTTGGTAATCATCAAGCGATAAATCATCGCCCAGCCAAGTGTTAAACAAATCACCTAAGATGAATAACTGACCCACCTTTGTTGCTTGATCTCGGCAAAACTTAACAAATAAATTGGTTTTATCCGCCTCACTAGAAGTGAGATGGAGGTCCGCAATAATTAGCGAACTAGGCATGATTACTGAATGTATGCTTTAGTAACAACAACCGCATCATTTGGCACATCTGCATGACCACCTTGATTGCCCGTAGCCACTAAGCCAATTTTATCCACCACATCGAAGCCTTCAGTGACTTCACCAAACACACAATAACCCCAACCATCTTGAGCTGGGTAGTCTAAGAAAGAATTGTCAGATGTATTGATAAAAAACTGTGAACTGGCTGAGTGTGGCGCATTGGTTCTAGCCATTGCTAGCGTGTATTTGGCATTTTTTAAACCGTTAGCTGCTTCATTTTCGATCTCCGCCTTAGTTGATTTTTGACTCATATCTTCATTAAATCCACCACCTTGAATCATAAAGTTTTTGATCACACGGTGAAAAATTGTGTTGTTGTAAAAACCATCATTAACGTAATCGATAAAGTTTTGTGCGCTAATCGGTGCTTTGTCAGCGTCAACGTTAATGTGAATATTGCCCATGTTGGTTTCGAAAATAATCATTGTATCAATCCGTATGAATAAAAACACAAATTATACTTAAAACACCCTTTCATAAAACATCTCGTTGGCGTATAATTGCTTCTTTTTACGAATTCACATTTAGGTTTTATTATGTACGCAGTTATTAAAACAGGTGGTCAACAGTTTAGAGTAGCCGAAGGCACAACTTTAAAGATTGAAAAATTAGAAGTTGAGCCCGGCAAAAAAGTCACTTTTAAAGAAGTGCTAATGGTTGCTGATGGCGACAAAGTTCAAATTGGTGCACCAATGGTTGCTAAAGCAACGGTTGAGGCAAAAGTAATTTCACAAGGTAAAGGCAAAAAGGTTCATATCTTAAAGTTCCGTCGTCGTAAGCACTCAATGAAGCAGCAAGGTCACAGACAGCTATTCACTGAAATCGAAATTACAAAAATTAAGGCATAAGGAGTAACTCATGGCTCACAAAAAAGCAGGCGGTAGTACTAATAACGGTAGAGACTCCCAGTCAAAACGTCTAGGCGTTAAACGTTTCGGTGGTCAAGCGGTATTAGCAGGTAACATTTTAGTTCGTCAAAGAGGCACTAAAGTTCACCCAGGTACTAACGTTCGTAGAGGTAAAGACGACACATTGTTTGCAACAGCAGATGGTAAAGTAGTTTTTGCTAAAAAAGGTAAATTCATGCGTCAAACAGTTTCAATCGAAACTGCATAATCCGTAACTCAGTATTATTTAAAAAAGCGCCTTCCGGGCGCTTTTTTATTAATTAAAATAAAGCTATTTCGCTCATTAACTTTATTATGAAATACGCAATCGTTTTTCCAGGTCAAGGCTCGCAATCATTGGGTATGCTGTCAGATCTTGCTGATAATTTTCCTATTGTCAAAGACACATTTTCAGAAGCATCAGATGCCTTAGGGTTTGATCTTTGGACACTTACCCAAGAAGATCAAGATGGCCTTAATCAAACTCAAAATACTCAGCCAGCAATGTTGGCAGCCGGTTATGCAACTTACAAAGTTCTTACCGGTGAAACAGATTTGTCACCAGTTTGTATGGCTGGGCATTCTTTAGGCGAATACACCGCACTCGTTGCTTCAGGCGCGCTTAATTTTAGCGACGGCATTAAGTTGGTACAAACACGTGCAGAGCTGATGCAATCAGCCGTACCTACTGGTGTGGGCGCGATGGCGGCTATTTTAGGTCTAGAAGACGAAGTCGTGATTAAAGTGTGTAGTGATTATGCTGGCGAAGGTATTGTGCAAGCGGTTAATTTTAATTCAAATGGCCAAGTAGTAATTGCTGGTAATAAAGAAGCGGTAGATGTCACTTGTGAAGCCATGAAAGCTGCAGGTGCTAAACGCGCTGTAATATTGCCAGTGAGTGTGCCTTCGCATTGTTCACTTATGGATGATGCAGCAACGGTGTTTGCTAATGCGGTAGAAGCGGTCAGATTTAGCATGGGTGACGTTGATGTATTGCATAACGTTGATGCGGCCAAAGCAACAGACACTAGCGATATAAAAGCAAAATTAGTCGCGCAATTACACAAACCAGTATTATGGACAGGCACGGTTAAAGCTATGCATGGTATGGGTGTAGAAAAATTAGTTGAATCAGGTCCAGGCAAGGTATTGGCTGGTTTAACAAGAAGAATTGAAAAATCATTATCTGCAAATGCTGTGCTAGACTCAGCCAGTGTTTCAGCCACTTTAGAGGAGATTACGTCATGAGTAACTTAGAAGGAAAAATCGTATTAGTTACCGGTGCAAGTCGCGGTATTGGCCAAGCCATCGCCTTATCTTTAGGTGGTGCAGGTGCTACAGTCATTGGCACTGCTACAAGTAGCAACGGCGCAGATGCTATCAGTACCACTTTAAAAGATAATGGCGTTACCGGTACCGGTATGGCGCTTAATGTCACTGATAATGATCAGATTGCTGATGTAATGAAAAACATTACGGACACTTATGGTGCAGTCGATATCTTGATCAATAATGCCGGCATCACCCGTGACAATCTACTAATGCGTATGAAAGAAGATGAATGGGACGATATCATGAATACCAATCTTGCTTCTGTTTACAAAATGTCAAAAGCGGTGTTACGCGGCATGATGAAAAAACGTGCTGGTCGTATTATCTCTATTGCCTCAGTTGTGGGCGCAATGGGAAATGCTGGTCAAACTAATTATGCTGCTGCCAAAGCCGGCATTATGGGCTTTACCAAATCATTGGCACGTGAAGTTGGTCCACGAGGAATTACGGTTAATTGTGTCGCGCCTGGTTTTATCAAAACTGACATGACCGATGCATTACCAGAAGAGCAAAAAGAAGCTTTGGCTAAGCAAATTCCAATGGGTCGTTTAGGTTCAGTGGAAGAGATTGCAGGCTCAGTATTGTTTTTGGCGAGTGATGCTGGTGCGTATGTGACTGCACAGACGCTACACGTTAACGGCGGTATGTATACCGTTTAGCGTCATCTTTTTCCATTTTTCTGCGTTAAGCTTCTCAAAACTTTCAATCACATAGTTCCATCTATGCTCAATCAAGTTTTGAGAAGCTTGCCTTGTACTAGCGATATAACAGCAGTTCTCCAGGAGGGAAATAAAAAAATATTCGCTAAATTATCTATAAAAATAGCCATTTAAAGAATTTCCAAGATTTCTAATTTCTAGATAATTTTGCATTAAAAAACCCTTTAAAAACGTGATAAATCATTGTTTTTAAAGGATTTTTTAGATTTTAGATGGGTAAATTTACCCCATTTCGATTATTTGCTAAATTTTTAAGCCACTACTTTATCTTCTTCTTTACGAAAAGCATTCATAATAAACACCAAAAAGATAGATAAGATAAATCCTGCAATAAAGGCCACTGCCACAATTAATATTTTCTTGGGTTTAATTGGAGTTTCTGTTGGATAAGCATGTTGATTTAACTGCATGGCGTTAATGCCAGTAGCGCTTGGGTTAAATGACCTTAGTTTGATCGCTTCAATGTCTAGCTTGTTAATTTCAGCAACGAATGGACTGTCATCTTTTCTTGATTCAAGTGTTTTTAGAATTTGATTAGAATTAATTGCACTGAGTTTATTCTTTAAATTGACAATTTCAGATACGTAGGCATCATCATTTTCCCTGTTTTGCAAAATACTAATTTCTTGAAGAAGCGCACCCTCTCCATACAAATACCATTTTGGTAGTTTTTGATTATCACCGACAGCAACACTTAACTGCGTATTAACTTCCTTGCTATTACTGATGTTTTTAAAATTGTTATCAATTATTCCAAGAGATTTAGCCATTTTTGCACTATCAATTAACACTTGAATTTTGTTTAACCTGTCCTGTTTAGCCTTAACTCTTAGTCTTTCTATTTGATCGGTAATTTCACTAATTTTTTGTTTATCCTCAATTTTGATACGTTCAATTTTTGACAAACGATCTTGTTTTGTTCGGGCTAGCAGTAAACCTCTCTGCTTTGAAATTTCTTCTAAGCGAATATCGATCTTTTGTTGAATAATGGCTAGAAACTCACTCACTGTTTCTGTATCAGCTATATTAGCTAGATCATTTAAGAAATTAGAAATTACAGTTGAGTCATTACCTTCTAAAGAAATAGTGATTGGTTTTTCATAGTTAGATTTTTCACCCTTTTTTTCTTTATTTGATTCAATGGTGATTGATTTAGTAAAGCCACCAATAAGGCTATCTAAGTTTTTAATTGGTTTATTCTCAGGATTAAGTTTGGCTAAGTAATTATTTTCATCAAAAATTTTTCTTTGAAATTGGCTTGACATCACCTTATTCAAAAATTTACGATAAATCGTTTCACTCGTTTCACTCGTGAGCTTAATTTTATTAAGCTGTAAAACTGAAGAAGTGCTAGGTGATAGAAAAGAAATACTAGCTTTATAAGTGGGTGGAATGGATAAAGCGTAAGCGATAGCTAAGGCTGTGACCAATCCCGTAAAGCCAAAAATAAACCGTTTTCGATCAGCCAAAGATCTAAAGAGTTGCTTTAAGTCAATCTCATCTTCTTGGTAGTAATTTTGTTCAGGTAGGTTTTGTTGCATAGTAATTTTCGTATTTAGTTTTGAACTATTTTAACGGGAGTTTTTAATTATAAATTAATAATTTATAATTAAAAACTCCAGCCAACTGAAACGGCAGAGCTGGATACATTGCCAGACTGTGAGCCTAATAATCGATAGGTGGTATCGTTATCAGCATCATGATGTGAAAACCCGTAAGCAACAGCATTAGTGCCATTGTAATTACCGGTAGCTACGGAAAAATTAGACTTTCCGTATTGTGGTTGTACAAGGGCTGACATTGCCATGGATTGTGCAAGACCAGTTTCAATATCTATGATTTTGTCAATATTGATATTAATCAATCCTTGATTGGTTTGGATGCTGTTAGCATGATCGGAGATACTGGATTTATTGGTATTTATAGAATTAGTGTTGTTTGTGATATTTCCAGAATTTGATGTAATTGACGAGTCTTGAGATGTATTTTTAGACTCAATGGTAACTATGTTAGAGGCATTAGTAGAAATAGATGTGGAATTGGCGCTAATAGAATTTGTATTGCTTGTGATGTTGGTTGTGTTGCTAGAGATTGATGTATCTTGAGTTGTATTAATGGTTTGAATAGAACTGATTGAATTTGAATTGCTAGTGATATCGACACTATTGGATGAGATAGAACTGGTATTTGAAGTTATGTTTGTAGCATTGCCTGAAATGTCACTTGTATTAGTTGTAATATTGGTTGTATTGGCATTTGTGGCAGTGTCGACATAAGCTTTGGTGCTAGCGTGGTTATCGCCAGTAGGAGTTTGCACGCTAAGTGTGCCGAGTACAGTGGTGTTATGAGAGGCGCTGGTGCCGATTTGTAATTCATTGATACTAGATGCAATTTCGTCTTTGCCACTAGATGAAGTTGATGCATCTTCAATGGTGAATGAGTTAACACCGATGTGTACAACATTGCCGACTTTACGTACCATATTGTTGCCAGATGAGTCTTTGAGTGTATTAACAGTTAAGTTGCCATTGATAGTGACTTCGCCACTGGAAAAATCACCATGAATAAGTGGCGAAGCAGTATCGCCATTTGAAATGTAGAGTTTATTTGAGCCTGTTTCGTTGTAACCGGCTTTGTGTCCGATCATCACATTGCCAGATCCTGTGGCGTTGGTATAGCCTGCACGGTAACCGATGGCGGTATTGCTATCGCCATTAGCACTATTGAGTGTGCCATTGCCATTGGATACATTGTACGATCCTGTGGTATTGGCGAGCTGTGCATCATCACCAATGGCGGTGTTAAATCCGCCGGTAGTATTGGCTTTCATGCTTTGGTTACCCAGTGCAGTGTTGTTTGATCCGGTGGTGTTATATCTAAGTGCATAATTACCATTGGCTGTAT
>Ga0233434_1004341_pt1 | contig 10933 bp, 5 predicted proteins | sample SI_122_August201_4_FD_182738 | JGI IMG/M metagenome (GOLD analysis project Ga0233434, IMG submission 182738) | Seawater microbial communities from Saanich Inlet, British Columbia, Canada - SI_122_August2016_120_MG | ecosystem: Environmental > Aquatic > Marine > Inlet | place: Canada: British... | reverse complement strand
CTTCGGTTTTGTGGAGCACCTTACAACAGGTCCTGTCTTGTAAGGTGCTCCACAAAACCGAAGCCGGGATGGTCGAGGTGCCCTGTGAGATAGAGCCAGTCACCGCTATTGGCACCCTCATAACGAATGATCAGATTTCCGGCGGTATCGCGCTCGATCGACAGTGGTGTATGGGTGCTTGACCAGTCATCGATCAGTGTGTCGATTGCGGCAACGATACGGTGTTCGTGAAAAGGCGCCGTGGGTAGACGCAGCAGGGGGAGAGCGATGTCCAAGAAGTCCGGCAAAGTGGTCGTCTTTCCTTTGGAATAGCGATTGCGTAAGGGGCCACCGTTCAGCTATCGTTGAGATTCCTTTCCAACAGAGTCAGGGTCCTCAACCATAGCGTGATTCACACCGTCGCGCCCATTGACTCGATTCGTAACGACTGTGACCCGTTTCGGCACTCCCCAGGATCTTAGCGATCCAGGCGGGCGCCTTGCAAGGCTGTGTGCCAGAGCGATGAAAAGAGAGCTTCCTCAGATATATCAACGCTACCTGGCGACGCGGCGTGACGCCAATTTGGATGTCGGTGGTCGCGAGGCATTGACCTGGCGTGGCTTCTGGGTGGGAATTTTTCTCAGCTTCTTTCTCGCCATCGGCGCCCCCTATGGAAACATGATCATCCGGGGCTCCTACATGTCGCTGGATTTCAGTACGCCCGGTGCGATCTTCTTGTTTCTGCTGCTGATCGGCGTCCTGAATACGCTGTTCAAGTGGGGCTCGGTGACGTTTTGGCGCGCCAGCATTTTGGCCGTCACGGCGACGTCAGGGATTCTTTACGCCGGATGGCCGCTGTCTTCAATTGATCCGGCGTCACCGGCCGTGTCCCTCGGGGCATTTCTACTGGCCTCTGCGGGGCTCAATCTTGTTGCGACGCTTCGCAAGACGTCCCTGGCGCTGAATCGGTCCGAGCTCGTTCTCGTGTATGCGATGTTACTGATCGTATCTGCTCTGTGCACGATGGGCTTGAGTGAACAGATCCTGCCCATTATCACGGCCATCTTCTACTTCGCCTCGCCACAAAATCATTGGCAGGAGAAGCTGTTTCCACATCTACCCACGAAGCTGCTCGTCGACGATGGTACGGGAAGTCGCTTGTTCTACGAGGGGCTTGCTGTGGGCACACAGGATCAGATCCCCTATGGGTCCTGGGTCGAGCCACTGCTCTGGTGGGGGCTTTTCCTCACGGCCCTTTACGTCACAATGGTCTCGATTGCCGTCATCCTCCGTCGCCAATGGATGGAGCGTGAACGTCTGGCCTATCCAATTGCCCAGGTAGGATTGGCCATGATCCGTGGCGAGGAGTCCGATCGCCTGGTGAATGGTTTCTTTCGTCGCCCCAGTATGTGGTTGGGGATGTCCGTCCCACTACTGATCGGTAGTCTCAAGGCGCTTCACGCCTACAGTCCTGGCGTTCCTGTTATGCCTCTGCAGTGGATATTTCCTTTCGTGGGTCGGCAGACGCTACAGATGACGATCTCCTTCGCTATGATCGGTTTTTCTTACTTCATCAATGCGAATATCGCCGCGGGGATCTGGGTGTTCCATCTGTTGTCGAAGATTGAAAAGGAAGTCTTTGTCCTATCCGGTCTGAAGTCGACGCAGAAGATCGGCTTCGGCGTGTCAGACTACCCCTTTCTCGCGTACCAGGGCGTTGGTGCACTGCTGGCGATGGTGCTGATTGGACTGTGGATCGGTCGCGAGCACTATCGCGATGTCTTCGCCAAGGCCTTCGGGCGTGCGCCTCACGTTAACGACCAGGACGAGATCCTTTCCTATCGTGGGGCTGTGATCGGACTGCTTGGCGGCGTCGCCGTCATGTCCAGTTGGCTCTGGTTTATGGGTACTCCTCTGTGGGTGTCCATTCTATTCATTGTACTCGCCTTATTGATTTTTATTGGCATTACCAGGATCGTCGCCGAGGCAGGTTTGGCCGCCGTGCGTTCACCGATGATCGCGTCAGATCTGGTTGTTCAGGGGGTTGGTTCGGCCATGGTCGGTCCCGTGGGGGTCATGAATCTCAGTCTGGCTTACATATGGTCCTCAGACATCCGCATCTTCGTTATGGCAACCTGTACCAATGCCCTGAAGATGATCGAGGAGATGGAACCGCAGGCTAGGCGAGTCGTATTCTGGGCGATGCTGCTGGCCTTGGGAATCGGCGCATCGGGGTCGCTGTGGATGATTTTTCACATGGCCTATCGCCACGGGGGAATCAATCTCAATAATTGGTTTTTCCAGGGGCTACCCGCCTATGCCTACAATGCGGCGCTGAGAAACATCGAACCGACGGGTACCTATTGGTCTGGTCTGGGATTCCTCGGCGGCGGGGCGGCGATCATGAGTTTGATGATGATTCTTCGACAACGTTTGCCGTGGTGGCCGATCCACCCCATCGGCTTTCCCATCGGCGCCAACAACATGATGAACTTTGTCTGGTTCAACGTGTTTGTTGCCTGGTTTCTCAAGCGCCTGATTCTTCGCTACGGTGGGGCGGCCAACTACAAGAGAAGTCAGTCATTCTTTCTTGGATTGATCGCTGGTCAGGTTCTGTGCAATGGTCTCTGGCTCATCATTGACTACATCACGGGGAAGATCAATAATCCCGTGTTCTGGGTATGAAACACCCCATGCAGACGCGAGGTGGATGGGATTCTGGTTGCCGCCAGATCGGTATCGTGCTGGGTCTGCTGTTGAGCGCCAGTGTTGTGGGTGCGACCCGCCTTATCGAGATCGATGACCCTCAGCAACGCGTTCGTGCCACTGTTGAGGAGCTCGCTTCCCATGCGTCGCGGTTGACGGGCCACTCGGGTGCTGAGCATGCGGCGAATTGGATTCGCACGCAGATCGAGGATCTTGACCTCGGTGCGGTTCGCCAAGAGACCCTGTCTGTGACGGTGCCCGTTGAAGTGGGGGGACACAGCACTCTGCGTTTGCTCGATGAAGCGCGGGATCTCACAATCTATGGACTGTGGCCGAATGGTCCGCGCACGACCACGACCGGTCCTGCAGGCATCTCTGGTCCACTGGTGTATCTGGGCAAGGGCGAATACGAAGACTTCGACGGGCGTCGTCTCGACGGTAGTATCGCCCTGATGGAGTTCGACTCTTGGGACCACTGGCTGCGGGCGGCAGCTTTGGGGGCAGTTGCGGCTGTCTTTATCGCGCCGGATGAGGCGACGTATCGCCAGACCCTAGACAAGTCGATGTTGCAGCCTGTCAATATTCCACGCTTCTGGATTGATGCGGCCCAAGGGGAGAAACTGCGTCGGCGTCTGCTCACACCTGGCGAGGAGCTTGATGTGAGCCTGCACAGTCGCATGAACTGGCGTGAGCGCACCGCCTGGAATCTGTGGATTGAGATCCCTGGAACAGATTCGACACTCGCGCGGGATCGAATCATTGTGCAGGCCTATTACGATGGCGTAGCGACGACGCCTTCATTGGCTCCTTCTGCCGAGTCGGCCAGCAGTGCGGCGGCTCTGCTCGAGGTCGCTCGCCATCTGCGTGATCATCCGCCGGAACGTACGGTGCTGCTGCTGTTCACCGGTGCCCACTTCCAGGCGATGAGTGGTGTCGTCGATTTCCTGAATCGGCACATCCGTACACATCCCTACTATGCCAAGCGTCTGCTCGAGCCACTGCCAACCAAACTGTTCATCAGCCTCGATCTGTCGACGAAGACGGACCAGCTAGGGATCTGGAACAACACCTACGACTTTGGACTCAAGCGTTTTTTCGTGCCCTTCGGGAGACGCTTCACGCGCTACGCTGAGGCTGTGGCTCCTGGTCTGGGACGCGACCCGTCACGGGTGCTCGTGAATGGGATCAGCCCGATCAGAGGAATGGATTGGTCCACCTTCGTGCCAGACGGTGTGTCCGTCGACAGCGAAGTCGCCCTCGATGTGGGGCTACCGGCGTTGGCCTTCGTCACGGTGCATGACGCGCGGTTTCAGGTGAATACGCCTCTTGATACACCTGACCGAGTGCAGTTCGATCACCTGGACCGACAAGCCCGGTTTCTCAGCCAGATGTTGTCAGCGTCTTTCGCGGATACGGCGCTGTTTACGGGGTTGGAGGATTTTGGCCCCGTACTGAAGGATCGGTTGCGTACCCACAGAGTAAGAGTAAGAGCCTTTCCCCGGCGCAGTGAGACCCCTGATCGTGCGATTGCCAATGCGGTGGTCCTCGTCAATGGAGGGACGCACAAGGGCGTCGACTATGGCAGGGTCTTTCGTACGGATGAGGAAGGGGAAGCGACGATTCCAGGATTGTATACGGGAGGCAGTTCCATCAATGCCTTCGGTTTGGATGAAGAGACAGGGGATGTCGTCTATGCCCCGGACCTGAGTACTCGTGCTGCGAAGTTTCATGGCAAGGCCCTCTCTAGTGGGCGCCTGAACTGGTCCGTGCGCTGGGCAACAGACACCAAGACCATCGTCGTTTTTCCAACTGTGACAAAGACTCTTTACGGGTTGACGAGTCCAAATATTCTGCGCGGACTCCGGGGGATGAAGATCATCGACAATGGCGGCATCGCCCCACGCCAATTCGGTTACTTCTTCGGTGGCCTGTGGTCGACGGATCTGGCTGTGATCTATGCACCACGAGAGGCGGACGAGGATGATCGTAGACTGAAGATGCTCGTCGGGACGGCGACCCAGAGGATGTTGTTCATCAACAGCCAGGGTGGTGCCAACGAGGTCGAAGCGAAAGGCGTCGGCTACGATCTGTCGACGCACCCCATGTTGCCAACGGAATTGCTCGCACTACGTGACATGTGGAATCTCAATGACGCTCGTCTGCATATGATGCGAACGCACGCCATCGAAAATCAGCGTTTGACGCGGCTTCATGGAGCAGGCGAGCGACTACTCCATAATGCGCAGACTGCGGTAGATGAATTGCGCTGGTCGGACTACATCGGCCACGTGCGTGCTGGACTCGGGGTCACCATGCGCGCCTATCCGGAGGTGGTGGCAACGCTGAATGATGTGATCTCGGGTATTGTTTTCTTTCTTGCCCTCGTGATTCCCGCCGCCTTTTTCGGCGAGCGCCTGCTGTTTTCCTTTGCTGACGTGCGCTGGCAGATCGGTGGATTTGGGGCGCTACTGCTCGTCATCTGGACACTGATTTCGCAAGTTCATCCAGCCTTCGATATCGCCCATCCCCTGATCATTCTTCTGGCATTCGCTATCATGGCGATGGCCATCTTTGTGCTGGGGCTGGTCTCAAGCCGCTTCAACCGCTTTCTCAAGGAATTTCAAGCGGCAAAGGCGAAGGTCCATCAGACGGATATCAGCCGCCTGAGTGCGGCGTATGCTGCCTTCCTCCTCGGTATCTCCAACATGCGGCGTCGTCGCTTGCGAACGGGATTGACCTTGCTGACGCTGACGTTGCTCACGTTTACCGTCCTGTCCTTCACCTCTTTCCGGCCTGATGTCCGATTCCTCGTATTCAACCTCGATCATGAGGGAACCTACGAAGGTGTTCTGATCAGAGATCGAGGCTGGAATGGCCTCATGACGGTGAATCTCGACTACGCTCGCTCACACTTTGAGAACTATGGTGTCGTCGCCCCACGGGGGTGGTATATCTCCTATTTCCAGGAGGAGAAACGTTACACCGAAGTGCGGTGGGATTCGGTCAGTGTACAGGCGTCCGCGATGGTGGGACTTACACCCCAGGAGCGTGAGGTTACCGGATTAGGCAACGATCTTGTCGCGGGCCGTTGGCTCCTTGAGGGAGATGAGGAAGTATGCCTTCTGCCCATGGCAATGGCCGAGCCACTCGGGATCGATTCTGCCGCAGTCGAAGCGGGTACGGCGCAAGTCCAGATTTTCGGCAAGCGCTTTGCGGTGATTGGCCTGTTCGAAGCGGCCATTTTCGAGTCCGCCACCGATCTCGATGGCGAACCTCTGACGCCGGCGGATTTCCAGATGTCGTCGACGGATGCCCTGGGCCCGGGGGCTGGACCGACGATGGTTGTGGTGGAGGACGAAGTTCAGTTTGATGTGCGGCCCTTCGTGCACTTGTCGGCCGAGAACGTTCTCATCATGCCATACAACACGCTGCAGGTCGTGTTTGGTGATCTGCGCTCCATTGGCATTCGACTGCGCTCCGACGCCCCTGTCGAGAGTCTGATTGAAGACTATCTCGTGCGTATCACGGGCACGTTGTTTGCGGGTCTTCGCGATGGCGAGCAGATCTCCGTTGCCTCCTACACCTCCATGGGGATCACCTCCGTAGAAGGCATGGAGGCACTGTTGGTGCCGATGCTGATCGCTGCCCTCATCGTGTTGAATGCTATGATGGGGGCTGTCTATGAACGCTTTCGGGAAATCGGCATCTATTCTTCGGTCGGGCTGGCACCGATGCACATTGCCTTGTTGTTCATTGCTGAGGCCTGCGTGTATGCGGTGATCGGTGTCACCTTGGGTTATCTCTTCGGCCAGGGACTTGGCAAGGTCCTGGTCACATTCGATCTGCTCAGTGGTTTAAGCCTCAACTACTCGTCTCTTGCCGCCATCGTTTCAGCGTTGATGGTGATGGCCGTCGTCATGCTGTCGACGCTCTATCCGGCCCAGTTGGCTGCGCGGTCGGCGGTTCCTGATACAGTACGCCGTTGGCAACCACCACCGCCGGAAGGGGATGAATGGAGCTTCGAGTTTCCCTTCATGGTGGGGGAGACCGAGGTGGATGGGATCACCGGCTTCCTCGCCGGCTTCTTTAACGCGTACGGAGAGGAGTCCATCGGCGTTCTGTATGCCGACAAGGTTCGCGTCATTACAGACCAGAACCCACAAGGGCAACGCGAGTTGGCGCTGCAGTTGCTACTGTGGCTGGCTCCTTTTGACATGGGGGTCAGTCAGTTTGTGCAGATCGAATTCACGCCAAGCTCGACCAGAGGTGCCTATGGCGTTGAAGTCTATATCCAGCGACTCAGTGGCCAGGACACATACTGGCAGCGAGTGAACTCCGGCTTCTTCAATGCCTTGCGCAAGGAGTTCCTTCTCTGGCATACCATGGCAGATGGAGACAAGGCCTACCACAAGGACGCTGCGCGCAAAATGCTGGCAGCTGGATCGGATGCGGTGTTTGTCGATGAGAGGGGGCTGGCATGAGTGAGGACAAACCCCGACGCGGCCTCATGGACAGATGGCGGGGCCGGCGCTCGAAGCAGTATGAAGAAGTGGAGGAGTTTCGCTCCTTGCTGGAGCCGCCGGATCAGTTTGCCGAGGGGTTCACTCTACGAACCATTATCGGTGTCATCTTCATCTCGCTGATCATGACACCGGGCGAGATGTATCTGGGCCTGGTGACAGGCGGATCGATTGGCTCTGCGGCGCAATGGGTGACGGTCATTCTCTTCCTTGAAGTCGCCAAGCGTTCTTTCACGACCCTGCGGCGACAGGAGATATACCTGCTCGTCTATGTTGCGTCGGCGTTGGTGGCGCGCGAAGAAGGCGCATTTCTGGATCTTCTGTTTCGGCAATATTTCGTGCGCTCGGCACAGGCTGAACAATTCGGCATTTCGCGGTTACTACCAGACTGGTGGGTACCGGCGCCTGACTCAGAGGCGTTGGCCCTGCGGACATTCCTGCACGAGGACTGGATCTGGCCGATCGGCCTACTCGTGGTGGGCACCATCGTTGGCCGCATTGCCTGGTTTACTTCCGGTTACCTGCTGTTTCGACTGACATCGGACCGTGAACAGCTGCCCTTTCCTACGGCTCCTATGTCTGCTCTGTCGGCGATGGCCCTCGCCGAGGAGAGTGGCGACGAGCAGGAGACGTGGAAGTGGCCCGTATTTTCTGTGGGCGCCATCATCGGCAGCGCCTTTGGTCTGATTTACGTCGGCCTGCCCGTGTTTACTGAGATCCTCGGCGGCAAGAAGATCATGCTGATCCCCATTCCATTCTGGGATCTGACGCCCTATTTGGGCAATCTGATTCCAGCGGCGCCGTTGGGAATCACACTGAGTCTTGGCACGATCATGGCCGGTCTGTATGCGCCATTCTGGGGTGTCGTCGGATCTTTTATCGGTGTCATCTTCCACACCGCCATCAGTCCCTTTCTCTATGCTGAGGGCCTGTTGCCGAGTTGGCTCATCGGCATGGACACGATCCGTACACAGATTGCTACGGGTGTTGATTTCTGGCGTGCATTTTCGATCGGTATCACCCTGGCGGTGACCATCATCAGCGTCTATCAGGTGATGGCCACGGGGCGAAGACGCCGTGATGAGCTTGATGAGACCGGTCTCATCGATGGGGCTGGAGGCAAGCGCTATCCGGCGACGTGCCAACATACGACGTGCCGACATCCCTCCGAAGTACGTGGGTATTGCCTGAAGCATCTTGGTCGTGGGGATTTCAATATCTGGGTGTGTGTAGTCCTTTTCGCTGTCGCTGGCCTGTATCCGATCGTGCTTGCCAAGACACTCTTTCCGACGCTGATGACGACGGGAATGCTGCTGCTGTTTTTCGGAATTGCATTCATCTATGCACCGATCATGTCTTTTGTATCAGCCCGTCTAGATGGGCTCATCGGGCGAGAAGTATCAATTCCTTACATCAACGAAGCGATCATCTTCCTCACCGGCTATCGCGGCGTGGACATCTGGTTCGTGCCCTTCCCGACGCGTAACTATGGGGGCCACGCCGAGGGATTTCGTGTTGTCGAATTAACGGGGATGCGGTTTTCGAGTCTGCTCAAGGCCGAGATCTTCATGCTACCCATTGTTTTCGCCGTGAGTCTGATGTATTGGAGTTTCCTTTGGCGGATGGGTCCGATTCCATCGGACAGTTATCCCTATGCCCAGGTGATGTGGCCTCTGAAAGCATTTGATCAGGCCCTGTTCTATTCGAGTACGATGTACAGTCAAATGTGGACAGAGGGGGAGCAAGTTGAGGGCGAGCTTGTAGAGGCCGACCAGGCCGTTTGGAGCCCTTCAAATCTGCAGGATCGCCAATGGTGGTATTGGCGTGTGCGTGTCACGGATGACGTCGACATTGCCGATCCAAACAAACGCACTTACGGTCGATGGTCCCAGACCGGTTATTTCTACAGCAATTTCGGCTCGGGGGCAGCCCCCACAGCGGTCCCGGCTCGCGTCGTTGACATGGCCCAGGTGAGGGGCGGGGAGTTCGCTTCTCGAGATTCACACAGCGTGCAGCCACCACCCCAGCTTGTGTGGCCGGAACGGGGTGAGGTCGTGAACTCGGCGAATCCGAATTTTCGTGCCCAGGTGGATGGTGGAGTGGGAGTCGACTCTCTCGCGTTCCTTTTCGAAGTGGATCGCTTGCCGACATTTGACGGAGAGTTTTTGCAGCGTTCGGCGGATCGTCCCTTGCTGTTCATGGCACTATGGAGAGATCTGCGTTACACCGGCGATGGCCGTGACAATGATGGCGATGGGCTTGTTGATGAGGAATTGGTCAATGGGCAGGATGATGATGGTGACGGAGCGGTAGATGAGCGGGACTTTCGGCATCCACTTAAGGGTCACAAGTGGCCGATCATCCTCTTCGGCGGGGCCTTTGGCCTCGTCTTCTACTTCACCATGTCGTTCTTTGGCCTACCCATCTTCATGATCTGGGGCTACGTACAATCTGTCCTGGGCATCCCGCACAATCTGCTGCCGATGATCTTCGGAGCCCTGCTGGCACGGTTCTACTTCTGGCGCAAGTATGGACGGCAGCAGTGGCGACAATACGCTATGGTTCTGACGGTAGGCTTCGGTGTGGGGATGTCGCTGATAGGAATGTTCTGTGCCGCTTTTGCTATGATCAGCAAAGCCGTGTCGTCACTGCAGTACTAACCTCGTCACCATGCCAGGCTTGCTGTCCCGAGCGTTAGTCGGCGGCTCGCTGACTGGCTCGATGTCGCTGTATCAATAGCGCTGGCAGGCCTAGGGTCAGATACGTCAAATTCGCCAGAGCATGCACGGCCGTGGCACAGGCGAGTGCCGTCGCCGCATCGACGTTGTAGAGAACTTCCAACGTGTTGGCGAAGAGGAAGTGGTACGAGCCGATACCACCCGGCGTGACGATGACGATGCCAATTGATGAGACGGCCATCACGACAATGGCGGCTGCCGCATCCAGACCTAGGGGGGCGACTTCCAGGTGAAAAGCCTTGAAGGACTCATAGATGATGAGGATGTAGCCGCCATTGAGCGCAGCGGATAGGAGCAGAATCTTAAGATAGGAACCGTGGCCGCGTACGCTGCTGAGCCCGATGACGAACTTACGCAGAATCTCCGCCGCAGGATTGGCAAGGCGTGTAGAGACTCTCGCTATTTGTTGATGGACGAAGTGGATCCCGTCATCACCTTTTACGCAGACGTAGCCCAACAGACCGGCCAGAAGTGCACACCCACCCAGCATCAGCAGCGCGCCACTTGTAAGACCAGGGTATTCTGCCTCGAGTTGCCCTGGTAGGAGGGCCAATGAGAGACCGACAAAGAATATCAGCCAAACCATGTCGAGAATCCGTTCGACGACGACTGTACCGAGGGTCGCACTGATATTGACACCACGCTGCCAGTTCAGACTCAATGCGCGTGCCGCTTCTCCCGCACGGGGGACAACAATATTTGCCGTGTAACAAATGGCCAGGGCGAGGGTGGCATCGGTGACGGTAACGGTTGTCGTCACACCGCGCAGCAGGATAACCCAGCGCCAGGCGCGCAATGCAACCGTGCACAGCGTCGTTGCGACGATGATCGCCAGCCACCCTGGGGACGCGTCGCTGGCAGCGTCCCACACAGAACCTAGATCAATACCGCTGAAGGCCCAGTAGAGGAACGCCACTGCCAGTCCGAGACTGAGCAGGTAGCGCAGAATTTTCTTCATCCTCTTACTTCACACGACTGATCTTCTTGTGG